>ERZ777010.658-NODE-658-length-31957-cov-5.395618_pt1 | contig 31957 bp, 29 predicted proteins | sample MGYA00374963_ERZ777010 | MGnify/ENA primary metagenome ERZ777010 (study PRJEB29309, sample SAMN06268256) | bioreactor metagenome | isolation source: Joint BioEnergy Institute, California, USA | place: USA:Joint BioEnergy Institute, California, USA | collected...
CCCCACGGGCTGCTTCAGCGCCCGCACGAAGATGACCGCCTCGCGCGCCCAGCCGGCTTCGTAGGGTTCCGTGGCGGCCTCGCCGCTCCATTCCTCGTTGCGCGCGAGAATCGCCGTGATGTTCTCCGGAAGCATCAGAAATCCCCCGAAATGCAGACTGAATCGACATAGAGGAAAGCGCGCTTGGCGACGTCCGTTTCGGCAAAGAAGCAGAAATTGAGCATGCACCAGAGGTTCTTCATGGCGGGCATGCGGATGGATTCGAATCCGGCCATGTCGTAGACGCGGTCGTTGCACTGGAAGGACAGCGCCTTCATCTCAGCCAGGTCGAAGTCGAAGCGCAGATAGCTCCAGTTCACCTTGGTGGCGATCTCGTTGTAGCAAAGGCGCTGGTTGCCATCGGGCAGGTCCTGCCAGCCCTCCGGCGCCAGATGGTAGTGGCTCAGCGTCTTGTCGCTGCCGACCGCTTGGAACCGGGTCGTCTCGTTCTTGAACTGCCATTTCTGCAGGTGCTGGCCGTTCTCGGCATTGAGGAACCTCAGATGCGGCATGACGCGCTCGGCGCCGTCGTCCTGGTCGCCGCCCTGCAGGTCGAACAGGAAGCCGACGGAGCGCACGTCCGTCTCGCCCAGCTTCAATTCCGTCGCTTCCGGCTTGAAGGTGAAATAGGCTTCGAAGCGGATCGGGCCGCGCTTGCGGAATGTCAGCCGCTTGATGGCGACGTTCTGCGCGCCGGGGCGGGGGCGCGTGGCAATCTTGAGGGCATAGGAAGAACCCATGCCGCCATGGGAACCCGCATCCCAATGGGGAAGCGTGGAGAGCATTGCGCTTGTGTGCTGCGCATAGCCCGGCAGCATGGAATCGAGCGTATCCTCGTAATTGCCGACGAGCTGCGACCAGCCGCAATGACCGCGCGAGAACTCGTCCAGGCTGATGATGCGCGGCAGCGGGTCGAACCGACTCAAGGCCGGGTTGGACAGGTTCATGGCCCGCCGGACCGCTTCTGCAAGATCGCCGCTGGCGTCGCTTCTGGTCAACATCGTCTCCGAATCGCGAAATTTTACTTGCTGCGCAGGCTGCGCACCGCATCCCAATCGATCTCGAGGCCGAGACCGGGGCGCTGAGGAACATCGAGCATGCCGTTCTTCTGGCGGACCGAGCCGGGTGGCAGATCAGCGAGCTGCGTCTTGAAGGGACTGGAATCGGTCTCGCTTTCCATGACGCGGAAATTGGGCATCGCCGCCGCAAGATGCACGCTCGCCGTCTCGCAGATGATGCCGGACATGCCGATGTGCGGCGCGTAAGCGACGTCATGGTTGCGCGCGAGCTCTGCCATGCGCCGGGTCTCGCTGATGCCACCGGAGCGGGCGACATCGGGCTGGAGCACAGAAAGGGGGCGGTTCATCACAAGTCGCATCGCCTGATCGACGGTGTAGTTGCTCTCGCCCGCCGCCAGCGGCACGTCGCAGTGCCGGCGCAGTTCCTCGTAGCCCTGTTCGTTCTCCGGCGCGAGCGGCTCCTCAAACCAGTCATAGCCGTTGGCCGACAGCGCGCGACCTACTTCCACCGCCTCGTCGAGCCCATAGGCCCAGTTGGCATCCACATAGAGCTCGATATCGCCACCGGCACGCTTGCGCAGCCGCTCGATGCGGCGGCAGGCATCCTTCACGGGCTGGCCGATCTTGACCTTGATGCGGTTGAAGCCGCGCTCGATATAGTCCGCAAGCTCACGGTCGGCTCCGGCATCGTCCACCCAGTTCACGGAGGCCGCATAGACGGCCACTTCCTTGCGCCCGACGCCACCCAGCAATTTGTAGATGGGCAAGCCGGCTGCCTTGCCGAGAATGTCCCACAGCGCGATGTCGACCCCGGCGATCGCCTCGATCAGCATGCCGCCCGGGCGGCCGGAGAGGGCGCGGCGCATGGAGAGCCAATGGGCGCTGATGTCGCGCGGATCCTTCCCGATGAGGCGCGGCTTCAGAGAGGTCTCGATCAGCTCCGCGTAGGCTTTTGGCGAGAAGCGCGCGAGCGATTCGCCCACGCCGGTAATACCGGCATCCGTGCGGACCTCGACAATGACAATTGAGACGTCCGTATACGCGCCCCAGGATGTGACGGTGGATTTCGGCAGCCGCTGGGTTAGCGGGTGAGCTATGACGTCCGTGATCCGCAGTTCTGGGAGTGCGGGCTGTGCCCGGTCTCTTGTTGCCTGGCTGTCATTCTGTGCCGCCTGCATTTTTCCGAGCCTCCATCTCTGCCCGCATCGGTCGCCCCATCCATAGAGGAGACTCGATTGCTCTGCAACTATCAAACTTAGTTGCTATGTTAAGAGGTGCGTGCTAGAAGCGAACAGACTGAGGTTTTCATGAGCACTGCAACGAACGATTCTCCACTCTTTGCTGCCAAGCTGGCCGTACCGTCACGGCTGGCGGATGCGGTGTTCGAAGCGATCGCCGCCGCAGTTTTCGAGGGGCGGCTGGTTCCGGGCGATCCTCTTCCTTCGGAAGGAGAGATCGCGCGCGAATTCGGCGTGAGCAAACCGATTGCCAGGGAGGCGCTGAGACAACTGGCGAGCGCGGGCCTCGTCCACACGCAGCAGGGCAAGGTGGCGCGCGTAAAGGCGCTCAATGGCGAACCCTTGGAGCGGTTCTATGGTTTCGCCGTGCGCTCCAGCCTCAGGCGGCTGCGCGAGGCGAATGAGATGCGCCTCGTGGTTGAGACGGGAATTGCCCGGCTTGCTGCCCGCCGGCGCTCTCCGGAAGGGCTGAAGGTGATGAAGGGCGCCGTCGAGGACATGGAGCGAGCGCTTCTCAAGCCCGACGCCTTCACCGAGGCGGACATCGCTTTCCATCACGGCCTTGCGCTGGCGACGGGGAACACGATGATCCGGGTGCAGGTCGAAGGGCTTCGCTCAGTTCAGCGAGAGGTCTCCGAACTGTTCTCCAGCCGCAGCAACCGCACGGAGGCGGATTGGGCTGCCACCGTCGAGCGGCATCGGGAAATCCTGGCATCCATCGAGGCCGGCGACGAAGGGCGCGCGGTGGCCGCGATCGTGAAGCATTATGAGGCGGCTGACATCGCTTCCTTCGAGGTGGCGGGCGGCGAAGAAGAAGCGGGCGGCAGCCAATGACGGCCGCCCGCTTCTCTCTTCTCGGCAGGAGGGCACTGGTGACCGGCGGCAATTCCGGCATCGGGCGGGCGATCGCGCTGGCGCTTGCCGAAAGCGGCGCCGACATTGTTCTCCACCATTGCGGGGACGAGGAAGGCGCGCGCGAGGTCTGCGGCGCGGTAGAGAAGATGGGCCGCTCCGCGGCGCATCTGGAAGCCGATTTCTCGACGCCCGGAAACGTTGAGGCGCTGGCTGAGGCGGCTCTGCGGGACGGGCCGATCGACATCCTCATCGCCAATGCCGCGATCGAGCGGCGCCGTCCATGGCCGGAGATCGAACCGTCGGATATCGAGGCTCACCTTTCCGTCAATTTCACCTCGCTCTTCCTGCTTGCGCGGGCGCTCGTGCCGCCCATGGCCGAGCGCGGCTGGGGTAGGGTGGTGGCGATCGGCAGCGTGCTGGCCACGAGGCCGCGCGCCGAGACCGTCATCTACGCCTCCCTGAAATCCGCGCAGCTCACCGCCATCCGCGCGCTGGCCCGTGACGTCGGATCCCGCGGTGTTACCATGAATGTTGTCTCGCCGGGCGCGATCGAGACCGAGCGCAATGCGGAACTCTATGCGGATGCCGCATTCAGGCGGGCCGTCGAAGCCAAGATCCCGGTGGGCCGCGCCGGCCGGCCGGAAGACTGCGTCGGCCCCGTTCTGCTGCTGTGCAGCGAGGCCGGAGCCTACATCACCGGCGCCAACATACCCGTCGATGGGGGATGGTCCATCGGCGATGCACCTATCAACAACTGAACGTTCAGGGAGGAATTTCCATGAAACATCGAATGAGAACTCTCACGGCATCGACGGTCCTTGCGCTCGGCCTGGTCTCCGGCCAGGCCCTTGCCGAAGAACTACGCTTCACGGTCTGGACGGGCAGCGAAGCGCATCTGAAGATGCTCAACGAGATCGCCGAGAGCTTCAAGGCCACGCATCCGGACGTCACCGTCCGTTTCGAGACCATTCCCGCAGCCGACTACACGCAGAAGCTCACCTTCCAGCTCGCCGGCGGCAACCCGCCGGATCTCGGCTGGATGATGGAAGATGCGGCCCCCACCTTTGCCGCTGCCGGCGTTCTGATGGATCTGGGGTCGACCCTTCGCTCGGCCGAAGGCTACGACTTTGCCGATTATTCGGAGCCGGCACTCGGCCTATGGGTCGATGGCGAGGCCGTCTATGGCGTGCCTTTCTCCACGTCGCCCTTCATGATCTACTTCAACAAGACCCTGTTCGACGAGGCAGGGCTGGAAGATCCGCTGCAGCTTGCGGCCGCCGGCAAATGGAACATGGACACGTTCCAGGACGTCGCCAAGACGATTAAGGAAAAGACCGGCAAGTGGGGCTTCGAGTTCAAGGATGGGCAGGGTTACGACTCGCGCATCATGCACGCTCTCATGCCGCCGATCAGGGCTTATGGCGGCGACGTCTGGGCCAACGGCGAATGCGGCTTCGATAAGCCGGAGGCGATTGCCGCCGTCCAGCAGCTCCACGACATGGTCTTCAAGGACAAGTCCATCGTGCCGCCGGGCGAGCAGGGCGACTATTTCTCCGGTTCCTCCGCAATGACCATCAACCAGATCTCGCGTGCCTCGAAGATGCCGGAAGCGGGCTTCGACTGGGGTATCGCGCCGCTGCCTTCGGGGCCGGCGGGCGAGTCACCGGTGATTGGGCAGGCGGCGATCGTGGTTTTCGAGCGCGGCGTGCAGAAGGAACTCGCCGCCGAGTTCGTTGCCCACATGACCAACAAGGAGAACGTGGCCAAGATGGCGCAGTTCTTCCCGCCCGCGCGCAAGTCGGTGCTGGACAGCGAGGCCTTCACGTCCGCCAATTCTCTCATTCCAGCGGAGCAGATGGCCTATGTGAGCGACGCGATCGCCAAAGGCAAGGTGCTGCCGAGCCATGAGAAGAGCCCGCAGATCCTTGCCGCCATGGCGCCCAAGGTGGACGCTCTCTGGAAGGCGGATGCGAACGTCGAGCAGGCGCTCGCCGACGTCTGCGCTGCCATCGAGCCGCTTCTGTAAGCGCTACGGCGATGGCGGACGCCCTTACAGAAAAAGGCTCGGCGCGCTCATGGCGCGCGCCGAGGCTTACGCTCCGGCAGCGGGAGGCCATCGAGGCGTGGCTGTTCGTTAGCCCGACCGTCGCAGGCTTCCTCCTCTTTTTCCTAGGGCCGCTCGCCGCCGTCGTCTATTTCAGCCTGACGGAGTGGAACCTGCTCACGCAGCAGGCCACTTTCGTCGGCGTCAAGAACTATGTGGATGCGCTGTCGCACAATCCCGACTTCTGGCATGTGCTGCGCAATTCCTTCGTCTTCGCGATGGGGCTCGTGCCGCTCAACATGGCGTTGGCGCTTTCCCTGGCGCTTGCGCTTTCACGGCCTTTTCGCGGCGTGATCTTCTTCCGCACGGTCTTCTTCGCGCCGGTGGTGACCTCCGCCGTCGCCTGGGCGATCGTCTGGCGCTTCCTACTGCAGGGGGAGGGCGGTGCCGTCAATCAGATGCTGGCGCTGGTGGGCATCGATGGTCCCAACTGGCTGCGCGAGCCCGACTGGGCGATGGTCGCCGTAATCGTCACCCGCGTGATCAAGATGGTCGGGCTCAACATGATCCTCTACATCGCCGCGCTTCAGGCCATTCCGCGCGACTATGAGGCGGCGGCGCGGCTCGAAGGCGCGTCTAACTGGCAGATCTTCCGCATGGTCATCTGGCCGCTGCTTGCGCCCACGACGCTGGTGATCTTCGTCATCACCATGATCGGTTCATTCAAGGTCTTCGACCACATCTATCTGATGACCGGCGGAGGCCCGGAGAACGGAACGCTGGTGCTTGCCTTCTACATCTACGAGCAGGGCTTCAAGTTCTTCAATGTCGGCTACGCTTCGGCGCTCGCCATGATCATGTTCGTCATCGTGCTCGTTCTGACCGTCGTGCAGATGACGCTGAGGCGGAGGGACATGCAATGACGCTGACCGTTCGCCAGGCCAGGATCATTGCCCGCATCTGCTGGACCGTCGCGCTGCTCGTCGTCGCGGTGCCCTTCGTCTTCCCGTTCCTGTGGATGGTTTCCTCGGGCTTCAAGAGCGCGACGGAGATCTTCGGGCAGCCCTCGCTCATTCCCCGCGTATGGCGCTGGCAGAACTATCTCGAGGTCTTCGAATACCAGCCCTTTGCCCGGCAGTATTTCAACTCGCTCTATATCGCCGTCGCCGTCACCGGGCTGACGCTGGTGATCTCCTCGCTTGCGGGCTACGCGCTCGCCCGCATGCGCTTTGCCGGGGCGGGGCTCCTGATGCTCTTCCTGCTTTCGGCCCTCATGGTGCCGGAGGAGGTGACCATCATCCCGAACTTCTTCCTCATCCGCTGGATGGGCCTCATGGACACGCATGCGCCGCTCATCCTGTTGCCGGTCTTTGGCTCGCACGGCGTGATGGCAACGTTCCTGATGCGTCAGTATTTCCTCGCCATCCCCAAGGAACTGGAGGAGGCCGGCAAGATGGACGGGCTGTCGCCCTTCGGCATCTGGTGGCGCATCGCGCTGCCCATGTCGCGGCCGGCGCTCGCCGCCGTCTCCATCATCACCTTCCTCTTTTCCTGGAATCTGTTCCTCGAGCCGCTGGTCTTCATCAGCTCGCTCGAGAAATTCACTCTGCCGCTTGCGCTCAGCAACTTCACAGACTCGTACGGCCTGCCGCTCTGGCACCTGCAGCTTGCGGCAACCAGCCTGGCCGTCGTGCCGATCCTGATCGTCTATCTGATCGCGCAGCGGCAGATCATCGAGAGCTTCGCCCTCTCGGGGGTAAAGGGATAGACCATGACCAGCCTCACACTCCGCAACATCAAGAAGAGCTTCGGCGCGACCCAGGTGATCAAGGGCGTAGACCTCGAGATTGCGGACGGGGAATTCGTCGTCTTCGTCGGGCCGTCGGGCTGCGGAAAATCCACGCTTCTGCGGATGATCGCGGGCCTCGAGGACATCACCGAGGGCGAAATCTACATCGGCGAGCGGAAGGTCAACGACGTGCAGGCCGCGCAGCGCGGGGTCGCCATGGTCTTCCAGTCCTACGCACTCTATCCGCACCTGACGGTGAGGGACAACATGGCCTTCGGCCTGAAGGTGCGCAAGGTGCCCGCCAGCGAGCGCGAGCGGCGGGTACGGGAAGCGGCGGCCTCGCTCAAGCTCGAGGCGCTTCTGGACCGCTATCCGCGCGAGCTTTCCGGCGGCCAGCGCCAGCGGGTGGCGATCGGCCGCGCCATCGTCGGCAATCCGCAGGTGTTCCTGTTCGACGAGCCTCTTTCCAATCTCGACGCCGAGCTACGCGTGCACATGCGCTCCGAAATCGCGGCGCTGCACCAGCGGCTCGAAAACACGATGATCTATGTCACGCATGACCAGATCGAGGCCATGACCCTGGCGGACAGGATCGTCGTCCTGCGCGAAGGCGTGATCGAGCAGGTGGGAACGCCGCGCGAACTCTATGAGAGCCCGGCCAATCTCTTTGTCGCGCAGTTCATCGGCAGCCCGCGTATGAACGTGCTGCCCGCACGCGCCGTGGCGGGCCGCCTGGCGGCGCGGGGGCTCAACATCGGCGCCGCCGAGGGCGTCGGCATGCGGCCCGAGCACATCTCGCTCACAGCTCCGGAATCGGGTCTCCTGCGCGGTCGCGTGGCGCTCAGCGAATATACGGGCGCCGCGACCCTTCTTCATGTGGAACTTGAAGAAGGCGAAACAGCGCTGGTGATCGCAAATGGGCCAGCAGTGCCCGCGAACGGCCAAGAGGTGGGGCTGGAGATCGCGCGGGAGCACCTGCATGTTTTCGACAAGGCCGGCCGGGCGATCCGGCCCCTGGTGCAGGCGGCGTGACGGCGCCTTTTGGCTAAACACGGTAGGGTACGCGCTAGCTGTCCCGGCGATCGGCAGCTTCCTTGCGGGTAAGGTCGGCACCTTTTTCAACGCAATGTTCGCTACGCCGCTGTAGTGCTGTGCGCGACCGCGTGCCGGCCGGTGATGATTGAGCCTGTCGCTGTAGGTCTAACTGCGGATTTAACGCCCCTCCCTCTCGCCGCGGGTCACTTCTGCCATATCCGCGGCCGTCGAGCATGAACATTCAGTTGCCAACGTGCCTGCACAGGCGCACCATGCGTTCAGCGGTGGGGTAATCCAAGCGCTGGGAGGAGCCCGTCATGCTTGACGCTACCATCGTCAAATTCGATTCAGGAACAACCACAGTGAACGCCGCGGAGATCGAAGCGCTCGAGGCGAGACTGCGCGGCACCATTCTCGAACCCGACAACGCCGCCTATGATGAGGCGCGCTCCGTCTGGAACGCCATGATCGACCGGCGGCCCGGCCTGATCGTGCGATGCGCCGGCGCGTCGGATGTGATCCAAACGGTGCGTTTCGCGCGGGAACACGGCCTGCTCGTATCCGTTCGAGGCGGCGGCCATAACATCGCCGGCAACGCCGTTTGCGACGGGGGCGTGCTCATCGATCTCTCCCAAATGAGATCGGTGCGGGTGGACCCGTCGATCCAGCGGGCATGGGTCGAGCCGGGGGCTCTGCTTGCCGATGTGGACAAGGAAACGCAGTCATTCGCAATGGCGCTTCCGACCGGGATCAATTCCACCACGGGAATTGCCGGTCTGACGCTCGGCGGAGGCTTCGGGTGGCTTACACGCAAGTACGGCCTCACACTCGATAACCTGATGGCCGCCGACGTGGTGACTGCGGACGGGGAGCTGCTGCGGACGAGCCTCACGGAGGCTTCGGATCTTTTTTGGGCGATCCGGGGCGGCGGCGGCAACTTCGGGGTGGTGACCGGTTTCGAGTTCCAGCTTCACCAGGTTGGCCGGCAGGTGCTGTCCGGCCTCGTCGTTCATCCGTTCGCCGAGGCTGCATCCGTTCTGAAAGAGTATCGGAAGGCCCTGGAATCGGCGCCTGACGAACTCACCTGCTGGGTCGTCATGAGGCAGGCGCCGCCGCTGCCGTTCCTGCCCGCCGAATGGCATGGGAAGGAGATTCTCGTCCTCGCAATGTGCTATTGCGGCGATCTTGATGAGGGGGAGCGGGCAACCGCGCAGTTGCGATCCATAGGAACGCCGATTGCCGACGTGGTCGGAGAGAATACGCTGGTCGGATGGCAGCAGGCATTTGATCCTCTGCTTGCACCTGGCGCCCGGAACTACTGGAAGAGCCACGACTTCATCGAACTGTCTGACGGACTCATCGATGTCCTGATCGACGCCATTCGCCGTCTGCCAGGCCCCGAATGCGAGGTGTTCGTCGGGCATGTCGGAGGTGCTTCCGGCCGTATAGCGCCGGATGCGACCGCCTTCCCGCAGCGAAGCTCGCACTACGTGATGAACGTCCATGCCCGCTGGCGCGAAATCCGTATGGATCAGCCCTGTATCGACTGGGCGCGCGGCCTGTTCGAGGATACGAAGCCCTATGCTGCCGGAACTGCCTACATAAATTTCATGCCCGAGGATGAGACAGAGCGGGTGGAAGCGGCCTACGGATCGAATTTCCAGCGCCTAGTGGAGGTGAAGAGAAAGTACGATCCGACGAACTTCTTCAGAATGAACCAGAATATCAGGCCCACTGCGGAGTTCCGGGCCGCATAGAAGCAATTCACTTCCGCAACGTGCCCCGCCGCTTCTCTTCGGGCGGGGCACACTGCGCAGCACGATTGCGGACAGTCCCTGAGGCAAAATCTGCCTCAGGTGCCTGTCACTTATGCCGGGAGAGGCATTGCCCCGATCCCGTCCAGCGCTGCGATGGCTTCGTCCGGCAGTTCGACCGCCGCGGCGGCTACGTTCTCGCGCAGATGCGCGAGCGACGAAGTGCCGGGGATCAGGAGAATGTTGGGCGAGCGCTGAAGAAGCCAAGCGAGCGCCACCTGCATCGGGGTTGCTTCCAGTTGCCTAGCGACACGGGAGAGCGTCTCGGACTGCAGGGGGCTGAAGCCGCCGAGCGGGAAGAAGGGAACGTAGGCGATCGCCCGGGCGGCCAGTGTGTCTATCAAAGCGTCGTCGGCGCGGTGCGCGAGGTTGTACTGGTTCTGGACACAGACGATCTCACAGATGCCGAGCGCCTCTTCGACCTGCCGCGGGGTGACGTTGCTGAGACCGATGTGGCGGATCAGCCCTTCCCGCTGCAACTCAGCGAGCACCGCCAGGGCGGGCTCGACGCTGCCCTCGGCCGGATCATGGCCGTTGTCGCCCCAGAAACGCATGTTAACGACGTCCAGCACGTCGAGTTGGAGATTGCGCAGATTGTCGTAAACCGCCTGTCGCAATTCTTCCGGAGAAGCTGCGGGAAGCCAGGATCCGTCCTCGCCACGACGGGCGCCGATCTTGGTGACGATGACGAGATCGTCGGGGTAGGGCGCCAGCGTCTCGCGGATCAGCTGGTTGACGACATATGGGCCGTAATAGTCGCTGGTGTCGATATGGTTGATGCCGAGCGCTACGGCTTCGCGCAGCACCGCAGCGGCCTCTGCCGTGTCCCTGGGCGGCCCGAAGACGCCGGGACCGGCAAGCCGCATCGCGCCGTAGCCGAGGCGCTTCACGGTGCGGCTGCCGAGCGTGTAGGTTCCTGCCTTGTCGATGATCTGCATGTGGGCCTCCATGTGGGTGAGGCAACACATCTAGTCATTGCACAAGCGGGCGATAATCGGCCATTATCTGCACGGGCTGTGCGGATTGGCGAACAATGCGAGCGGATCTCGGAGACCTTAACGCATTCCTTGCCGTGGCGCGGGCGGGCGGGTTCCGCGGGGCTGCGCGCACCAGCGGAATGAGCGCTTCGGCTCTCAGCGAAGCGGTGCGGCGGCTGGAAGCACGGCTAGGCGTTCGCCTGCTGCATCGCACCACGCGCAGTGTGGCGCCGACCGAAGCGGGCGCGCGGCTGATCGAGCGGCTGGGGCCGGCGCTCGGCGAGGTGGAGGCGGCGCTCGACCTGATGAACACCTTTCGCGATCACCCGTCTGGCACCCTGCGCCTCAACGTGCCCACGGTCGCGGCACGGGTGGTGCTACCCTCGATCCTGCCCGGATTCATGGCCGCCTATCCGGACATCAAGGTGGAGGTGGTCGTCGAGGACGGCTTCGTCGACATCCTGGCGTCGGGATGCGATGCCGGCATCCGGTACGAGGAACGGCTCGAGCAGGACATGATCGCCGTTCCCATCGGTCCGCGGACGCAGCGCGCCGCCGCGGCCGCTGCGCCCGCATATCTTGACCGCTGCGGCCGTCCCACGCACCCGCGCGATCTGCTCAATCACGCCTGCCTGACCGGCCGCTTTGCGAGCGGTGTGACTACCGACTGCTGGGAGTTCGAGCGCGACGGTGAGGTCATCCGCATCCAGGTGCAGGGCCCGCTGGTGGTATCGCTTGGTGCGGGGGTCGATCTCATGATCGACATGGCGGTTGCAGGTTGCGGGGTCATCAGCTTATTTGAAGACTGGCTGCGCCCGTATTTCGAAAGCGGTGCGCTGGAACCTGTGCTGCAGGACTGGTGGCAGCCTTTTTCCGGACCGTTCCTGTACTATCCCGGCCGCCGGCTGGTTCCTCCGCCGTTACGCGCGTTCCTGGACTTTATCAGGACCGGCGGGGCCGGAGCGTGACACTGCGGGCGGCCTACTCCCGTCCTAGGGTCAATCCCGCGGCCACGACTCGGAAGGGCCGCTCTGATGGCGGGGCGCCCGGTCAGGTTGCACGGCTTCTGCACACGGCGCGCTGACTGGTTCGCCTGCTTCCGTGATGCTGCCCATCCTGCCGGCGCTGCTGGAGCTACCAACCGCCTCCGCCACCTCCGCCGCCACCGCCTCCGGAGAAGCCGCCGCCACCCGAAAAGCCCGAGGACGAGCTTTTCGGGGCGGGCAAGGACGCGGTGAAGCTTTTCGGGAGTGAACTTGCCATATTTCCAAGGCTGGAGCCGAGCCTGCCAGGGCTGACACTGCTGCCGTGATACCAGACTGGGCCCGTATAGGTCGCGGCGCCCGTGGCGAGCGCCGTCGCCAGCCAGTTGTCGAACGCCCGCGACCACGGCTTCTCGACGCCGAGAGCCACGGCATAGGGCAGCAGCGTTTCGAAATGCTGCGGCGACATCTCCGGCGCGCCCTGCATGTTCATACGCTCCTTTTCAGCAAGCATCAGATATTGCCTCAGGCCTGCTATCTCGGCGGAGCGCTTCTGGCCGACCGGCGTCGGAGCGCCCATCAGGAAAAAGAAGACGAGGTTGGCCAGTATCAGTCCAGCGATGGCCGCAAGTGTGCGGGGATCCATCTCGGCCTGAACCAACAGCAGAAGAAGTCCGCCGATCAGATTTAAGCCGAGATAGCCGAGAAATGCGGTCACGATCACCGCCCATATCCGTTTCGCCAGGCTGTGTGCCCGGCGAAACCGGCGCCCGACATTGATGGCGACAATGGCGATCAGGAAGGAGGGCACGATGATACCGAAAGCCGCGGAGATCGCGTGAGGTGAGAAATCACCCAAGGCGATGATGGAGACGAGCAGCACCACCGATGCGAGAGCACCGGCAGCGATATAGAGCGTGTTGCCGCGATAGAACTCGTTGCGATGTTCCGTTTCGATGGCGCTGCGAAACGCGTGGCCGATCGACTGGATCGTCTCGCCGTTCGCCTTGTCGACCGTGAGCGAATCGCCGTCTTCGGGCAGCTCCTTGAGAATGGCGCGCTGGCCGACGCCGATACCGTCCGGAATGCCGCTTCCCTTGCGGCGGATCGTCAAGGTCTTGCTCGGCTGTTCAAGTTCCAGATGCCCCTTGACGGCAAGATCGATGACAGATGCGGCAAAGGCGTCCCATCCGCCACCTCTGAAGCCGCGCTGTTCAATGTAATTGGCCAGGGCAGGGGAGATCCCCTTTGGCGGTGTCCAGCGCGGGATGACGATCTCGCGCGGCGGATCGCGGCCCACGCGCCGCCAGGCCCAGAGATAGTAGGTCAATATGAGGGCCAGTCCGCCGATGCCGACGATCCATTCCCGATTGTCCCGCCACCAGTCGGCGCGCAGCTCCGCCGCCGAGGGCGGCGCCACGATGCCTTTCGGAAAGGCGACCACTACCGTCAGCCCCTCGCGCCTGCCAAGCTCCCGTGTCGCCTCGAAACGAATACGGTTTCCGCCGTCAAGTCGTGTGGCCCGGCCCGCCTGCTCAGTCGAACCATAGGGGCCAGTGAAGTAGGTAATGCCGGTCGCGCCGGCGCCGAGAGGCAAACGGACCTCCGCAGTCGCCTCCAGGATCGGGAAATCCCAGCCATTGCCGGTGACATTCCAGTAGAGTTCGTCGTGATCCTCGAAATGGCGGATCTGGCGCGTCGTCTCGTAGGTAATCTCGTAGACATGCACGCCATGCCGCAGCAGCACGTTCGCATCGCCGATGCGGATGCGCAGAACGCCTGAATCCCGCTCAATGGCGTAGGGCTCCGTATTGCCGTCTCGCGTCACCGCGAGCACATCAAGCCCCACCTCGCGCATGCGGCCATCGGCATCCTCATAGCGCAGCGGAATGTCCCGGTAGATGCCGCGCAAGATCTGCCGGCCCTCGACGGTGACCTCGATGGTCTCCGTCACGGTGAGCGTGCCGTCCTTTCCCACGTCGATCAACGCATGGAAGCTGCGGATTTCCTCTGCAGCGGTTGCGCCTTGGGCGAAACCGAGAACAAGGAGAAAGGCAATGAGCAATTGCGCGGCCGGCTTCACCATGTGTCAGCTGAACGAGACCTTCGGTACCGCGCGGTCTTCCGCATTGTCGATCTCGAAATACTCCGCCTGGCTGAAGCCGAACATGCTGGCGACCAGATTGGAGGGGAAGCTTTCGACCTTGATGTTCAGCTCACGCGCCGCGCCGTTGTAGTAGCGGCGGGCCATCTGGATTTCGCTTTCGAGCGTTTCCAGCGAGCTTTGCAGCTGCCTGAAATTCTCGTTCGCCTTGAGATCCGGATAGGCCTCCGCCACGGCAAAGAGCCGGCCGAGCGCCCGACCGAGCAGGCCTTCCACCTGGCCACGGCCGGCAACGTCGTCGCTCGGCAGGCTCTGTGCGCGCGAGCGGAGCGCGGTCACCTCCTCGAGCACCGCGCGTTCGTGCTGCACATATCCCTTCACCGTCTCGATCAGGTTGGGGATGAGGTCCGCGCGGCGTTTCAGCTGCACGTCGATCCCCGACCAGGCTTCGCGCATGATCTGCCGCGCCCTTACGAGGCCGTTATAGATGACGATTGCATAGCTGGCGATGACCAGGAGAAGTACAAGGAGGATAGGGCCGAGACCAAAATTCATGATTTCTCCTTGCGGCGGCTTTCGCGTCCCGTCGTTTCCCGACTTCAGGCCGGGAACGGGCGCGGAGAAACTTTGTTGGGCTACTATACCGGGGGAATCCGAGAGAGCTAGTCGCAAAAGCTGGTTTGAACAGCCTGCCGTTAGCCGCCTTACCGATTGAAGCGTTTGTCCGGGCCGAGCGGCTGTTGAAACCGGTGCCGATGCCTTACGAAACCGGGCCAGGAGTCTTCCACCTTCGGCACGGTGTGTTGCGGCTGGACGATCATGCTGGCGCTGTGTCGAATGCCTTGAGGGACCGTGACCGGACGTTCGCGTGTCATTCGATTGCTCCTGCACGGATCATGATGGGCCAGCATATGGATTTCGCTTCGTCTTCCCGTTGCCACAGCGACCGCAGGTCGTCCTGGAAGCTCTGAATGATCTCGACCTTCCCCGCCAGAACTGCACGCTTCACAGCCGACCAGGTGGAGAAGTATCCGAGCACCTGATTGAGGTCCCACCGTCGCTGGATGGAGAGGAGGGGTGGCGCGAATTCCGGGAACGGGAAGTCGATGGTGGCGTAGCCCTGATCGACCAGACGCCTTTCCGGCGGCCAGAACGGTCCGATCTCGTGTTCGTAGAACCGTGCGAAGCGGCTCTGGAGGCTGCCCTCCTCAAACCGTGGGGCACCGTAGCCGACAAGCGCAAGTGCTGCGGGTTTGCGCGCAATTCGCCGAACCTCCCGATAGAATCTCGGCAGGTCGAACCAGTGCGCCGCCTGCGCCGCCACTACGAGGCTGGCGCAACCGTCCGGCAGCGGGAGGCTTTCCGCATGGGCCTGCGCATATTCGACCAGAGGGTGTTGGCTGGCATTTGCCAGTTGCTCCGCGCTCGGGTCTATGCCGACCACCTTCCGGAAATGCTGGGCGAGCAGTGCCGTCAGCTGGCCCGTGCCGCAGCCGACATCGACGGCCAGATCCTGGTCGGGCGCAATCTCCCCAAGATAGGCGACAAGCGCGTCCGGATAGTCAGGCCGGAAGGCAGCGTAGGCCTTGCCTCCACTTTCGAACCAGTTGGGGGGCGGCGTCCTATCGCTCACCGTCCGCCTCCCGCAGGCGCTCGGCAAAGCCCTTCCTTTCAAGCGCCCTGGCCGTTTCCTCCAACGCCCGGAGGAGTGGAAAGCCGGTCTCGTTTTCCAGGGCTTCGATCGCCCGATAGATCGTGTCCCACTGGCGTACGAGTTTGGCGAGGAGGTTGCGGCCCTTCGGTGTGAGATGAATGCCGTTCTTCCTGCCATCGCCCAAGGCATGATGCTCGATCAGTCCATCCCTTGCCATGAGGGCAACCGTCTGGCTTATCGCCCCTTGCGTCAGATAGCTGCGCGCCACGATCTCGGTGACTGTTTCCGCGCCAGCGGAGAGGGCGCGCATGACGGGCGTGTAGCGGGGGCGATAATCGAGGCCGAGCGTGCGATAGCAATCCTCGCTGCCCTGCTCGACGAGTTCCCCGACATAGCGCAGCAGTTCTCCGAGGCCGGGTCTTGTCTTCTCGTTCATGGGTATGCAATTACATTAGCGCTAATGGATTTTCAAGACGGGAGTACGGTATGACCTATGAAAGGCAGCAACGATCTGGAATGCGGAAGCGTTCAGAGCAATTCCGAGTGTCGGTGCAGACTTACCGGTAAGAAAGACCCCTTGTCTGCATTCCCGCGGTCACCGAAAGACCAAGGCGCGCGACTTTGGCGCGCGTAACTGCGCAACATGAATGGAGGATTTGCTTCCTTGAACCTGCAAATACAGACGAGCTTCCCGCCGCGCCCATCAACATGCGCGGGCCGCAGTCGCCGATGGGCCGACGCGGCCCCACGTAAGGTGTGCCTCACTCCGAGTTGCCGTTAGCTTCGTCGCCCGTGTAAGTGACTGCTAGGATGGATCCAGGATTCACCATCTGGTCGGTGGCTCCCCCGTACGACGACGGACGTGGTGAGGGACCCAAGTTCGTGTTCATGTCAGACCCAAAGTTCTGTTTCAGCCCGTCAGGGTGCAATGAGTAGCCTGTTGGCCACAAGGGGTTGATTCGGATTTCAAATGCCGGGACCAAACATCTAAACAGGCCGCGCGAGAAGCTCGACCCGATCAGCCAAATAACCGAGCTCCCATCGGCTACACGCCCTCAACCTGAGAGGGACTCTCCCGCTTCCTCGGCGGTTCCTGCATCGAGACCGCCTCCAACGCCGTCAAGCGGCCAATCCGTCGCCGCGTCTATTGATCGACCTGCTCCTCGGGAGTGCGCCCCATTCCATTGGTCGTGGTGCCAAATAGGCGGTCGCGGGAACCAGCGAGATGGGCACGCATCAAGTTTCTGGCTCCCTCGACATCGCCGGCTTCAATGGCGTCGGTGATGGCCATGTGCTCCACAAGAACATGGGTGAGACCGTCAACCATGCGCTTGAGCGAAAGGCCGTGAAGACGCATGCCAACGGCAATATGTTCCTCCAGGGCTTTCATCGCAGTGACGAAATAGGGGTTGGTCGAAGACTGGGCGATCGATAGATGGAACATGAAATCGGCGTCTTCGCGATGCGCCTGGCGGTTAGTTGCATCGCGCAAAAGGGCCAAAGCGCGCTTGATCTTCTGCAGCGCTTCCGGGCTGCGTCGTTGTGCAGCCATTGCCGCCGCCTCCGGTTCGATCGTCAACCGGAACTCGTAGCAGTGCTGAAGATCCGACAGGTTTTCAATCTGTCCGAAGCCAAGTGGCTCGCGAATGCCCTGTTCGCGCACAAAACTGCCTGCGCCGCGACGAGAATAGATCAATCCCTGATCCCGGAGGCGACGCAAGGCTTCCCGCACCACCGGGCGGGAAACCTGAAATTCCGCCGCCAGGGCGTGCTCTGGCGGAAGGCGTTCGTCCACGGCATAGGCCCCGGACTTGATCGACTTCTGGATCCGCTCAAAAACCATATCCGATAGGCTTCGCCGACCCGAGGTTTCCAGCATAGGTTCACCTGGCTTCTGTTGCTGCGGAAGAAAGAAGATGAACAAGCGTATCCGATGAGCCAAAACCGCCCGATTTCGTAACAACAGTCAAGTGACCCGAGCGCGAAACCGGCAGCCCTGGAAGCGCCTCTCCAAGAACCTCGAGAGTGTTTACATCAAACCGGCGCAGAACCGCTTGCGCCGTTGCTCCGCCCGAGAGTACGAGGAGCGCGGGCCGGCAGGCGACCAGGGCCTGAAGGCTGGAGGCAAGAGCGCTCGCTACCTGTGACGGGGGAGCGGAGCGATCTCCGGGTGTGGCGTGAAGCAGAATGATGTCTTCTTTAAGAGGTCCAGCAATGTCCGCTTGCCCATTCGGAGCGGGTATATAATCGATCTCAGGGTGTGCCTTGCACAAGGCTTCGACCTGGCGGAGCGTAATCAGGTCTGTCGAGCCGATCACCACGTAAGCCGGCCGCATGGAATGATCAGGCTGCGGGAGGAGGCGGTTGCTCAAGCGGCGGGAAAAGGCGTCCGCCAGGCCGCGCGCACCGATGAGCAAGTCGTAGTCACCGTCCAGCGCGGCGTCGATGTCAGCGTCCGTCACGATATCCGGAATGTGAGCGCGGGCCGCATATTCGCCCAGCGCCCCTGCGACCGATGTCGGGCTATCGACCCCAAAACCCGTGAGATGTCCGTTCACGACCAGCCGCCTGAATGCAGGAATGGCAGGTATTACGATACTTCTGGCGTGGGGCAATGCACCCAGTTCAGCGGCGATATTGCCTTTCAGGCGCGAGTCGATCTTCTTAAAGATCTTCGTGCCTTTTGGTAGCACTGCGACGATCTCCGCGACCCGCTTCCGGGCTATGTCAGGCGCAACTTCACGGCTGTCGGTGGAGACGGTGAGAACCCGTGGACCCGCCGACAACGCTTCGCTGATGCTGTCCACGCCAAGCGCTGCATGGGTTGACAGGCCGCGCATGGCAAACGGGGCGGCGGTATCAAGCGCTCCCGTGAGGTCATCTGCGATGATGGCAAGTTCAGGCATAGATACCCATTGCCCGACGCTTCGCCTGCACATCCGGATCAGGATCAAGATTGGAGGCAAGCAGCTTCTTCGTATATGGCTCGCGCGGAGCTTCGAAGATCTGTGCCGTCGGCCCCATTTCCACGATTTCACCTGCCTTCATCACGATCACGGTGTCGGCAAAGTCGCGGACCACCCCAAGGTCGTGCGCGATGAAGATGAAGGAAATGCCGAGTCTCTGGCGCAGGCTGTCGAGCAGGGCGATGACCTGCGCCTGGATGGAGACGTCGAGCGCGGATACGGCCTCGTCGCAGATAATAAGCTCCGGTTCCAGCGCGAGTGCGCGGGCGATCGCAATGCGCTGCCGCTGACCGCCTGAAAACTGGTGCGGATAGCGGTCGATATGCTCCGCTATGAGACCTACCTGTTCCAGCAGCTCGATGACGCGCGCGCGCCGCTCCTGCCTCGCAGGCGTGAGTTTGTGGATGTCCCAGCCTTCGGCGATCAATTCGTAAACGGACATCCGTGGATTGAGGGACTGGGTGGGGTCCTGGAAGACCATCTGAATCTCGCGGCGAACCCCAAGAAGCTCACGCGCGCTCATGGTGAGGAGATCCTTGCCCTTCCAGTAGACATGGCCGCTATCGGCGGTCTCAAGGCGAAGAAGGGTGCGTGCGAGAGTGGACTTGCCGGAGCCGCTTTCCCCGACAATCGCGAGGCTCTGCGCCCTCGCCACCGTAAAGGACGCATCCCTCAGGGCATGGAAGGAATGGTAGGATTTGCTAAGCTTCTCGACACTGAGCAGGATCGGTGATGACCGGTTGGGAATCTTGATCTCGCCCTTGCCCGGCGCGGCCGCGATAAGCTTCCGGGTATAGGGGTGTTTGGCCTCATGATAGACCTCGCGCACCGTCCCCGATTCGACGATTTCGCCTTCATTCATGACGACGATGCGATCGGCAATCTCGGCCACAACGCCGAGATCGTGCGTGATGAGTACGAGGGCCATGTCAGTTTCGGCCTGAAGCTCCTTGAGGAGCGCCAGTACTTCGGCCTGGATTGTGACATCGAGCGCCGTGGTCGGCTCGTCCGCGATCAGGATATCCGGCTTGAGCATCAGCGCCATGGCGATCATCAAGCGCTGGCGCTGGCCGCCCGAGAACTGATGCGGGTATTTGCGCATCGCCTTTTCGGGCTCGGGAATGCCGACCCGCGCGATCAGCTCTAGGGCGCGCTTCTGCGCAAGGTCGTGCGGGCGACCATGCGCTGTCATCATCTCAACTATCTGCCAGCCCACCGAATAGACCGGATTGAGATGCCCTAGCGGATCCTGAAAGATCATGGCGATCTTCTTGCCGTTGAGGGCGCGATGCTCTTCCTGGCTGATCTTCAGCAGATCCTTGCCGTCATAAAGGATTTCACCGGAGACGATCTCCGCCGGTGGGCTGTCCAGCAGGTTCATTATGGCATTGGCCGAAACCGACTTGCCCGAACCGCTTTCGCCGAGAATGGCCAGCGTCTCTCCGCGGGAGACGGACCAGCTCACATTCCTGACAGCATGAACGGTGCCTCGAGCCGTGTGGAAGTCCACCGAGAGGTTTTTGACCGTGAGCAGCGCTTCAGACACTTTTCGTCCTCCTGGCTTCCAGTCTCCAGCGCTGTGTGGGGTCGAGCGCCACGCGCAACCAGTTCGAAAGAAGGTTCAGCGAAAGAGCGGCGATCACGATCATCAACCCCGGCCAGAAGGCGAGCCACCAGGCGGAGCTGAGATAGGGCCTGCCCTGGCTGACCATCAGCCCCCAGGTGATGTCGGGTGGCTGCACGCCGATGCCGAGGAAGGAGAGCGAGGATTCTGCCAGCATTACGAAGGCGAAATCGAGCGTCGCGATGGTAAGTATGGTCGGCGCGATCACCGGCAGGATGTGCTTGACAATGATGCGCGAATGCGTGGCGCCCATGACGATCGCGGCCTGCACGAACATCCGCTCGCGTACTTCCAGAACTTCCGCGCGCGCCGTGCGCAGGTAGATCGGGACGCGTGTGATGGCCAGCACCAGGATCATGTTCGGGATCGAAGGTCCGAGAACGTAAAGCACGACCACGGCGATCAGCAGCGACGGGAACGACATGATGACGTCGGCCAGCCGCATGATAACCTGCGAGACGACCTTGCCCATGTAGCCGGCGATGAGGCCCAGGATCGTCCCGACGACCATGGCCGCAGCCACCGTTCCGGCGGCGATCGCGATCGTGCTCTGCGCGGCGACTATCAGGCGCGCCAGCATCGACCGCCCCAGTGCGTCGCCACCGAGGTAGAACAACCATCCGCGCTCGAAGCTGAACGGCGGGAAGTTGCGTCCGCGCAGGTTCTGCTGAGTGGCCGCGTCGCCAAGCAGGGCCGGGCCGATCAGTGCAGCAACGAGGATGAGCAGCAGGATGATGACGGAGACGAAGGCGAACTTGTCCCGCCAGAGCATCGAGATGAGGTTTGGTCCCTTGGTCTCGCTCGCGGTGGTCGGAGCCTGGGTAATGGTGGCGGGCATCTTGCTCTCTTAGTACCGGATCCGCGGATCGAGCAGGCCGTAGGCGATGTCGATCAGGACGTTCATGATGAAGATGGCAAGTGCCGTGACCATGATGGCCGCCAGTACGACGTTGAAGTCGCGCTGAAGGATGGAGTCGATCATGAGCTTGCCGATGCCCGGAAAGCCGAAGATCGTCTCGACGATCACTGCACCGTTGAGCAGGGCGGCGGCCTGGTCGCCCATCACCGTGATTACGGGGAGCATGCCGTTGCGTAGCGTATGAACGAAGATCAGCGGCAGGTTCTTCACGCCCTTGGCGCGCGCTGTCTTCACATAGGGCGCTTGGAGTGCAGCAAGCATAGAGCCGCGCACGACCTGAACGACCAGTCCAAAGGGGCGGATGAAAAGGACGGCCACGGGCAGGATCCAGTGTACTGGCGTGCCGACACCGGAAGTGGGCAACCACCCGAGGCCGATTGAAAAAATGACGATCGCGACGATGGCGATCCAGAAGTCGGGCGCCGACGCGCCAATGAGCGAAATGATGGAAACGAGGCGGTCGAAGAAGCCGCCGGTCTTGAAGGCCGCCAGCGAGCCGAGGACGATTGCCGCGACCATAACCAGTGCCATGGTGATGAGCGCGAGCGGCAGCGTCCAGGCATAGGCCTCGAGGACCACCTCAAGGGCAGGGCGGGCCTTACGGAGGCTCTCGCCGAAGTCGAGATACGCGAGGTCCTGGAGATAGAACCAGAACTGCTCGAGGACAGGACGGTCGAGGCCATGCAGGCGCCGGAACTCTTCCTTCATCTGCTCGGTGGCGTCGATCGGCAGGAACAGGACTGCCGGGTCCCCAGTGAGGCGAGATAGGAAAAAGACGAGCACCATCAGGACGAGCAGCGAAAAGATGCTCGCGACGGCGCGTTGCCCGATCAGTTTGATCATTCCGACAGTCCCTCGGAAACTGTGCGGCGCCGGATGGCGGCGCCGTCTGACTGGCACAGGGTCACTTGAAGCCGATTTGGCTCAGCTGCAGTTCCTGATTGGTAGCAATAGTGGGCGTAAAATCGAGACGTTCGCTCACGCGACTGTGGCCAACCATGTGGAAGAGCAGTACGTCGGCGACCACTTCGTCGTGGAGGTACGCGAAGAGCTCCGACCAGAGGGCTGCACGTTCCTCGCCCGTCGCAGCGCTGGCGCGCTCGATCAGGTCGTCGACCTTCGGGTCGCTCAGGCCCGACTGCGTGCCCTGGCTGTGATACTTGAAGTACATGGAGAACACCGGATCGCCGCGAGCGTTGTCATGCTGGGCGACAATAAGCTGGGCTGGACGTCCCTCGGGGTAGGGCTTGGAGTAGTACTGCTCGTGCTCGGCCACTTCCACCATGCGCAGCGAAGCGTTGAACCCGACCTCGCTGAGCATCTGGACGATGGCTTCGCCGACCTCGGCAACGTGCGGGAAGTTCTCCGTACGGGCAATTACTTCGATCGGGGCCTTGATGTTGACGCCATCGGCTTCAGCCTCGGCCAGCCAGGCTTTGGCCTGCTCCGGATCGTAGGCGGGCGGCACGAGGTCCGGGTTCCAGCCCAGCGTGGTCGGCGGAACAATCGCGGTGGCGAACTGGGTGCCTTCCGAGAGCAGGGTTCCGATAAAGGCCTCGCGGTCGATCGCGGCGTTTAGGGCTTTGCGGACGCGGATATCACCCATCGGCTCGATCGACTGGTCGATGCGGAGGTAGACGGTTTCCGCGTTCGGGTAAGTGAAGTCGGTCGCCGGGTTCGTGGCTTCCACTTCGGTGATCTGCGGAGCGATGTCAGCTTCGCCAGTCTCAACCATCGCCGCACGAACGGCCGGATCGGAACGGAACACATAGGTCGCCTTGGTGACGGCGGGCAGCTCGCCCCAGTAGTCGTCGCGGCGCTCCAGAACGATCTGTTGGCCGGCTGTCCAGTCGGCGAGGACATAGGGGCCAGTGCCGACTGGGTTGCGCACGAACTCGAACGGCGTTTCTTCCGGCACGATTGTGACGAGCGTCATGAGCAGCGGTAGGATCGGTTGCGCGGGCTCGGCCTTGATGTTGATCGTGTGCGGATCGACGATGTCGAAGCTCAGCTCGGTATCAGCGAAGTAGCGCTTGCTCTCGCAGGTGATCTGATCGCTGAACACGCGTTCGAAGGAGTGCTTGACGTCGTTGGCGTCAAAGTCAGTGCCATCTGAGAACTTTACGTTCTGGCGCAGCTTGAACTGCCAGGTACCATCGCCCAGATCTTCCCAGCTTTCGGCGAGACGGCCCATCAACCCCTTGTCGCCGCGCACGTCAAGCTCTGTGAGTGTCTCGCTGATGTTCTGCATGATCACGCGGCCGATGTTCGAACGGGTCGCCATGCACGGCTCAACCAGGTCGAGTTCCTCGCTCAGGACTACGGTGATGTCGGTGTTCGCCTGGGCATAAACCGGGGCGCTGAAAGTCGATGCCAGCAAGGCACCTAGAAAGATAGCTTTGAATTGCACGTTTACCTCCCGTCGTGAGTACGGATCGGCAGGGATGCCAATGCCCGCGGGCCGGTTATTCGACCCTCGCGAACTATCGGGGAAACCCGTGCGAGTTGTCAATTGTAATCTTCTGTCGCAGCTATTGGTTGGCGTATGGAAAAATTAGATATGGAATATCAAAGAGATATAACATGATCGCGATTGAAATTCTCAATATGGCCCGATTTGGAACTTGACAACATGTCGTTCCAAGTGGAGTTTGGCGAGCGAAGTTGACACCCGGAGGAGTCATGCTGCCCACTGAAATAGCTGCACGGATGGATGGCGTATTGCGCCCCGGAGAGAACGGGCAGCTCGAAGCCTTTCTGCCTTCGCCCAAGGTGCAGAACCACGCCGCGTTCCTGGCCACGCTGGACGATGGTACGCTCGCCTGCGCGTGGTTCGGTGGCACGCTGGAGGGCAAGGCGGACATCTCGATCTACGCGTCGGTGATGCGTCCTGGCGTGGACGTCTGGGGAGCATGGTCTCAACTGAGCGACGATCCCGAACGTTCCGAACAAAACCCCGTCCTCTGGAGGAATGGCGAGGGCAAATGGCAGCTCCTTCACACGGCCCAGCCGGCTGGGAACCAGGACGAGTGCCTCTTGCGCGCCCGCGAGGTCTTCTTTGACGGCGAAAGGCTCACCGGCGGTGTACCGCGCACAATTGGCCTTCCACTTGGCTGCTTCATCCGCGGGCGCTTCGTGCGCCGCAAGGACGGCGCATGGATGATGCCGATCTTCCGTTGTGTGTCCCGGCCGGGCCAGCGCTGGAACGGTAGCCACGACAACGCCGCTGTCGGCGTCAGCCATGACGAAGGTGAGACCTGGACGCTTGAGGAAGTACCGGGCTCCATCGGCTCCGTGCACATGACCATTGTACCGCTGGATGGCGACCACATGGTTGCCTTCTACCGGCGGCGTCAGTCCGACTTCGTTCATCGCTCCGAGAGCCTTGATGGCGGCATGACCTGGTCCGCGCCTGAGCCAACTGACGTGCCAAACAACAACTCGTCCATCAACGTTATCCGGTTGAGGGACAGCCGTCTTGCCATGGCCTGTAACCCATCCTCGGCGGCAACTTCTGATGCGCGCCGCACCTCGCTCTACGACGAGATCGAGGAGGGCGATGATCGTCCGGATGCAACCGGAGGCTGCAATCCCATCTGGGGCGTACCACGCGCGCCGCTGGCGCTTTGCATTTCAGAGGATGGCGGTCGCACCTGGCCGAAGCGCCGCATCATTGATAACAGCTCGGGCGCTTGTCTTTCGAACAATTCCGAGGACGGCCGGAACCAGGAGCTGTCATACCCCTATATCCTCGAAGGCGAAGATGGCGAGCTGCACGTCGCCTATACCTATTTCCGGCGTGCAATCAAATACGTGCGTCTCCCTGCGGGATGGATCGATGGAGAAGAAGCGTGAGTCAGGTTATAGGCATCACAATGGGCGACCCCGCGGGGGTAGGGCCAGAAATCACGGTTAAGGCCATGGCCGAGATGTCCGATGCCGAACGCGCGCTGACGCGCGTTTATGGCAATCGCGGCGTGCTCGAACGGGCCTGCGAGGCGACGGGCGTTTCACTCGACCTTGACGCCGTGACGGTCGACCTCCCCATCGAAGGGCCCGAGCTTGCCTGGGGCAAGCTCAATCCGCGCGCCGGCGATGCCGCCTTCCGCTTTATCGAGAAGGCGGTGCGCGATGCCAAGGCCGGCGCCATCGGCTGCATCGTGACCGCCCCGATCAACAAGGAAGCGCTCAACATGGCGGGTCATCACTATGATGGCCACACCGGCATGCTCGCGGCGCTCACCGGCCAGAAGTCGGCCTTCATGTTGCTTGCCTCGGATAGGCTGAAGGTTATTCACGTCTCTACCCACGTCTCGCTCAAGACTGCCATCGACCGCGCAACGCCCGAGCGGATCCTCGCGACCATCCGGGCCGGGAACGAGCATCTGAAGCGCATCGGCTACGAGAACCCACGCATCGCGGTGGCAGGGATCAACCCGCATTGTGGGGAGTCCGGCCTCTTCGGCAAGGAGGACGACCTCCAGGTCGCGCCCGCCGTCGAAGTGGCCCGGGCGGAGGGCATCAATGTCGTGGGGCCGATCTCGGCCGACACCGTCTACTACCGGGCCTATTCTGGCGCCTTCGACCTCGTGGTCGCCCAGTATCACGATCAGGGGCATATCCCCATCAAACTCGTGGCGTTCGATACTGCTGTGAACGTATCGCTTGGCCTGCCCATTGACCGGACCTCGGTCGACCACGGCACCGCCTTCGACATCGCTGGCACGGGTAAGGCCAATCATGTCAACATGAAGGCTGCCATTGCCTATGCGCGGCGCCTCGTTGCGGGAAAATCTGTATGAACCCCGCAACCAATCTCCCTGTTCACGGCGTTTTCTGCGCCTCGGCTACCCCCATTCTCGAAGACGGCGCCCCGGATCACGCTGCCTTTGCCGCCCACTGCAAGGCGCTGCTGGAAGAAGGATGCGACGGCATCGCCCTACTTGGCACGACGGGCGAGGCGAACTCCTTTTCTATCGCCCAGCGTCAGGCGATCCTCGAAAACCTTATTGCCTCGGGCGTCGACGCTTCGTGCCTGCTGCCGGGCACATCGCAAACCAATGTTCCGGACAGCATCACGCTGGTCCGCCACGCCGTTGAGGCGGGCGTGAAGGCCTGCGTGGTCTTGCCACCTTTTTACTACAAGAGCGTGAGCGACGACGGTCTGTTCCGGTTCTATGTCGAACTCATCGAGGGGGTAGGCAGAGACAATCTGCGCATTGTGCTCTACCACATCCCGCCGATTGCCCAGGTCGGCATCTCGATCGACCTAATCGCGCGCCTGCGCGAGACATTCCCCGGCGTCATCGTGGGAATCAAGGACAGCTCCGGCAAGCTCGAGAGCATGGAAGCCTTCGCGAAGGCCTTCGACAACTTCTCGGTGCTTGCTGGTGCCGATCCGCTCATGCTGCCACTCCTCAAGGCGGGCGGGGCAGGGTGCATCACCTCATCCTCGAACCTCATCGGCAAGCACCTCCGCGTTGTCTTCGACAACTGGTTCGACGCCAGTAAGGCAGAGTTGGTCGAAGCCACCCAAGCCCGTATCAACGCGTGGCGCGACCTTTCCAACACCTATGTCCAGCTCCCCACGGTCAAGGCAATGCTCGCCCGCCGCCGTGGACATGAGGGCTGGACACGCGTGCGTCCGCCGCTGGTGGAGCTTACTGAGGCCGAAAAGGCCCATGTCTGGCAGCAGATGGAGCGCCTGGAGGCAGAAGAAAATGTCTGATCTGTTCCTCTCGCGCGCAATCACGCTTGTTCAGCCAGCAAGGATCGTGATCGGCGCGGGCACCGGGGCGCGCCTTGGCGAGTGGGCATCCGCGTATCGCCGCGTCTTCGTCATCGCCATGGGGCCGACCGAGGCCTATGTCGAACGGCTGGGCTTTTCGGGCAAGGTCACGGTGTATACGGACCTCATCCCTGAACCCGACCTTCCGGCGGTCGACGCTGTCTTCTCCGCCGCTCGTGCCTTCCGCCCAGATCTCGTGATCGGGCTTGGCGGCGGCTCCGTCATGGATGTCGCCAAGCTCGTCGCTGCCCTTTGGGACAAGGATCTTTCCATTACCGACGTGGTCGGTGCGGGAAAGGTACCGGGCCGGACCACGGCGCTCGCCCAAGTGCCTACGACTTCAGGCACTGGTTCGGAAGCGGGCATCCGCGCGCTGGTCACCGACCCGGCAACGCTCGCCAAGCTCGCGGTCGAGAGCGTCCACATGCGCGCCGATTTCGTAGTGCTGGACCCTGAGCTGACCTATTCGGTGCCGCCCGCCATCACTGCCGCAACCGGCATCGATGCGCTGGCCCATTGCGTCGAGGCCTTCACCAACATCAAGGCTCATCCGCTGATCGATTTCTACGCGCGTCAGGGTATCCAGCTTGCTGGCAGCTATCTCGCGCGCGCCGTTGCCGATGGTTCGGATACCGAGGCGCGGGCAGGGATGATGCTTGCCTCCTACTACGGCGGCGTTTGTCTTGGGCCGGTGAACACCGCTGGGGGCCATGCCCTCGCTTATCCACTAGGCACGCGCCTCAAGCTGCCGCATGGCCTCGCCAACGCGATCATCTTTCCCCACGTCCTTGCTTTCAACGCGCCGGAACGGCCTGAGAAGACGAAGGAGATCATGACCCTGCTGGGACTTGGCGAAACTGCGGATGAGACGGAAGTCCGCAAGCGCGCCCACGCCTATTGCGCAAGCCTCGGGCTTGAGATGAGCCTTGCCAGGCACGGCGCGAAAGAGGAAGAGCTGGGTGCCTGGGCCGAGGAGGCCTTTGCCATCAAGCGGCTGATCGACAACAATCCCCGTGCCATGAACCCGGAGAATATTCTGGATATTTATCGGGCTGCCATGCGCTGAAGAACAGGTGCAACTCACACGGCTTGGTCGCCATCGGCATCGACTGGGACGGCCGCGCCAGATCCTGGCCATCAAGATGGCAGGCCGCGAGAGCCGCTCGTCCTGGGAGGACTTCCTGCGCGCGGCCTCCATGGCGTCGAATTCGTCGTCGCCGACGACCATGCCGGCTTGCGGGTGGCCATCCGCGAGGTGCTCGCCGGTGCCGCCTAACAGCGCTGCTAGTGCACTTCCTGACGACGCCCTATGCCATAGGGCGGATCGAAATGGATGCACTGCACCTTGCCCTTCAGCCCCTCGCGTTGGGCGAGAGAGGCCATGACCTGCAGGCTGTCGCCCAGGATCATGCGGTTCTGCCAGTGCATGGAATGCCGGTAGAACTCGTAGCGGTCCTCCGGGTCGGTGAGCCCGTTGAAATCGGCGAAGAGGTCCGGCATGTCGGCCTCGGCCGCGCGGGCCTCCTTGGTGCGGCGCTTGAGATCGTCGATGATCGCCTTGGGGTGGATCTTCTCCTGGATGTAGAGGGGCGGCGCGTTGACGACGAGGTCGGACCAGTCCTGCGTGTCCTTGCCGCGCCAGACGAGCTGCGCGTCGCCGATCTCGACCTCGCCGGTCTCCCAGAGCTGCTGGCGCTGCGCTTCGGTGAGCGTGATGCGGATGCCGTTCCAGATGATCTGCGGGTCGAGATCCGGATCGCGCGGCCGCGTCTCGCCCTCGGCGAGCGGAAAGGCGCGCGCCAGCCGCATCTCCTGCGCTGTCGCGCCCAGCAGCTCTTCGTTCTGCTCGAAGATCGGCGCCATCTCGGCCGTCGGATTGTTGATCCGCTTGTCCTTGTGGCGCAGGGCCTCAATGTCCTTGGACTTGGGTGGACGGGCCATCGGTTCAATCGTTTTCGTAGGCGTTCTCGGACGCCTGATCGGTGGGAAGGAGTTGCGGAAGCTTCAGGTTGCCCCGCAGCCTGGCGAGATACGCATTGCCTGCGTCGGCCAATGCTTGAGCGCGGTTACGCACCCATGTTTCCAGGTCAGCCAGCCTGGTCTCGACGAAACTCGGGTCGATATACTGCTGGCGGAGTTTTTTCTCAGTGATGCCGTAGCGCGCGACGTAGTCCAGCGGTTCCTTCTTGGAGATTCGGATGTTGATCGCTGGGCCGATCAGCGCGATGTTGCCGAGCGCATTGACGACTGATGCCGGTTGTTCATCTCCAACATATCCCCTGGGGAAGATGTGATGGAACTGTGGGGTAAAGCCGGCCAGGAGTTCGCCCGCATCGAAACCAATCCGCATTGACCGCTCGTCCCAGTCTTCAGCCTGGGCGTCGTATATCAGCAGGTAGAGCATCAGGCGGCCGAAGCGGGAGTCACCGTAGTCGCGCATGAAGTCATCCGCCGACAGGAGCGGGATGTATTTGATCTTAGCGAGAAGCCGCTCGAGGGCATCAGACAGGCTGCTCGACTCTCCGATCTCCTTCAGGTCCTCTTCCATTGAACTGGTCGAAGAGGTCGAGTAGCGACCGAAACGGGATGCCTGGAGGAACCAGTAGAACGTCTGCTCGAACGGCGCATCCGGGTAGCGGTCAAGCAACGCGGTCAGAGGCACGAGCGCATTGTCGGAGGGAAGCAGGCTGTTGCCCGCGATGCCAAAGTCGCGCAGATGCCTGACGGCCAGCCCCCACGCCTTTTTCGTGCGTTCCCACGTGGGCTTGATGGTGGCCGCATCCCAGAAGGACTGCTCAATTTCCTTGTAGCGGATCTTGCCCCTTCCAACGCCCGTCATCGTGCGGAAGACGAGGTTCGGGCTCACGTCGAAGCCCATGTCACCCAAGCTTTTGACATAGGGTAGGTACTGATCGCGGACCCAGCCAGGCGCGCGAGCGGCGACAACGCCCAGATAGATGTCCGCCTCGGTAACCCTGGTCCCCCGGCTGTTGAGCCGGGCGAAAATCTCGACGACATCCTCCAGATCGTTGTCTACCGTAATCAGAACGACATCCTGATCCCGAATTGACCTCAGACGATTCAGACGCGAATACACTTCCATGGCGTCCATGCCGTCGCACAGACCATCGAGCTTGATCTGCTTGGCCAACGCCTCGAGTTTCTTCTGGTCCTCTTCCCTATCCAGGTCCAGATTTAGGACGTTGCGCACCGGTACGTAGCGGCTGGTAGTCACCTTCCTGGTTGCCGCATTCGCCACGACGAAGTACGGCGGCGTCCGGGTGTGGACGTCAAAACGTATGTCGTATTTGCGGATCAGCTGGTCCCAATCCTGTGACGAGCTCCACCAGTAAGGCTTTCTCCCACTGAGGACACACAGAGCCGTCGTACGCTGCTGACCATCCACCACCCACTGGGTGGGCCCCTTGGCGTCAGTGGCGCTGCGTGTCTCCGCCGGCCCCCGGCTGTCCCAGATCAGCAGGGTTCCGACCGGATAGCGAAGCCACAGCGACTCGATGAGGTCGCGAACCTGAGTTGGCTTCCAGACAAATCCGCGCTGGAATTCCGGAATGCTCCAGTCATGATCGACAGATGCTCTAACGATGTCTTTTATTTTGGTCGACGAATACGCCATCTACTCCTTCCCCACCCCAATCTTGCTGAGTTCCTGACCTTGACCGGCTCGGACGCGAAGTCAAAGGGGATGCCGAGGATGTCGGCATATTCCGGCTCGAACAGCGGGTTGCCTTCCAGGTCCCTGTCTTGCCCGAGTTCGTAGGACTGGCGACGCAGACCACGGCCGACGACCTGCTCGCACAGCAGCTGCGTGCCGAAGGCCCTGACGCCGAGAATGTGTGTGACGTTGTTGGCGTCCCAGCCTTCCGTCAGCATCGACACCGACACAACGCAGCGGACGTGTTCACCCAGGCGTCCCTTGCGCCCCACGGTGTTCATGACCTCGCGCAGGATTTCGCTGTCGCTGACCGCGCCGGCGGCGGCCGCACCTTCGCGTTCGGCCTTCTCGCGACGGAACCGTTCGATTTCGACGGCAGCCGCCTGCTTGAAGGCATCGTCAAGCGTCCCGGACTCGATCTGGTGGCTGTCTACCAGGATCGTGTTCATGCGTGGCAGCGGCTCGCCGGTATGTTCATCATAGTTGCGGAACAGCTCGAGATGACCCGCGTGGACACAGCGTCTTTCGCCATCCACTTCGCGCTCGAAGCCGGCAATCCACTCATAGACCAGTCTGGACGTTGCCGCCCCAATCTGCAGAGTGAGGCAGTTTGCGCCAAGCGCTTACATGCAAGCGGATTTCGTTGACGATGACGCTGGGATTGTAGCGGGTTTCTCCGCTACCCTCCGCGTCGAGCAGCAGCTCAGCCTGCGCTGCCTGTGCCGCCCGTGTCTTCTTCCGGGCCGCTGGCACAGGCACTATATAGTGCGACCGCCTGCGACCAATGATGGGCGGCTGATCCAGAGGCTGACCGTCATCCCCGAGCGCGTGATGGCGTGTTGGTTCGTGATATGGTGAATTGAGAATCGGCTGCGTATAAAATGGTTTCATACTCCCCCCCGAGGAGCCTATCTTGAATCGACCTACGACGAAAGGCATGTGGTACAATGCCCAGCGAGGACTAGAGAAGGCAAATTTTGCCATAAAGTTTAATGCATAGATGACATAGTCAACTCGAGCTTCCGGATGGAGCCTCCGCTCCAGACCGAGGTCAATTCGCACAGTTCGAATCCTTTCAGCGGCGTTGCCCAGCGAGGGTCATACCCCCGTTCGACGTAAAGCCGCTCCATGATGCGCGACGCGAGCACGGAAAGATGCTCGCGGCCGGGCTCCGGAAAACGCAGGACCCGGCAGCGGTCCCGCAGCACCGCAGGGATCGGCTCCACTGCGTTGGCGGTCATCAGCCAGGTCAGGTTGGAGAGGTCGCAGCTCGCCTGGATGTAGGGGTCATGCCAGCGGGCGGACGTTTCCGGCTCGAACAGCCCAAGAAGGATATCGTGCGGGTTCCCGTTGTGCCGGCCTGTCCCGATCTTCTCGATCTCGTCCAGGATGATGACAGGGCCGGCAGACGCGTGCCGCCTAACGGCAAGGATCGG
>ERZ777010.666-NODE-666-length-31751-cov-211.405162_pt1 | contig 31751 bp, 29 predicted proteins | sample MGYA00374963_ERZ777010 | MGnify/ENA primary metagenome ERZ777010 (study PRJEB29309, sample SAMN06268256) | bioreactor metagenome | isolation source: Joint BioEnergy Institute, California, USA | place: USA:Joint BioEnergy Institute, California, USA | collected...
CTTTTTGTCATAGATACTTCTGACCCGGGAAATCCGACCGTTTTGGGCGAATTAAAAATTCCGGGCTTCAGCAATTATCTGCATCCTCTTGGAGACCATCATTTGATTGGAATCGGTTATGATACGGAACAGCGTATGGATTCCTGGTCGAAGGAACCGGTGACGGTGACGACCGGCATGAAAATTTCTTTATTTGATGTGTCCGATTTTGCCAATCCAAAGGAACAGGATACGGCAGTGATCGGCGGACGAGGAACGTATTCGGAAGCGCAATATAATCATAAGGCATTCTTTAGAAATGAAGAATTGAATTACTACGGCTTCCCGGTGATTTTGTACGAGGATGGAAAAAAAGACGAGATCCAGTATAAAGGATTGGGTGCGGTGATTTATGAAATCACACCAGAGCGCGGTATTCAATTGAAAGGGGATATCATCACACCGGCCAAAACAGGCGAATTATATGAAGATTGGAATACAAGCATTTTGCGGTTAGCGTATATCGGCGATGTGTTATATACGGTTTCTCCGAATGAAGTGAAAAGCTATGATATCAACACTTTCAATCAGATTGGGCAAGTGGGTATCCATAATTGAGGATGAAATCTGCTCTTGTTGTTGCAAGGGCAGATTTTTTGTTATATATGGGGATTTATGCACCGTATGTGCTATCCGAGCAAGTGAAGTTGGTATTTGAGCAAGCGAAGGGTTCATCCGAGCAAGCAGGGGAGGTATCCGAGCAAGAGGAGGGAGTATCCGGGCAAGCGGAGGGGGCATCCGAGCAAGCAGGAGGGGTTATCCGAGCGAGCAGGAGGGGTTATCCGAGCGAGCAGGGGAGGTTATCCGAGCAAGCGGAGGAGTTATCCGAGCAAGCGCGGGGGGCATCCGCGCAAGAAGCGAAGATATCTCACAAGCGCGGAAGATATCCGCAATATAATTTATCCATAAAATAAAAAATCCCTAAGCTTTACTTTCGCTTAGGGATTAATCCATCCATTCTCAATTTTTTTCTGCCAAGATTTCGCTAACAGTTACACATTCGTAACCTTCCTGCTGCAAATAGGCCAATACGCTTTCGAGTCCATCGGCTGTTGATTGATGGATGTCATGCATTAAGATGATTGCGCCATCGTATAAATTTGCTTGAACGACAGGCAATATTTTATTTGGATCGCGGTATTTCCAATCATAAGTATCAATCGTCCATAAAACCACCGGCAGATTAATTAGACTTTCAACGGTTTGATTCGTCGCACCATAAGGAGGTCTGAATACAGTCGGATATTCCCCGGTTATATCATGAATTATTTGGCTTGTGTAATCTACTTGCCAAGCCACCTGGGAGTTATTCTGTTTTGTCAATACAGGATGATTGTATGTATGATTGCCGATTTCATGGCCGCGATTTAATACTTCATGCACAATGTCCCTATTTTTTTCAACTTGTTTTCCAAGCATGAAGAATGTGGCCTTTGCATTGTATCGATCCAAAGTATCCAGAATTTGCATTGTCACTTGTGGATGAGGGCCATCATCAAAAGTAAGAGCGACTTTCTTTTTAGGAGTGACAATGGTTACTGCGCTCGTTTCATTGCTTTGGAAATCGGATGACAAAATCGGGTTCAAGAAAGAGATCGGAATGCTGATGGCTGCTGAACCGGCACTTTCTTGGGCAAATTCTCCCTGGTTAAAATAAAATACAATCGAATCGTTTGTCACTGCAAAAAGATTGAAATGATTCCAACTTGGTGATGTCAATTCTTCGAGCTTTTCATCAATCACATTTGCACCATAATCATTTTCCAGTTCGGAACGTAGATAGTTTGCAAGCAAATCCAGATTTCCGATATCATTATTGAACAATGCCTGGGCATCAACGATTTCTCCTGTTGCTTTATGGAAGGTGAAAGTTTTAAAAGTTTCATGATAGGAAACTTGATCATATGACAATTGTTTCTTTAGTACGATTGAATAATATTTGTCATTCACATCATTTATTTCCGTCGTGATAGTCAAATCGCCGATCGTTTTGTTTTCGCTGTTTTCATTTTTTTCATTTAACGTTCGAATGTAAACGCGTTTTGCATCTTCTATGTATTGATTAATTTGTTCATTCACCAAATCGAAAGGAGTTTTCGGATACTCTAACGAATATGGTATTAAATCATCCGTGGATGATTCTGAGAAGATTTGAATGTCAGGAAACGGCGATTCTTTTTCTTCGGTTAGAGAGGAAACATCTAACGGATCTTCTGTTGTGGCCGATACGGTCGGCTGTTGAAATTTAAACTGGCCAGTAATGGAAACGGTAATAATGATGACTGTGGTTAATGCAATGATGGAACCAATCAATAGAAAGTCAATCCATGCACCACGTTTGGACTTGCGGCAGCGTTTCATCTTCGGTAGCTCTCCTCTCAGTAAACATCCTAAAATATGAAATAAGAAAAACTTGAGATTTGCCCTTCTGTTCGATATGATGGCAAGGAAAGAAAGGGAGAATTTGACAATGACATATGAAAAGAACGATGATTTGGCGCTAGATTGCTTGTTGTTGGCGGGACAAATAATGATGGAAAGCGGTGCTGAGACTTATCGGGTTGAGGATACAATGCTCAGAATGGCTCGCTCCCAAAACTTGGACGCCCAAAGTTATGTAACGCCAACGGGAATCATTCTTTCTCTCGGTGAACAACAGAAAACCAAAATTATATCTATATCAAATCGGATTACCGATTTGCATAAAATTGCGAAAGTGAATAACATTTCTAGAAAGCTTACACTTAAAATAATAACATTAGAAGAAGCCTATGACGAGTTAAGAATGGTACAAAAAACGAACTATTTTCTACCAATTTGGTTGCAGATTTTAATGTCCGCAGTGTCTAGTGCCTGCTTCCTAATTTTGTTCAGAGGTGTTTGGTCCGATATGCCTGCCGCGTTTTTGGCAGGGGGTGCCGGGTACCTTGCTTTATTGGCCATTCAACATGTATCAAAAGTGAAATTTTTCTCTGAGTTCTTTGCTTCCTTTATCGTAGCGCTTGTTGCCTTTTTTGCTGTCAGATTTGGGTTTGGATATGAGCTCGACAAAATAATCATTAGCGGAGTGATGCCGCTCGTTCCGGGAATTTTAATTACCAATGCCGTCCGGGATTTGATGGCCGGCCATTTGACGGCGGGAATTGCCAAAGGTACGGAAGCATTTTTGACCGCTTTTGCCATCGGATCGGGCGTGGCGGTTGTTGTGGTATTTCATTAAGGGGTAATGGTTATGGAATATTTGATTCAGCTATTTTTCAGTTTTCTTGCAACTGCAAGCCTTTGCGTCATTTTCAATGCACCGATTAAAGCCATTCCCTATTGCGGATGGGTCGGGGCCGTTGGATGGCTGATTTATTATATTGCTTTGGAGTCGCAATTGACGGAAGTTATTGCATCCTTTTTGGGAGCGTTTGTCGTTGCCGTTTGCGCCCAAATGTATGCGAGAAGGTTAAAAACGCCGATGATTGTGTTCATTGTTTCAGGAATCATTCCTTTGGTGCCTGGTGGACTTGCTTACAATACAATGCGTTACTTTGTGGAACAAAATTATACGCTAGGGCTTGAGACGGGCATTCGGGCGTTTTTAATTTCAGGGGCGATTGCAATGGGAATCGTATTTTCAGAAGTAATCTTTCAGTTATCCATAAAATTTATGAAGAAAAGTCTGACGTCGATGCAATCGTTTATACGAAATAAGAGGCAGCAATAACCGGACGAAAAAGGCTACTCAAAAGTGGAAAGATGAGTAGCCTTTTTTCTGTTATGAGGACAAAAGTTGCGGAATTTTATCTGCTGTGACAGGTTTGCTGATCAAGTAGCCCTGAATGGCATCACAATCATATTGCTCCAATAATTGTTTTTGTTCTTCCGTTTCTACACCTTCTGCAAGGACTGTCAGATTCATTGATTTTCCGAAATGGACGATGCCGTTAATTAGGCGCTGCGTTTTATCGGATTTTGTGAGGGACTGAATATACGTTTGGTCAATTTTTAAAATTTGGATCGGCAATAATTGCATGTAGCGGAAGGATGCATAGCCTGTTCCAAAGTCGTCCAATACAAAGGTGATGCCTTCTTCCTCCAATTTGCGCATTTGCTGGATGATGGATGTTTCCGCTTCCGCTTCCAATGCAAATTTTTCGGTAATCTCCAATTGGACAAGATTGGCAGGGCAACCGGTTTTCATCAATGTATCTAATATGAATTTCGCCATGTTTTTATCCCTGAATTCACGCACGGATAAGTTAATTCCCACTTTTAATTCAATGCCTTGCTGCTGCCACTGGGCTGCTTGTTTACATGCTTCTTCAATCATAAAGGAACCGATGTTGTTGATCAGTCCGGATTCTTCAGCAACAGGGATCAACTCGTCAGGGCTCACTACACCGATTTCTTCATCTTCCCATCTGACGAAAGCTTCCACCGCATAAATTTTTCCGGTTTTTAAATCTACTTGCGGTTGATACAATACTTTTAAATTATGCTGGTCAAGAGCAAGCAGCAAACGCTTTTCGATGATGGATTTTCGGCTCAATTTTTTATGGGCGGATTCGGAAAGGGATAAAATGTTATCTCCACCCGCTTTGCGAACATCCGCAATGGTTGCAAGGGAAGCGTTCATTAATTGGGTAAAGTTCGATTGATCTTGCGGGGAACGGGTGATTCCGCCGCTGATTGTAATCGGCATTGCACGATGGCCTATATAAATCGGATGTTGTTTCAAATAAGTCAAAAATCCCTGAATGAACCATTCGCCAAGAGGAGTGATGACAATAAAATCGCTCTCGTTCACACGGGCAAGGACGCTGTCTTGGAAATAAATTTTCAAGCGTTTTGTGAATTCCAAAATGAAGTTGCTTTCAACTTCAACATTATGAAGTTCTTTTAGCGTATAAAATTTGTCGATGCTTAAGTAAACAAAATAAAAATTTTGCTGTTCCGCAATCATTTTTTTTACGACGTTTTCTAAGCGGTGAACATTCATTAGGCCGGTTTCCGCATCAACATAGGCGATTTGTTCCAGTTTTTGTTGTAATTCTTTTTCATTTGTAATATCCTGCTCAATTAATATGTAGCTGTATTTTTGTTCTTTTTGAGAATACGTAGGGATGGCCGTCAAATGTACCCAATAAGTTTCGCCGGTTTTTTTCGTTTTTTGGACATCGCCTTGCCAAATTTTTCCCTTTGAGATGGTATTCCAAATGGTGTCGGCCATTTGTTGGCTTTCTTCATCTTCGGGGAACAATTGCCAAAAGTTTTTCTTCAGCACGCGTTTTGGAGTCCATTTGCTTGTTTTTAAAAACAATGGATTGCAACTGATAATGAATCCTTCGTGATCCAAATTCACTACCATAAAAGATGAAAGAATTCCGTTCTTTAAATCGTTCAGTTCCTGTTCCGAATCGCCCAAGAAGGCAAATTGCTCTTCCGGGAAACAATAGAACGCGATGGAATGCTCACCGTTTATCAAACATGGAATAATAATGATGTCCGCTTTGCTCAGCGTTTCATTTTTGTGGAGCAATTGTATATTATTGATTCGTATAAATTCTTGAGCATCCAAAATGCGTTGCCACATATTTTCAGATAAAGTAGATAATAATTGGTCCTTTAGGGTATTAATGTTCTTAAAATCTTCCTTTTTATAGCCTAAATATTGTTCACAGATTGGATTCCAAATGGTAATTTGTCCATTTTTATTTAATGCAAAAGACGGGAAAGGAGCATCCAGCAGCAATTTTTCTTCACAGCTTTGCATTATTTTAAGATTCATTATTCCTTCTCCTTGCGTATCGTTATTTTATACCATGTTCATTATAAATAATTTGAAGGAAATCGTCACTATAGTAAGTCAATCATTTTTTTAAAAAATTCAATAATATTACTTTAGAACTAAATTAATAGAAGTATTTTACAGCCTCATCCTTGAATTTGAAGAAAAGGAAGTTACTATGATGAAACATATAAAGGGAATCATGTTGATTGTCACCGGTGCAATGATGTGGGGGACAACAGGGCCGTTGACGGAGTGGATATTGAAAAGTTCGGGAATGACGGTGAATTTCCTGCTGACAGTAAGGCTGCTTGTAGCGGGGATTGGCATTTTAGGGTTCTTACAGATGACAAAAAAGCCGGTTTTTGAAGTATGGAAGACGAAATATTGGGGACGCCAATTAGTCGTTTATAGCATTGCCGGAATGCTCGGGCTGCAATATTCCTTCACAACGACCATTCAAGAAAGCAATGCGGTTTTTGCAACGCTGCTCCAGTTTTTGGGACCGCTTTTCATTGTGGCGTATACATCAATCAAAGTCCGGATGTGGCCGCCAAGATACCAGGTATTAGGGATTATCGGCACGCTTTTGGGATTGTTTCTGCTATTGACCAATGCAAAGTTTGATCAGTTATTGGTAAGCAAGGAAGCGATTTTTTGGGGGCTGATATTAGGGATCACTTTTGCCATCTATACGCTGTATCCCGTTCGTCTGATGGGCGAGTGGGGGGTTTTGCTTGTCGTTGGATGGGGAATGTTGATTGGCGGAATCGTGTTGGGAACCGGAACATTGATTTGGCGGAGTGAAGAATGGATATTGCTTTCCAATTTAAAAATTTTCCTTATTATGGCTTGTATCATTTTCTTCAGCACCATTGCATTCGTGTTGTTTTTGAGCAGCATGAAATATATCAGTCCGGTGTTGACAAGCATTTTATCCACCATGGAACCATTGACGACAATGGTGATTTCCGTTGCCGTATTTTCAACTTCTTTCGGGTTTTGGCAAGTGATTGGGATTTTCCTTATGCTGATATGCGTCACTTGGATTTCCGTCGCCAGTGAGAAGGATGAAAAATACAGCGATGGTGAACATATAAATTAAAGAAGTTTTTTAGTTGTTCAGGGAGCAGAGTCTCTTGGAATGGGGTGTGTTTGTGAAAGTCGTTTTAGGTTATTTGAAGCCATATAAATGGTACGCCATTTTTGCACTTGTTCTTATGTTGGCGGAGCTGGCGGCGGAACTGGTGCAACCGTTGATCATTGCAAAAATCATCGACGACGGGATTGTATTGAAAGATTTCCATGTCATTTCCCTATGGGGATGCATATTGTTGGGAATTGCGTTCATCGCCTTTACCTGCGGGATTATCAATACATATTATTCATCTCATGCGGCCCAAAGTTTTGCTTTTGATTTGAGAAATGCATTGTTCAGCAAAATCCAATCTTTTTCCATGGCAACCTATTTGAAATATCCGACATCCAGTTTAATTACAAGGCTCACGAACGATGTGCAGCAAGTCCAAAGCATTTTATTTATGAGTTTGCGTATAATGCTTCGCGCACCTTTATCCGTCGTATTAAGCCTGATGATGGCCTTTTTCGTCAATGCCAAGATGGCGATGATGTTAATGATTGGCACACCGATTCTTGCCCTCTTTTTATATGTGATTGTGAAAAAGGGGAGTCAGCTCTTCAGCGAAGTGCAACGGCGCATGGACAAGCTGAACCGGGCATTGCAGGAAAGCTTGCAGGCCATTTATCTGGTGAAAGCTTTCATGAGAAATGCATATGAAATGGAGAAGTTCCATCGGGTCGCAGAAGATTTGAAAGTGGATACGATGAAAGCCCTTCGAACGATGGAATTGATGATGCCGGTTATGACCTTTGTGCTGAATGTCAGTTTATTGTCCGCCATCTGGTATGGAGCACGGGAAATAAGCATGAATCAGGCGCAAGTCGGGGAATTGGTGGCAGTGGTCAACTACGCTTTGCGGATTACGGGATACTTTGGCATGTTCGCCTTTATTTTGAACGGTTTTTCCCGCGCAAAAGCTTCCAGTGAACGGATGGCGGAAATATTGATCATGGAAGAGGGGCTTGAAAGAGACTGTGAACGTAATGGGAAGAGCGTTTCACAAGATGAAAATGACATGGTTCGATTTAATGGGGTGTCCTTCACCTACCCGAATACGGACAAGCCCGTTCTTCAAAATATCACTTTTGAAGTGAAGAAAGGTGAAAAGTTGGCGATTATGGGGGCGACCGGTTCAGGGAAATCCACGCTGCTCAGTTTAATTCCACGTTTTTATGACCCGACGGAAGGGGCGATCGAGGTCAGAGGGAAGAATATCAAAGACTGGCCGTTAAAGGAATTGCGCAGCATAATCGGCTATGTTCCGCAAAAATCACTGCTCTTCACCGGTTCCATTGAAGACAATGTGAAATGGGGGAGACGGGAAGCGGCATTTGATGAAGTGGTGGCTGCCACAAAGATGGCGCAAATTCATGATACCATTTCCGCTTTTCCGGAAGGATACGGCACCATGGTTGGACAGAAGGGCGTCAATTTATCCGGTGGTCAAAAACAACGGTTATCCATTGCAAGGGCGTTGATCCGGAAACCGCAAATCTTAATTTTGGACGATAGCACAAGTGCGTTGGATGTGAAAACGGAAGCGGCGCTATGGGAGGCGCTTAAAGGTACGGAGGCCACAATGCTCGTTGTGACACAGAAAATCCATACAGCCAAAGGGGCGGATCGCATTGTATTGTTGGATGAAGGGGAAATGGCTGCCATTGGAACCCATGAGGAATTAATGAAAACGAGCAGGCTGTATCAGCAAATCGTAGGCTCCCAGGAGGAACAGGTGGGTGATGAATGATGGACATTTTAAAGAAACCATTTGGCTATGAACCGGCTTTGACAAAGGCAGATTTGAAAAATGCGGGTAAAAAGAAAGGCCCCCGGGCAAGCGATTGGAAGAAAACGCTCCTCCGCATATGGCAACTCGTCGATGAACAGAGGGGATTATTGATTGTCGTTTTCATCATGGTCATCATCAGTTCACTTGCGGGTTTGCTGGGTCCTTATTTGATTGGCCGTATGATTGATAAATATATCATCCCCAAAGAATTTCAAGGGATGCTTCCGCTCATCCTCCAACTCATTGGCATCTATGTTGTCTATGCAGTGACGCTGTTTATGCAAAACTATTGGATGGTCGGCATTGCGCAAACGGTCGTTTACAAAATGAGAGCGGGCGCCTTCAATCATTTGCTGAAGCTTCCGGTATCTTATTTTGATAAAAGACAGCACGGCCAGATTATGAGCCGTCTGACAAACGATATTGAAACGGTGAGCACGACGCTGAACTCTTCGTTTATTCAAGTTTTTTCAAGTATTTTAACCCTTGCCGGCACCATTGTGGTCATGCTTTCTTTAAGCCCTCTATTGACGTTGATTACGATGATTGTCATTCCGCTCATGTATTTTGCTATGAGATGGATTACAAAAAGAACGGGAAAGTTGTTTAAAGAGCAACAAGCGGCCCTTGGCGATTTGAACGGGATGATTGAAGAAACGATTTCCGGCCAAAGCATTGTTAAGGCTTTTTCCCAGGAAGAGTTTGTGAAAAAGGAATTTTATGAAAAAAGTAAACGTTTGAAGAATGTCGGATTTTGGGCGCTAGTTTATTCCGGCTATATTCCAAAAGTCTTTAACTTTCTAAACAATATGAGCTTTGCCATTATTGCCGGCATCGGCGGAATTTTTGCCTATAATGGATGGGTGACGATTGGGACGATTGTGATTTTTACAGAATATGCCCGGCAGTTTACCCGCCCGTTAAATGAATTGGCAAACCAAATCAATACGGTATTGTCTGCCATAGCAGGGGCGGAACGGGTATTTTCCATTATGGATGAGAAAGTGGAAGATGACGGAGGGAATCTTCCCGAAAATTATCGAATTCGCGGAGAGGTAGAATTTCGACAAGTCTCTTTTCAATATGACAAATCCGACACTCTGCAAAATTTGAATTTTCATGTCACTCCAGGTCAAACGGTGGCGTTCGTTGGTCCAACCGGTGCCGGCAAAACGACAACGATGATGTTAATTGCCCGTCTTTATGATGCAACAAGCGGCGAAATATTGATTGATGGACATAATATTCGGGAATTTAAGCGTTCCACCCTTAGACGTCAAATGGCATTTGTGCTGCAAGATTCGTTTTTATTTGAAGCCACAGTCCGTGAAAACATCCGCTATGGAAGGCTTGATGCAACCGATGAAGAAGTGGTGGATGCAGCAAAAAAAGCCAATGCTCATGATTTCATTATGAAGTTGTCAAAAGGCTATGACACGGTGTTAAAAGCGGATGGTAGTGAAATTTCGCAAGGTCAAAAACAATTGTTATCGATTGCAAGAGCATTTTTAGCAAATCCTGCAATTTTGTTATTGGATGAAGCGACAAGTAGCATCGATACTGTAACGGAAAAGAAAATTCAAGAGGCATTAGAGGAGTTAATGAAAGGACGAACTAGCTTTGTCATCGCCCATCGATTAAATACCGTTCGTCATGCAGATATCGTGTTTGTGATGAAAGACGGAAGAATTGCAGAATCGGGGTCTCAGCAAGAATTAATCGAAAAAGATGGAATTTATGCAAATATGTTAAAACAATCAAAAGGAGGGGGAGTTTAGAAAGGTGTAACTTTCTAAACACTCGCCCCGTAACTCAATCAATTTTTTACAAAAAAGCTTTTTGCAGCTCGTTCACTTTATTAGTTATGTCCCAGCCTCGTAACCTCATTTCAAACATTTCCATAATTTTATTTTCAGGATCTTTTAGATGTTACGTCAAATTTTAAAAATCCTTTTAACAATCGTCTCTAAAAAACTTTTCTACTATATATTCGAATCGAGAGTATCCACGAAAGAACATAAAGAAGCCCAACCGATAATATTATGCCAAGATAAAACAGGGAATTATCCAAAGATAGTACCGTTTGGACTAGCTCTCTTACTCTATCATTCAAATTAGGTATAAAGCTTAGGGTAACCATATAAACAACAAACACACCACCAAATCCAATTAATAAATATTTACTGTTAAATAGATAAGAAAATGGGAAAGCAAATGAAATTAAACCCATTACAATGCTCGTAATAAACAATAATATTTCCCATTGCATGATTTCTCTATGAATCATCCAATTTCCTATAAAAATAGTCAGCAGAGTAAGAAAAATAAAAATTAGCGCACCAATATACTTTGAACTGACAATTTCCTTTCGTGTATATGGTAAAGAATTTAAAAGCAGATTAGCTGACGATGTTTCATCCGTTTGAAAAGCATTCATGATGATTACAATACAAAAAACGATAGCCACCCAAGAAGTAGAAACATTTACAAATAAATAGACAAACAAAAATAACAACATGAATGGCAATGTTTTCTTCTGTAATATCATATCTTTACGAATAAGATTTAGCATCTCTCTTCCCCTTTCTTTGTATATAGCATAATATCCTCAAGTGTCGGTTTCTCTATAATGACCGTATCACCAAAAATATTTTTTGTACGTTGTTTATTCGCTGTCAATGCTCGGAATCCGTGATTAGTTTTATGAATTCCGATAAATTCTTGTTCTGTATCACGATCTAATAGATTCGTTCCTCCTTTTACTATTGCGAATTCCTCTTCGATTTTATAATACTCTTTTGTAAAGATATGTTGCCCATTATGAATAAAGGTTATATAATCTGCTATTCGATCTAAATCTGTCGTAATGTGCGTTGAAAAAAGGATTGTTCTTTCTCCATTCTGCATAAGGTTGTGTAGGATATTTAATAATTCACTGCGAATGATTGGATCTAATCCCGATGTCGGTTCATCCATGATAATTAACTCAGCATGGTGGGATAATGCAATGGTTAATGAGGCTTTCATCTTCATCCCTTTTGAAAAGGTTTTTAAATTTTTCTTTAAAGGCAGTTCAAACATATCTATATATTGATTAAATAAGGTATCATCCCATTTACGATAGGCAGGTTTAATAATTTTCTTCATTTCAGCCAATGTAATATTTTCATAAAAAATGTTACTATCGAACACAAAGCCGATTCGTTGTTTTATTTCTTTTTCATTTTTTTTATAATCCATACCAAAAATAGAAATTGTTCCACTATCCGGTTTTAACAAATTCATTATCAGCTTGATGGTTGTGGATTTTCCTGCCCCATTACCACCGATAAACCCTGTAACAAAGCCTTTCTTAACTGAGATAGATAAGTCTTTCAATTCAAATCCTTTAAAAGCCTTATATACATGCTGTAATTCAATTACATTTTCCATCATGTATCCTCCTTATATAACAATGTAAGAAGTTCTTTTAATTCTTCTAATTCTATCCCTACTTCTTTACTATTTTGAATTGCAGATAAAAGTTGTTCTTCAATGACTTTCATTTTCCTTTCCAGAATCATTTCATTATTTTGTTCACATACAAACGATCCTTTTCCAACTATTGAGTAAATAAAGCCATCATTTTCAAGTTCTTCATATGCTCGCTTTGTTGTAATGACACTTATATTTAAATCCTTCGCTAATTGACGCATGGAAGGCAGGGACTCGCCAGGTTTTAGTTCATTCGTTAAAATTTGTTTCTTTATTTGAGCATAAATTTGCCTATAAATCGGTTCTTTAGATTGGTTCGAAATTATAACTTGCATGCAAAAACCTCTCTCGAAAAAATGTATATATTATATATATACATTTTACACATTATTGAATTGGCAAACAATACCTTTTTAGGGTATTTCCTTATGAAAAAAATGGGTGAAATTCGTCCAAGCTATATATCTCAAGGGGAGTTGAAAAACGCCCGAAACTTTAACGGATACAACTGCACTCGGCTGTCTCAACATGACTTTTCAAACGGTTACTTTTAGAAATATTTGACGTTTTATTAACGAAGAATGGATGAAGCGATGAAACTTGAGAGAAAAGGTGAAAAAGAGCGAATGACGTAATTTATGGGAATGTGATGCAGCTTGTTGCAGTGGGCGAATGCTTTGTCTAAAATGTTAAAAGTAAAAGAAATAGATCGGAGTATTAAAGATGAACATTGCCTTTATGACCACATCGTTACCTATAGATGAAGAAACATATCAAGAAATTCAAAATTTATCTCGATTTGCAACAGAAGTGGACCAATGCCCTTATTCCTATGCTTTAAATCTACCTTTATTAAATAAAACATATAGCAGGGGATTTTGCATCCTTGCTTACGATGAAGAAACAAATGAGTTAGTTGGTCTTATTACGGCGGTAGATCGAATTGGTTTGGATACATATGAATGGACCATGCTAGTTGATCCTATGTACAGACAAACAGGCATAGATGATGCATTACTTAGTTTATTATCAAAAGCTTTTAAAGATCGACACGCTGTTGGAGAATTAGTAGTTGTCCTAGAAAATGACCTATACGGAAGAAAAATCATTGAAAAATACGGATATACATATAGCTTTTCGGAAGCGACTTTTGAAGCGGAAGCGGAAATGGTTGAAATGAATGATTCTATATATATAAGACCGTATAACGAATCTACGGATTTGGACCCCCTTGTTGAAATATTTAGAGAAACATTTGGCGACCTCAGGGAAGAAACAATCGAACTCATTGAATTGAATACAAAAGTTCCAGGAAGAGTGATTTGGGTTGCAGAAAAGGATGGGGAAGTTGTCGGAACTGTAACTACTTCAAAGGAAGAAATGAACCAGTGGATTACTTCCTTAGCAGTACATCCCCTCCATCAACGAAAAGGGATTGCGACAGCTTTATTGAACTGGGTGAAAGACTTTGCTTATCGAAGCGGAGCAAAACAAATTTTCCTTCAAGTAGAGATGGAAAATGAACAAGCTTTATCAGTTTATCAAAAGGCTGGATTCCAGAAGACAATTCAAATAGATTTTTATGCGTATGGGGAATCTTGATTGCCTAATGAATATAAGTCCACAATAAAATTGTGGGCTTCTTTTCATGTCATTTCATAAGTACCTGTGAATCATTTGAATTTGTTATAATTATTTTCATGAATGATAGAAAGAGGATGAAACCAGTTATGGAAAAGAATCAGGAAATTTCATCATTAAAGCTTATGTGGCAGATGACTCGTCCACATACGTTAACGGCAACTTTTGCGCCGGTCATTTTAGGGACGGTAATGGCACTGTATGATACAAAGATCGATTGGTTGCTATTTCTGGCGATGATGATTGCGTGTTTGGCACTTCAAATTGCGACAAATTTATTTAATGAATATTACGATTTCAAGCGAGGGCTGGATACGGAAGAATCGGTTGGCATTGGTGGAGGAATCGTTCGCCACGGCTTGAAGCCGAAAAATGTATTGATGGTAGCGATTCTTTTATATGTGCTGGCTGCTATCATCGGTGTATACATTTGCGCCAATTCCAGCTGGTGGCTGGTAGCAATTGGTGCATTTGGCATGGCGGTAGGATATTTATATACGGGTGGCCCGCTGCCAATCGCTTATACCCCATTTGGAGAACTGTTTGCGGGGGCGTTGATGGGAACCGCATTCGTATTGATCGCGTATTTTATTCAAACCGGGGAAATTACGTCTCTGGCTTTTCTTCTTTCCATTCCATCAGGGATATTAGTCGGCGGGATCAATATGTCGAACAACATTCGGGATATTGAGGAAGATAAGCGGGGCGGCAGAAAAACGCTGGCCATTTTAATCGGACGGAAAAATGCGGTGCGGTTATTGGCGTTCGCCTTTGTCATCTCCTATCTTTGGATTATCGGATTAGTGGCGGCTGGAAGCATCAGCCCTTGGGCATTGGTGGTGTTCTTAAGTGTGAAAAAACCGGTGGATGCTATCAAAGGTTTCCAAAAAGGTGAGAAGGAACCGCAATTTATGAAAGTGGCCATGAAATCCACAGCCATGACGAATACGATTTTTTGCTTCTTATTATCGGCTGGATTGTTGGTCGGATATATCTTTTAATAGGATCGCTTCCTTTTGGGAGGCGGTTTTTTTTATTAATAATTTTTTTGGTAGTATTTCTAATAAATAAGGTTGGAACCTGTTTTTTATGTTTTCTTTTTTTAAAATTCTTAAATTCAAAATCATATTAATATATTGACAAAATAAACATAGGTGGGTAGTATCTAAATTATCAAATTCCTAATTACTTTATAATATTAATAGGATAAAGCGTTTTTCGTTCAGATATGGTCGACGCTTTAGTTTTATTTTATTCCAAAATCATAGTAAAACAATAAAAATAAAATGATATATTATTTTAATAATTTTTAATCAGGTTTTCTTCATCCTGGTTCAAAAGAGGGAGCTTTATGATCGAAATTCAGAATGTAACAAAGGAATATGATACAAAGAATGGCACTGTTGTTGGGGTGGACAATGTATCTTTGACCATACGGGAAGGAGAAATTTTCGGGATCGTCGGTTATTCAGGGGCAGGGAAAAGTTCCTTGCTCCGGTGCATCAATCTGCTGGAACGTCCAACAAAGGGAACGATTAAGGTGGATGGGGTGGATTTGACGAAATTAAAAGGAGAATCATTGCGTCGGGCAAGACTTAAAATTGGCATGATTTTTCAACATTTCTACCTCATCAGCCAAAAAACCGTTTTTGAAAATGTCGCTTTCGCTTTAAAAACGGCAAAGGTTCCGAAAGATCAAATCAAACCGAGAGTGGAAGAACTGCTGGAAATGGTGGGGTTATCTGATAAAAAGGATGTTTATCCTGCGCAACTCAGTGGCGGCCAAAAACAAAGGGTGGCCATCGCCCGGGCTCTTGCCAATAATCCAACGGTACTGTTATGTGATGAGGCCACTTCTGCCCTCGATCCTAAGACAACCAAATCCATTTTAAAATTGTTGAAAAAAATCAATAAAGAATTGAACATTACAATCGTTTTGATCACCCATGAAATGGACGTTGTAAAAGAAATTTGCGATCGGATGGCGGTCATGGAGAAGGGAAGAATCATTGAAGAGGGCCGCGTTTATGATATTTTCGCAAGTCCGAAAGAGCAACTCACAAAAGAGTTTATCTCCAGCGTTATTTCTTATGATATTCCAGAAGCCATTCTTCTAGAATGCACCGGAACGATCGTGAAAGTGACTTTCAAAGGGAAAGTGGCTGGAGAGGGTGTCATTTCGGATACGCTAAAAGTACACCAAGTAGACGGCAACTTCCTACATGGATCCATTGAATATATTCAAGATGAACCACTGGGCATTTTTATAATGGAGTTAAAAGGGGAAAAACAGGAAATTGAAAAAGCCTTAAGATATATCGAAAACCGTGCCGCTCAAGTGGAGGTGATCAATTATGGAATTTGATATTAATCATCTAATCGAGCTGATTCCGGAAATCAATACCGCTTTTTTTCAAACCATCTATATGATTTCCATCTCATTAATTGTAGCTGTAGTGATCGGGTTGCCTATCGGGGTGATTCTTTACATCACGGATAAAGGTTTGTTTATGGAGAATGGGATTATACATAACATTTTAGGTTTTATTGTGAATTTGATCCGTTCGATTCCTTTCCTCATTTTGCTTGTCGCGTTAATTCCATTTACTAATTTTCTTGTTGGGACAACGATTGGACCAACGGCAGCAAGCGTTTCATTATCGGTGGCGGCCATTCCCTTTTTTGCAAGAATTGTAGAAAGTGCATTAAGGGAAATTGATAAAGGGGTCATCGAAGCGGCCATTGCATCTGGAGCAACCCCTTGGATGATCATTTGGCATGTATTATTGTTGGAGTCCCGTTCCGGCATCATATCAGGTATAACCCTTACTTTAATCAGTTTGATTGGATTTTCGGCAATGGCCGGTACTGTCGGTGGAGGCGGTATAGGGGATTTGGCCATCCGCTTTGGTTATTACCGATATGACGATACGATCATGATTACAACTGTGTTGATTTTAATTATTTTGGTTCAAGTAATTCAATTTGCCGGTGATTTTATCGCCAAATTAGTTGATAAAAGAAAATAAAAAGAAAGGAAGAATGATTGTGAAAAAGTTTTTAGCAACATTTTTAGTCTTTTTAGTTGCGGTACTTCTTGTTGCATGCAACAGTAATTCAAGTGAAAAAAGTAAAGCAGATTCAACTTCATCAGAATCAAAAGAAATTAAAATTGGGGCAACAGCCGGACCATACAGCGATATGGTGAAAAAAGCCATTAAACCAGGTTTGGAAGAAAAAGGGTATAAAGTTGAGATTGTGGAATTCAGCGACTATATCCAACCAAATAAAGCATTAAATGAAGGATCTATTCAAGCAAACTTATTCCAACACACAATTTATCTTGAAAACTTTGAGAAAGAAAACAATATGGATTTGACAGCGTTAATTACGGTTCCAACTGCGCCAATGGGCATTTACTCAAACAAATATAAATCTTTGGATGAAGTGGAAGACGGGGCTACAATCACAATTCCAAACGACCCGACAAATGCTGCCCGCGCATTCAATACACTTCAAGATGAAGGGCTTATTAAAATTGATCCGAATGCAGATCCACTAAAAGTGTCTGAAAAAGACATCATTGAAAATCCGAAAAACTTGAAATTCCAACCATTAGAAGCAGGACAATTGCCACGTTCTGTGGATAGCGCCGATTTGGCAGCTGTACCAGGCAATTATGCGTTGGCAGCCAATATGAACTTGTTGGATGCGTTGGCGTTGGAAAACATGCTTGATCAATACCGCAATGTAGTGGCTGTGAAAGCGGAGGATGAAGATTCCCAACTTGCCAAAGATTTGATTGAAGTTGTTCAATCCGAAGAATTTGAAAAAGTAATTGATGCAGAGTTCGAAGGTTTTGGAAAACCTGAATGGATGAAAAATAGATAAGTTTGAATTGAGGCAGCTTTCTCTAATTGGAAGCTGCCTATTTTATTTGAAAAGTTGCCTTTTTTATAGTTGGGGTTTACGGAGTTTTTGATTGGCGGAAATGTTTGTGATATTGGCGGATTATTTTATGAAAATGGCGAATAAATGTGCAAGATTGGCGGATATCCCGCTGTGGAGAAACCTAAATAATTCGGATGGCGGATATATTTGCGATATTGGCGGATTTTCTTATGAAAGTGGCGAATAAATGCGCAAGATTGGCGGATATCCCGCTGTGGAGAAACCTAAATAATTCGGATGGCGGATATATTTGCGATATTGGCGGATTTTCTTATGAAAGTGGCGAATAAATGCGCAAGATTGGCGGATATCCCACTTCGGACAATCCTAAATTTTTCGATTGGCGGATATGTTCACATATTTGACGGATATCTAGCCAAGATTGGCGGAAATCCCGCACAAAAAAAGAGAGCGGAGGGAAAACATATCGCTTTCTTCTTCCGCTCGGTTAGGAACGACTTAATCCAATTTAAACAACTCATCAATTGCTTGAATTTCCTCTTTGCTCAAAGACACATCGGCTGTTTTTAAATTGTTCAACACCTGCTCAGCCCGCTTTGCCCCTGGAATAATGGCCGTCACGGCTTCCTGTGCCAAATACCAGGCAAGGACGATATTGGCCACTTCCACATTTTTCGATTGGGCGATTGGGCGCAGCCGTTCCACTTTTTCCACGATTTGATCGTAAACCTCTTTTTGGAAGAACTGCGAATTTTTCCGGTATTCGGGAATTTCCGTGTCCTTTGTGTATTTCCCTGTAAGCAGCCCCGAAGCTAATGGGAAGTAGGGGATAAAGGCGATGTTGTGCTCAAGAACATACGGGAACAACTCTTTTTCCGCTTCCCGGTGAATCAGGTTATAGTGTCCCTGATAAACGTCCACATAGCTGTCTTGATTGGCTTCCTGCAATTGGGCCAAGGAAAAATTGGAAACGCCAATGGCCCGAATCTTTCCTTCATCCTTTAATTCCTTCAATGCGCCAATGGCTTCGTTTTTTGGCGTATGTTCATCAGGGAAATGGATATAGAGCAAGTCGATGTAGTCCGTTTTTAAGCGGCGCAAGCTTTTTTCCACTTCCGCCTTCAAAAAAGAAGGGGAATTGTCCATAACCCTTTGACCATTCACCATTTTTGGACCAACCTTCGTTGCAATGACCAACTCGCTTCGGTTGCCCAGCTCTTGGATGACTTCACCGATGAGCTCCTCGGAACGTCCCAATCCATATATGTAGGCCGTATCGATAAAGTTGATGCCATTTTCGATGGCAACGCGGACCACTTCTTTGCCTTCCGCTTCATCCAAATTTGGGTGAATATTGTGACCACCTACCGCATTTGCTCCTAAGCCGACCGGATGGACGTAAAGATTGGTTTTGCCTAAACGCACTTTCTCCATAAAATCATGCCCCCTTTGTTTATTAATTACTTTACTAAAATTCAAAAAATTTACAAGTATATGTGTTTCTAAGGAAATTTCAAAGGAAAATGGTGTCGATAAACCCTTGAATAAACAGCGGTTGTCGAATATTTCGCTTATTTTGTAAGTCATTTGAAAGTGGCCATCAGATTGAAAGATTTTTTATAGGAGCATTCGGACATTTATTGTCAACTTTAGTTGACAATGGAGGCGCCTCGAAGTACGAATCTTGTAAAAAATGCATGGAATTTTGATGCTTTTTTCATATAACGAACGGTTCATTGCAAGATTTCCTAAATACATTAATAAAGCTCCAACAATGAAGAACATCCACTCTTTAAATATCAACCAAGGTTTACAAAATTAATTTGGTAGAGAAATCTCTGTGTCGAAAATAACAGATAGTAATTTTCCTATATAAAAATAACAATCTTCTAAAAAATGAGCAGGCAAAAATAAATTGAAAATCCTTATAAAAGGAGTTTAATTCTTAAAAGATATCAACCAAGTTTACAAAACAAATTGACTGCCAAAAGGATATGTCGAATAAAGAAGCAAAACAAATTGTTATTTCAAAAAAATAATTAGATCCGGTGAATTAAATATTGACACTAAACTTTGTTATATCAAAAAATCAATTCTGTCGTATCGTTTCGAATCAATCTTAAAGCTTCTTCCATCAGGAGCCTGTTGTCGAATGGGGGGATGATGAATTGCTCATCCTTTCCTGCAAATATGCAACAGGGATAAAGAGCCCCACTTGGCCAAATTTTTCATGATCCAAAGTGGCGAAGATGATGCCGATTACTTTCCCGTCATCATTGATTACTGGGCTGCCGCTGTTTCCCCGATATACCGGCGCATCGATCATATATACTTCTTCTTCCCAATCCGCAAGCAAAACAGGTTCCAGCACATGCCCTTCATTGGCGATGCCCGTAAAGTAAAGGGGATTGCCGATGATATAAATGGATTCTTGTTGGAGATATTGATATTTTTCACTCAGCGTCAAATAGGGCAGGTCTTTTCCATCCACCTGCAATAAGGCCAAGTCCACTTCGGGATACGTGGCCACAACCTCTCCTTTATATAAGCCATCATCAGGGAAACTGACCTTAATCGTGAGGGCGTCGTCAATGACATGTTCGTTTGTAACGATCAAACCGTTTTCCGAAATGGAAAATCCTGTACCCTTTCCGTCCTCTGTCGTTATTTGAACAACCGCTTTTTTATAAGATTGAATTTCTTTTTGGGATGACAGTCTTGCCGAAGTCTTCAGAAACTCAATGGCGGGGATGGAATAGATTTCAAAAATCACGGCAAAGGTGCTGAAGGCAAGGATAATGGCCATCAACAAAGCCATCATTTTCCTGAATCTGCGGGGTTTTTTGGCGATTTCTTCTTCTTTTAGCCGATCTTCCCTCTCTTTTTCAAGCGCCTCCTTTTGCGCCTCCAATACAATTTCTAAGAATTCCTCTTCATTCATCGGTTCTTGCTCATGTTTTTCTTCATTGGCCATGTCACCACTCCTTTTAAGGTCCGCTCCTTATCTTGGGTATCCTTAATTTCATTCTCCGAAAAAAGATTCGTTGACAAAATACCTATAGGGGTATATATTTTAATTAAATAATTGAAAGTGAACAAAAGTCTTCGATGTTTTTGTTTCTCAGATTTGCCACAAGGCGATCATTACCTTTTAGGGTATAAAGGACAGGAGTGATTACATGAAAAAAGTGTTGATTGTTGGAGGCGTGGCAGGAGGAGCCAGTGCTGCCGCAAGAATTCGCCGGTTGGATGAACAGGCGCGAATCATCATGTTTGAAAAGGGGCCGCACGTATCCTTTTCCAACTGTTCCTTGCCGTATTATTTGGGCGGGGTGGTAGCATCAAAAGAAAAATTGGTGCTAATGACGCCGGAGAGTTTTAAAACGAAGTACAATATCGAAGCCCGCGTCAATCAGGAAGTCATTCACATTCATCGGGATGAAAAAACGGTGGAAGTGAAAAATTTGGAAACGAATGAAGTGTATAAAGAAAGCTATGATGTTTTAATTTTATCACCTGGAGCGAGTCCAGTCGTCCCTCCGTTTGAAGGGGTGAATCTGCCGCATGTATTTACGGTGAGAAATGTGGTGGATATCGACCGCTTGCATCAATACGTGAGCCGGTCCAATGTGGAAAGCGTCGCAATCATTGGCGGAGGCTTTATAGGTGTCGAAGTGGCGGAAAATTTAAGGGAAGCGGGAAAAGAAGTCACATTGGTGGAATATGCTCCTCAAATCATGGCGCCATTTGATGAAGATATGGTGCAAATTCTTCATAAAGAAATGATGGATCATGGCGTTCAATTGATTGTCGGTGATGGGCTGAAAAAAATTACGGAACATTCCATAGAACTCAACTCCGGAAAACAAGTGGAGGCCCAAGCGGTGGTGCTGGCCATTGGAGTGAAGCCGGAAGTGGCGCTTGCCAAGGAAGCGGGGCTTGAAATTGGGGAGCTTGGAGGCATTAAAGTCAATGCCAATTATCAAACGTCCGACCCATCCATTTATGCCGTGGGGGATGCCATTGAAGTATATCATCGCTTGACCCGCAGACCGACAAGGCTCGCTTTGGCCGGACCGGCTGTCAGACAGGCGAGGGCGGCTGCGGACCATATTTATGGCCATAAGCAGGAAAATAAAGGGGTTATCGGTTCCTCTGTCGTAAAAATTTTCGATTTAAATTGCGCTGTAACCGGGTTAAATGAGCGGGCGGCAAAAGAGGCGAACATTCAATATGACAGTGTTTATATCATCGCGCCGGATAAAGTGGGAATCATGCCGGACAGCCATCCGCTCCATTTCAAATTGATTTTTGAAGTGCCGACGGGAAGAATCCTCGGGGCCCAGGCCATCGGAAAAGGAAATGCAGACAAACGCATCGATGTGATTGCCACATTAGTTACGTTGGGCGGCACGCTGGAAGATTTGAAAGAGTTGGAATTGGCCTACTCCCCGATTTACAGCACGGCGCGGGATGTGGTGAATATCGCGGCTCTTGTGGGACTGAACATCTTACACGATGATTATAAACAAGTGCACGTTTCCGAAGTGCGCGGCTTGGTGGAGCAAGGGGCAACCTTCATTGATGTCCGTGAGAAGAACGAATTTGAACGGGGGCATTTGGTGAATGCCATCAACATCCCATTGAGCGAATTGCGGGAGCGGGTCGATGAAATTCCCCGCGACAAGCCGGTATACTTGCATTGCCGTTCCGGTCAGCGGAGTTACAATGCGGTGAAAATGTTGCAAAACTTAGGATTTACAAATGTCTACAACGTTTCCGGTTCCTTCTTGGGCATTTCTTTATATGAATACTTCATAGATGTGACCACTGGCCGGGACAAAATCGTCACTGACTATAATTTCAAATGATCCGTTCACTGAACCTGATTAAATCGCTTACCATTGAATCTTTCTTGCCTATATGGCAAAATGATATACAACCGAACACGGGAAACGTTTTCTAGGGTTCCGCTGCATTGCAGGACTGGTCCGAGAGAAAACGGCGCATTTGCGTACACGGAAGGATAAAAGCCTGGGAGATAAATCTATCTCTTTAGGCTTTTTTTATTGGAGGAATGGAAATGAACAAACATTGGATGACCGTTTATGTTGCCGCATTATTTGAAGTGCTGTGGGTGATCGGCCTTGCCCATGCGGATCGTTTCCTTGAATGGGCTGGAACAGTCTGCGCGATTTTCTTGAGCAATTACTTATTGATCCGGGCATCTCAATTTTTGCCCGCAGGAACGGTCTATTCGGTTTTTGTCGGATTAGGAAGCTTAGGGGCGGTCATTAGCGATATTGTATTCTTTGGAGAGCCTTTTCATCTGTTAAAGATATGCTTCATTTTGTTCATTATTGCAGGGGTTGTTGGGTTGCAGCTTTTGACGGATGAAGATGCCGGAAAGGGGGATGAAGAGTGATGGCATGGGGGGCGCTTATACTTGCCGGTTTATTTGAAACATTGGTAGTTGCGTCGATGAATCAATTTGCCGTCCGCCGCAGCTGGCAGCCGATTGCGTTATTCATCGGAAGTTTTGGAGGGAGCTTGGTTTTATTGCAATATGCCATGCAAACGATTCCGATGGGAACCGCCTATGCCGTTTGGACGGGAATCGGTGTTGTGGGGGGTACCCTGGTAGGTATAATCTTTTACAATGAATCAGGAAATTGGAAGAGAATATTGTGCATTTTTGCCATTCTTGTGGCGACAATTGGTTTAAAATTGTTGGAGGGGTAAATACTATAATGAGTTCATTCAAGAGGAACGGGGGATTGCGTTGTCAAAGCACCATTATTTTTTTGCAGTGAAATTGCCGAAAGAAGCGAAAGAATTTTTATATGAGTGGATTCAAGCGAGAAAAGGGGATTTTCCATTTGCACGCTGGGTTCATCCGGAAGATTACCATATAACTCTGGCTTTTTTGGGGTTTGCTGAAAAGGAGAAGCTGGAGCAAGCGATAGAGAAAGTGAAGCCCATTTTGGAAAAGGAAGTTTCATTCACATTAACATTGAATTCCATCGGCGTTTTCGGTCCACAAAAAGCTCCCCGCATTTTTTGGGCGGATGTGGAATCTTCAGAACAGCTCTTTTCCATTCAAAAAGAGGTTTATCAGCAATGTGTGGAGACGGGATTTCAATTGGATAAAAAACCTTTCCGCCCGCATATCACATTGGCGAGAAAATGGAATAGCGGGGATGCTTTTGACATAAAAACATTGATGCAGATTCGTGAGGAAAACGGAAATACTTTCTCCTTCAACGTGACGGAAGTCGTTCTTTATGAAACCCATTTGGATCGGACACCGAAGTATGTTGAGTATGCAAATTTTCCTCTGGCCGTCCCGGGAGCCTGATTTCAATTCATAAGCTTGCCCCCTTTGAAATAGGATAGGGATAAGAAAGGCGAAGGGGCTGCAAATGAAATGAGACAAGCATGTATCTATTTCATTCTATTATTTATACTTGCGTTCTTTTTTATCTATGATCGGGAACCGCTGCAATCCGTTCAGTTTTCCATCATCATGTCCGGGTTGTTATTGTTGATTCGAAGATGATCTAAGGGCTTTCTCACAAAAGCGAATCTGCTTATTAAAGGAAATAGAATATGTTTTGAAAAATTCAGAAATTATTTAGGAAAATTATTGAAAAAATCTCCCACCTGTTGTTTCGGAGTGTTAGTATAAAAACAAAACTCCTGGCGAGAGGAATTCAGTCAACTTCCGGTCTGTGGAAGTGATGTACTTCACTTCAATCAAACCACTGGATGGAAAGTGGCGGATCGTTCATGAAACACAAAAGGGGGAGATTAAGAATGAAAAAAATAGGGGCCATAGCAAGCGCGGTCTTAATCGCTTCTACAATTACGCCGGCAGTTTACGCGGAAAACAACGTTGCTTCAGAAAGCGCCAAATTTAAAGATGTTCAACTGTATAAAGAAGACATCAATTTTTTAGCTGAAAAAGGATTAATCAAAGGCTACCCTGACGGAACATTCAAACCCAACAATCCGATTACAAGATACCAAGCAATCAACATTCTACTGCGGGAAATAAAACCGGATGTGACGAATATTCCCGACGTTCAATATAAAGATGTGAAAAAAGGGGACTACGGTTACGAAGAGATTGCTTTAGCAACCGCATTGGGCATTGTTTCGGGGAAACCGGATGGCACTTTTGATGTTTCGGGCAATTTGACCCGTGCGCAATTGGCAAAAATGTTGGTCGAAACCTATAAAATTCCATTGAACGAAAAGAAAAAAGTATCATTCAAAGATGTTGATGACAAAGATTGGTATTCAAAATACGTCCATATTTTAGCTTCCCATGGAATTATTACAGGGTATGAAGACAAAACCTTTAAACCGAACAATAAAATATCGAGGGCACATTTAGCCTTAATCCTGAGCCGTTTTTTGAAAAACAAGGATAAAATATTGAGCAATGCAGATACAGATGGTGATGGTTTAACGGACCGGGAAGAATTGATTTTGCTGACGGATCCCAAAAAGAAAGACACTGACGGGGACGGGTTGGATGACTATTTTGAGTATGTGAGCAATGTGTATTCTCCGACAATGGCGGATACAGATGGCGATGGAATAAAGGATGGAGATGAGGATGCAGATTCGGATGGACTTTCGAATTTGCAGGAATTGGCGATAGGGACATCCCCTTATTTGAAAGATACCGATGGAGACTCTCTGCCTGATGGACAAGAAGTCGCAAACGGTACAAACCCATTGGCCGATGATACGGACCGTGATGGTTTGTTGGATTCGGAGGAAGGCAGATTCAATTTCAATCCCCGCAATCGGGATACTGATGGAGACGGGATTCTTGATGGGGATGAAGTGATCCAATGGGAAACAGCGGCTCCAGCCTATTTGAAAGGTGAACCGGCCTATCCGACTGTCACGATGAAAAGCAGGGCGAAAGATGCATTTTTTACGGAAATCCAACCGATTTCAACCGCCCATCCACTCTTAAATGACAGCATTCCCGGCCTGATCGGCAACGCATATTCTTTCAACACCGTCACTGATTTTGATTCTGCCAAAATCAAATTCCATTATGGCAATTCCGTTTCAAACAATGATTTCCAACCGGCCATTTTTTACTATAACGAGAAAAAACAGGCTTTAGAAAAGGTGCCAAACCAAATGCGTGATCCGCAAACCAATACCGTTGAAGCGGCGGTGGACCGTTTCGGCGTTTATGTGTTGATTGATGGCACTGTATGGGATCAGGCTTGGAAAGAAGCGCCCGGCATGTCAAACAAGGAACGGGCCCGTTCATCAGGTGATCTGGATAACCCAATCCACTTTACCTCTTCACTGTCCGTTGTCCCGGCAGATGTTGATCAAGCGGGATCAAAAACAATAGCCGCTGCAGAAGATTCCGAGCTGTTCACAAAAGATTCCGATCGTGACGGCATTCCCGACTATTATGAAACGAACGGGTTGATCATCGGAACGGGCAGCCTCATTAAAACGGATCCAAATAACCCAGATACAGATCAGGACGGAATCTTGGATGGAGATGAAATCAAATTCGAACAAGACAAGGAATATGCGGTGCTCATTTCAGATCCGAATAAAAAAGATTCCGATGGAGATGGGATTTCAGATGCCGATGAAAAACCGGCTGAAAGATTGGTTTATAACGTGACGGATGAAGCCTTGGCGGTATTTTCGGATTTGGCCTATTTGGATGTTGCCGGTATGTCAAATTCCACGGAACAGGCGCAAGGTTTGTTCGACTTCTCCAATAAAGATGTTCCGCCAATACCGCTTTCGAAAGAATCCATACAGAATGCCATCCGTTTGAAACAGAAAGCTTATTTAGTGAAAAATTGGGAGATCATTGGGTTTGAAACAGACGCAATTAGCGGACATAGCGGGGTTGTGTTCCGCAATTCCTATTCCAATGACATCGTAATAGCAGAACGCGGTGCAGCCGATTTGGCGGGAATCATAAATAATCTGGACGTACTTTTGACTGGCGATATTCCTCAGTTGGATCATGCGTTGGCGTTGGCAAGAAAAGCGATCGCCAACAATTTGTACAGCGATATTTACGTGACGGGCCATTCATTGGGCGGATTTAACGCACAAGTGATTTCCTATCATTTGATCAATGATTCATTAGCGAAAAATCAATTCCTTTCATCTAAAACAGCGAAAGCCATTCAAAAAGCCGTATTCGAACATTATCAAAGAACGGTGACATTCAACTCTGTTCCGCTTTTTAATAAAGATTCTTTGCGCCAATTGGGAATTGATCAGGATGTTTACACAAATCCGGAAATTCCAAAAGAAGAGATAGGAAAGAAAAAATACGAAGCGTATATTACAAATTACCAATTAAGCTACGACATCCTTACGATTTTGGGCAAATATTCAAAGTCCGGATATCTTGGAAAAACCGTCATGTTCAATTATCCAAAACAGGCACCGAAAACAGTGCAAAACGCGCCATTTGAAGCCCTTAAAACAGTGATACAGGAGTATGGGAAATCCGCATCCGGCGGGGAGCCGAGCAACCCATTGGAATTGAAAAGATTCATCATTAATTTTTATCTGTGGTTTTCCATCAATGGACAGGAACAGTATAAAAAATTGGTCAACGAAGAGTTGGGGCAAGCAATGGAGGCGCACGGCATCAGAAATTTCGATCAGTACGATTTTTAAAATCATTGCCGATGCAATCTTTCATCTGGATGATCGCCAGGACAGTCGGGGAGTATCAATACAATAAAAGGCGACGTGCGGATTGCAGGACGTTCTAACAAAACCAAGAAATGTTGAAAAAACATTTTCTTGGTTTTTATTATAAGTTGACTTTATACCTAATAGGGTATAAACTGTTGGTAGAAATCAAAGTCATAGAAAGTAGGGATGCCTCATTGAAATACGATACGAAGACAATAAACCGTGTGAAGCGTATTGAAGGACAAATACGCGGGATTCTGCGCATGATGGAAGAAGGGAAAGACTGTAAAGAGGTCGTCACTCAGCTTAGCGCCGTCCGTTCCGCAGTGGACCGTACCATCGGCGTGATTGTGAGCAACAACTTGATTGAATGCATGAATAAAAGCAAAGCGGAAGATATGGATGAATTGGTGCAAGAAGCGATTAATTTAATTGTCAAAAGCCGTTAGTTCCAATAGCTGTTTACGCAGCTATTTATTTATAAATCGAAATATACCTATATAGGTATTTGTTTGGAGGTGAGAATATGGAGTGGATTCTCATAGCGATTGTTGCCGCATTCATTATATGGCGCTTGAAGCCGGCGAATGTGAACACCATTTCCGCACACGAATTGAAAAATATTCTGCAGGATAAGGACAAAATATTTATTGATGTAAGGACACCGGCGGAATACAGAGCAAAACATATTCCGCAATTTCAAAATTTGCCTTTGGGATCGGACTTTTCAAAGCTTCCCAAAGATAAAGAAATCATTGTCATTTGCCAAAGTGGCATGAGAAGCGGTCAAGCCTGCAAGCAATTAAAAAAATTGGGGTATGAGCGCGTCACAAATGTCCGTGGCGGCATGAATGCATGGAGATGAATGATGGAGGAGGAATTTTAAATGAAAGAAATTACAACGAAAGAAGTTCAGCAACGTTTGGAAGCGGGAGAGGCATTGAATATTATCGATGTCCGTGAAGTGCATGAATATCAAGGAGGGCATATTCCGGGAGCCGTCAATATTCCATTAGGATTGCTTCCGATAAGAATGAATGAACTTTCCAAAGACAAACCTTATATTGTGGTGTGTTTGGCAGGCGGCCGCAGCGCCCAAGCGACAGAGCTGTTGGATCGAAATGGATTTGATGCTACCAATATGTTGGGCGGCATGAGCGCCTGGGAAGGGGAAGTGGAATAGGATTAAGGAGTCAGCGGGACTTTGAAGAAATAGGGCTGTTCTATCATTTTAGAACAGCTTTTTTTATTGTAAAATTTTACATATAACGCTATGGGAAAGCTCCATATTGTAGAAGAAGTGATTCAAAGGGGATGGAAGAATGTTGATCAATTTATTGGATGGTTTGGCCATATTCTTTTATTGGACCTGGTTTGCATGGCCCTTTGTTTTTGTGTTTTCCCTCGTTTATTCCATTGCCAGTTTTGTGAAGGATGAACGGGCTTCCGCAATACCGGTGTTCATAGCAGGTTTCTCTTTATTGATGTTGTTATCGCCTTTGATAGCATTTACTGATTGATGGGGGCAGATAGGCAAAATCCGTGCATCATGTATGGGATGTACGGTTTTTTTTATTCAATCCAACTTGCAAAACATTCAAACATTCATTTGAATATAACGCAAGAATATCTTAAACTAATATTCAAACATATATTTGAATGTTGGAGGGGTGAAGCCGTTGCCGGAAGAAATCAGCATTTGTGAAGTGATGTATGTCGATGAAGAAAAAGTGGCGAGAATTCAAAATCAATTAGCCCATCAAAACCCTCTGGAAGTGGCGAAACTTTTTAAAGCATTGGCGGATGAAACACGAATCAAAATCGCTTATGCCTTGGCATTGGAAGATGAGCTGTGCGTTTGCGACGTTGCCAATGTTATTAACGCATCCACTGCAACCGCGTCCCACCATTTGAGATTATTAAAAAATTTGGGGCTTGCAAAGATGAGGAAAGAAGGGAAATTTGTTTATTATTCCTTGACGGATGAATGTGTGAAGCGATTGATTGAAATCGCCTTCCATCATCAACAAGAGGTGGCAATAGATGAGTGAAATGAAACAGATTTATCGTGTAGAGGGTTTTACATGTGCGAATTGCGCAGGGAAATTCGAGCAGAACGTGAAGACATTGCCGGGTGTGCAGGATGCGAAAGTGAATTTTGGCGCATCGAAAATTACCGTTGTTGGGCATGCGACAGTGGAAGAACTGGAAAAAGCGGGTGCTTTTGAAAACTTAAAAGTCTATCCGGAAAAACGGGCGGAAAAGCATCCGGAAACGGGGCGTGAAAAACAAGTATCTTTTTTTGAAAAACATCATCCGTTATTATACTCCGGCCTGTTGATCGCGCTAGGAGCAATTTCCATATTCATCAATGGGGAAGAGAATCTAATCACCGCATTATTATTTATTTCTTCCGTCCTCATAGGCGGTTTTTCATTGTTGAAGACCGGGCTCAATAATTTATTCCGTCTCGATTTCGATATGCGGACACTGATGACGATTGCCATCTTCGGCGCAACGATCATCGGGGAATGGGCGGAAGCGGCGGTGGTGGTCGTTTTATTTGCCATCAGCGAAGCCCTTGAGCGCCATTCGATGGACAAAGCGAGAAAATCAATTAAATCATTAATGGAAATTGCACCGAATGAAGCGACTGTTTATCGAAATGGGAAAGAGACGGTTGTTCCCGTTGAAGAAGTGGTGATTGGCGACATCATGATTGTAAAGCCCGGGCAGAAAGTGGCAATGGATGGCATTGTCATAAAGGGGTCTTCTTCCGTCAACGAAGCCGCCATCACCGGAGAATCGATTCCGGCGGCAAAACAGCCAGGAGATGAAGTGTTTGCGGGAACGTTGAATGAAGAAGGACATTTGGAAGTCAAAGTGACAAAATATGTGGAAGATACGACGATTTCCAAAATTATTGAACTCGTAGAAGAAGCCCAGGCGGAACGGGCCCCTGCACAAACGTTTGTCGATCAATTTGCCAAATATTACACACCGGCGATTATGGCTGTTGCATTTCTTGTTGCGATTGTGCCGCCGTTACTTTGGGGTGGCGATTGGATGGATTGGGTATATCAAGGATTGTCCGTATTGGTTGTCGGATGCCCGTGTGCCCTTGTTATTTCAACACCGATTTCCATTGTTTCGGCCATTGGCTCCGCAGCGAAAAAAGGAGTGCTGATTAAGGGCGGCATTTATTTGGAAGAATTGGGGTCCTTGAAAGCAATCGCCTTTGATAAAACAGGGACGTTGACAAAGGGGGCGCCTGTGGTCACGGATTTTATCATGTTGAGTGATAAAATCCATGAGAAAGAAGCGCTGTCGATTGCCTGCGCTTTGGAAGAACGTTCGAATCATCCGATTGCCCGTGCGTTCGTCAAGAAAGCGGAAGAGCTTGGAGTGGAACCTCTTAATCATGATATAGAGAATTTCAAGGCCATCACCGGAAAAGGTGTTCAAGGGACGATAGCCGGAACAACGTATTCCATCGGCAGCCCTGTTTGGTTTGCCGGCCGGGTGACGGAAGAGATTGAAAAGAAAGTGGCATCCCTTCAAAACGATGGGAAAACGGTAATATTATTCGGCACGGAAAAGGAGATTTATGCAATTTTTGCCGCTCTTGATGAAGTGCGCCATTCCAGCAAAGAAGTTGTTCGTAAGCTCCATGAAATGGGTATCCAAAAGACGCTGATGCTCACGGGAGACAATGCAAAGACAGCCGCAGCCATCGGAAGGGCGGTCGGCATTTCAGAAGTGAAGGCGGAATTGTTGCCAGAGGAGAAATTGGAGCATGTAAAAGGATTGGGCAAAGCATACGGCAAGGTGGCGATGGTTGGAGACGGGGTCAATGATGCCCCTGCTTTGGCAGCATCCACAGTGGGAATCGCCATGGGCAGCGCAGGTTCGGATACAGCTTTGGAAACGGCCGATGTGGCGCTGATGGCCGATGATTTGGGGAAACTTCCTTTTGCCATCAAGCTTAGCCGGAAAACATTGGCCGTAATCAAGGCAAATATTGCATTTGCATTGGGCGTGAAGCTTCTCGCTTTGCTGCTGGTGGTGCCTGGCTGGCTGACTTTATGGATTGCGATTTTTTCGGATATGGGCGCAACGCTTTTAGTATCCTTGAATAGTATGAGATTATTGAGAGTAAAAGAATGACTTGAAACCATCAGCAGGGGATTCTTGCTGATGGTTTTTCTTGGTGCGCCCGGCATGTACATGAACTATAGGGTGTAAGTCCCGAACCCCGAAGA
>ERZ777010.674-NODE-674-length-31131-cov-145.568542_pt1 | contig 31131 bp, 26 predicted proteins | sample MGYA00374963_ERZ777010 | MGnify/ENA primary metagenome ERZ777010 (study PRJEB29309, sample SAMN06268256) | bioreactor metagenome | isolation source: Joint BioEnergy Institute, California, USA | place: USA:Joint BioEnergy Institute, California, USA | collected...
TTGTTCATCATAATCAATGGAAACATTCCTATTCTTTTTTTGGATATGGTCTTTTTATGATCATCGTATGGAAGTTCTTTCGATGGATGAATTCAATCATGAGTTAAATAATAAAATGTCTTTTCAAAAATAATGGTTTTGTGGCTCTCTTCCGCATGTAATCTTTATAACAGTACACTATTAGAAAAGGTTTGCAGTCGAGAGCCGTGGACATGAATTTTGCTTTAATAAAATTTGAGTGCGGATTAGCGACGTTTCCGTCCTCCGACTCATTCTTTACCCTGGCGTCCAGTCGAGATATCTGTATTTCGGATGCATTTGTAGTAATTCTGATACGGTCACAAATTTATATCCTCTTTTTTGAAGTTCCGGTAAAATTTTTTTTAGTGCTTCAATTGTTTGACGACGGTCTCCGCCGTTATCATGAAATAAGACAATATCCCCATTTCGGGCGTTAGATAAAACCTTTTTTACAATATTATGAACGCCCGGTTTTTTCCAATCATACGTATCTTGATGCCATGACCACATCACAACCGTATAACCTTCTTGGTTCGAAACATTAATAATGGTTTCATTGTAATAACCTCCTGGCGGGCGAAACAATTTAGGAGAATATCCAGTCAGTTGCGTAATCGTTTGTTTTGTTTTTCTTAATTCATTTCTAATTTCTTCCTCGTTCAGCCCCCTAAAAACGGAATGATGGTATGTATGGTTCGCTAATTCATGTCCATCCAAAATTTCTCGTTTCACTACATCAGGATGAGCTTTTACACAGGTCCCCACCACAAAAAAAGTTGCTTTGGCGTGATATTGTTTTAAAATATCCAGAATTTGCGGAGTATATTTTGAACTAGGTCCATCATCGAATGTCAATGCAATGACTTTTTGTTTGGTCGGTATTTCCCAAATGGCTTTTCCGTGTTCTTCATAAAACTTTCGGCCTCTATTCAAATCGTTCGCTTTTACGAAAACTGTACAAATAAACGACAGAGCAACCGAACAACCTATGATCAAGATACACCATAGGACGAACTTTTTGTTGATCATCAAGCAACAACACCTTTTGTGTAAATTCGTTGTTTAGGTTAGGATGTTTCAAAATCATGTCTGCAAGAATGATTCTTCCATTGTTATTTTTCACATCCATTCAAATGGAAAAAATTCAAGCGCCGTTTACATACGATGCCAACAAAGAATGGAACTCTCTCCCAATTCACATCTGTCAAAAGTGGAGCAATATCTATGGACTTAGACCCTTCAACAAGAAACGTTGAACAGAAGGGAGTTAAAACAAACGAAATAACATAGGACAGCAACATACGTTTCATGGAAAACAAAAGGGATGATATCAGGTTTTACACTTTTAGATAATAGAAACGTTCTTTCGTTCGCTATTCACATCACGCATCTTTTACTCATTTTTCGTCTCCCTTATTTTGTCCAGATGATTAATTTTTATCGAAAACAGATTATGCCAAAGCAACTGGACAAACATTGTTGACTACATTGACAGAAGTGCATTTCATTAACGAGTCATTTTTATTCCATTCCTTTATTCAAACAGTTTTTTTTGAGAGAGAGGTGGTTTCCCCTGACCTTTACATCAGAAAGAACCAGAGCCGGTTTTGCTCTGGTTCTTCGACTTTCATCCATCTTATATAATCTTGTTAAAATCCGCTCTGCATCCCTTCTCAAACGGGTGTAGACAAGAGATCCTTCAGCTGGGCATCGATGTAGTTTTTGTCTTCTTCAAAAAATCCCATCATGGTGAAGTGTCCCCACAAACTTGGAATGACTCGCAGTTCGCTGTTAGGAATCATCTCTTGTTCGGCTTTGCAGTCTCGAACAGGGAAGAACATGTCTTCTTCAAACGGCATAACATATACTTTCGCTTGAATCCGTTCCAAAGCCGCTTTCAAGTCTCCGCCGGTGTTGCGGCTCACATCTCCCCGCTGCCATTTCCATGCCATACACAGCAAGTTGTTTGGATCCATCGGCAAAAACCAATTATCCCAGTATCCCACCAAAAAGTCGTCCAAAGAGGAGAAGCCGAGACGACGCCACTGTTCCTGCTTGTAAAACTCGGTACATAGCCCCATCACTGCCCAAATTCGGGAGTGGCGGCGCAAACCACGGTGGACTTGTTGATGATCTTCATACCATCCGTCTTGAAAAGCAGGGTCAGAAGTGATTGCCTCAATTAAAGTTTCGGTAAAAAGAAAATCGTGAGGTGTATTTTTAGCCGTCCCGCCAATCGGAGCCGCTCGCTTCACCATTTCCGGATACCGCACCGCCCATTCATAGGTCTGCTGAGCCCCCATGGACCAACCGACCACCAACTGCAAAGTCTTGATTCCGAATTTTTCGGTGACCAGTTTATGTTGAGCCCGGACATCATCGCTGATCCTCACCTTTGGAAAAGCCCCTCGGCCAAATGGAAACGGAGTATTGTGAGGTGAACTGGATAAACCATTGCCAAGCTGATTCGGTAGAATAATGAAGTATTTGCTTGGATCTAACGCCATCCCCTCTCCAATATAAATTTCCATCGCCTTGTGGGTTCCGGAATACATGTGGGGAAACAGGATCGCATTATCCTTCGCTTCATTCAGCTTGCCGAACGTTTTGTAGGCCAATTTACAGTCTCGAATAGTGCCTCCTTCTTCCAACTGAAAGTCTCCCAGTTCAAAGATTTCATAATCACCGTGAACTTCATGAGTATAATAAGCGTTTTCAATCGTTTTCAAAAGTGACGCCCCCTTTGTTTATTCAATATAAAAAAGAAATGTTGCTGAAAAACCGTGAAAAATTTTAGTTGTTTCATAGATGAAAAGATATATGTCTCCCTTTCAATGAGCATGAAGAACAACAGCCCACTAAACCTTTGTGAAAATGTCATTCCGCTGTTTCTGTTTTTATTGATGAAACTTCAATTTTCTAGAACTACGAATGAAGTATTTACTGAACAAATAACAAATCCGGTTCGCTTAAATATTTTTTCAGTTCATTTAAAGCTTTTTGTGCTAAAACGCCGTCGATCAGGCGATGGTCGTAGCTGAGGGACAAAGCCATCATCGATGCAATGTCAATCGAATCATGAACTACAATCGGTTTTTTCTCCACTCTGCCAATGCCTAAAATGCATGATTCCGGATGATTGATAATTGGAGTAAACCAAGAACCGTCTACCGATCCGATATTGGATATTGTGCAAGTGGCTCCTGTCATTTCATCAGCTTTGATCGATCCATCTCTTGCTTTTTTCGCAAGTTCTTGGATTTCTTTAGCGATTTGGAACAACGACTTTTTGTCTGCATGTCGAATGACCGGAACGACAAGACCATGATCGGTGTCCGCTGCAAAACCAATATGGTATTCATCCTTCAAAATGATTTCATCGCGTTCATCGTCCAACGAAGCATTAAGCATCGGATATTTTTTAAGAACGGCCGTTAATGCTTTAACTGTGTAAGCTAAATACGTCAATTTGATGCCTTCTTCTTCCGCAAACGGTTTTACCCTTTGGCGGTGAGACACAAGCTTTGTGACATCGGCCTCGTCGAAATGAGTGACATGCGGGATGACGGATTTCGAATGAACCATGGCTTTTGCGATCACTTTTCGTATGCCGGAAAGCGGTATTCTTTGCTGGCCTTGCGGGATGGCTTCCTCTTTCGTTGTTTCCTTGCCGGCCGCCGCTTCCTGTTCCGCCTCTGCCTGTTGTAATTTTCGATTGGCTAAGACCGCTTCAATATCACTTTTTATGATTCTTCCGTTTGGCCCGCTCGGAGTCACTTCCTCAAGGTTCACATTGTGTTCTCTGGCAAATTTGCGTACAGACGGAGCCGCGATAAAGAATCGGTTGGACGGCTTTTCATCGGTGCTTTTTTGTACTGCGTTCCTAATATCTTCTTCCGTGACTTTACCGTTCGGACCGGTGGGCGTGACAAGACGCCAATCCACCCCAAGTTCTTTCGCCAACTTTTTGACGCGCGGGGTCGCTTTTTTCTCTACATGAACGTCTTGTAGAGACTTTTGCTGTTCCTCTGTTGAATCAGACTGAACCGTTTCCTCGACGGTTTCAATGATGGCCAATACATCCCCGATGGCAGCTGTATCGCCTCTTTTTTTCCTGATTTCTTTTATGATCCCCGACTCCGGAGCTTGAATTTCCGAAACGGCTTTTTCGGTTTGAACTTCCACGATCGTATCGTCTTTTTTGACTTCATCCCCTTCTGAAACATGCCAAAAGGTGATCAAACTTTCATCATGAGTATCGGATAGTCGAGGCAATTGAACTGAGATTGACATGGCTACCTCCTGTATGAAAAATCCATTTTATTCATTTACTAGCTTGATGGCTTCGTGAAAAATTTTATCGGCATTCGGCAAAACAAATTGTTCAAGTGGACGGCTGTATGGAATCGGCACATCCGGAACGGCCAATCTTTTGACAGGTGCATCCAAATCATATAAACCGTCTTCTGCCGCAATGGCTGCAATTTCTGAAGTCATGCCATATGATAAATAATCTTCATCAACGACCAATAAGCGATGTGTCTTTTTAAGCGACTGAAGAATCGTTTCGCGATCTAAAGGTACGAGCGAACGCAAATCGATGACTTCTGCCTGAATTCCTTGCTGCTCCAACTTTTTCGCTGCTTCTAAAGCGTGATGAACCGTCATTTGAATGCCCACAATTGTGATGTCGGTTCCTTCTCTTACCACTTTGGCTTTGCCGATCGGAACTGTATACGCTTCTTCCGGGACATGTCCGACGGATGCGTCCAATTGATCCATCCAGCCCAGTCCTTGCAATGTTTTATGAAACATAAAGACGACCGGATTATCGTCCCGGATGGCGGAAATCATCAAGCCTTTCAAGTCATACGGAGTCGAAGGCGCCACCACTTTCATTCCCGGCAGATGGGCAAAAGTGGCGTATAAGGTTTGGGAATGCTGAGCAGCATCGTTGTATCCTCCGCCGACACCGGTCATCAGCACCATCGGAAGCTTGATTCGACCGCCTGACATATACGGAATTTTGGCCATATGGTTATAAATTTGGTCCATACAAACACCAAAGAAATCGACGAACATTAATTCAACGATCGGCCGCATTCCATCTGCAGCAGCTCCAACGGCTGCTCCGATAAAAGCGGTTTCAGAAATCGGTGTATCCATGATTCTTTCTGGACCAAACTTTTGAAATAATCCTTCCGTTGATCCGAATATCCCCCCGTATGCGCCCACGTCCTCCCCCATCACGAATACGTTCGGGTCTCTTTCCAACTCTAATCGAATCGCTTCTGCCACTGCTTTATTTCCTGATAACAAACGCTGTTTTGTTTTTTGCATTTTGGACCGCTCCTTTCTTTCCATCATTAGACAAATAAGTCTTTTAAAGCATCTTCCGGTTCAGGATATTTACTTTCACGCGCGAACTGATAAGCAGCATCGACTTCTTGCTTCGCTCTTTGTTCCAATTCCGCCAGCTGCATGTCTTCTATTCCGTGTTCTGTCAATAAGATGGAGCGCATTCGGACAATCGGATCTTTTTCCCTCAGTAAAGTCACTTCGTTTTTATCTCTGTAAACTTCAGGATCTCCTTGGAAATGTCCTAAATAACGGTACGTTTCAATTTCAATGATGGCTGGTTCTCCATTTTTTCTTGCTTTTTCTACCACCTCTTTTGACACTTTATACATTTCGATCGGATCATTCTCTTCCACATAATATCCCTGAATTCCATAAGCGGCGGCTCTTATAGCGTTGGAGGAGACGGATGTGGATGATGACTTTGGAACAGAAATTCCGTATTGATTGTTTTCAATGACAACAATAAGAGGCAAATTCCACAATGCCGCCATATTTAATGACTCATGAAAAGCCCCTTGGTTGGCAGCTCCTTCCCCAATAAAAGCCACCGCTACGGAATCCGTTCCTTTTTTCTTCGCTGCAAGGGCCGCCCCCAATGCATGTGGAATGCCGGCGCCTACAATTCCTCCGCAAGAAAATTTCACATTCGGATCAAATAAATGCATGTGTCCGCCTTTGCCTTTTCCGAGCCCAGTCGCTTTTCCAAAAATTTCAGCTGTCATTCTGTTCAAATCAACCCCTTTTGCGATGGCATGATGATGCGGACGATGTGGAGACGAAACAGTGTCTTCTTTTGTTAAATGAATACATATACCAACTGCGGCCGGTTCCTGCCCTGTTGCCAGATGCATTTCACCCGGTACAGGCCCTGCACCGATATTAAAGACAGGATTTTTTCCTTCGGCATAAGCTTCTGCCATTTTGTCCTCGTAATAACGAATCTTGTACATCGTTTCATACATCCAAATAAGATGTTCCCTGGAAATCGTCAACTTGCTCTCCTCCTTTGCGGAAATAAAACGCTTTCATTTGTTGATAGTGCAATAAATGTGCCAAAAAATAAGAAAAAACCGCATATTGTCGAAAAATACGAACTATTTTATTATTTTCCCCGGAATAAATGGAAACGCTTTTTCCTTGATATTCGTTTTCACTCTTATTTTTCAAACAAAGTGTTCCAAAATGGAACACTTTGTTGCAACATATTGAAACAATTTGATACAAAATGAAACAATTGCTTTAATAAGTAATGTGAAATTTTCTCATTTGTCTGTAAAACGTGCTTCTGGAAATGCCTAAATGCTTGGCTGCTTTTGTGACATTTCCATGAAATAGGCATAACGCCTGAAGAATGGCCTGTTTTTTTATATCCTCTTTATGCATGAACGACTTTTCTTCTTTTTGCCCGGAAAACAGATGGAACACTTCCTCCGGCAAATCTTTTGCCGATAAAACCGGCTTTGTCTGTCGATTTAACGTTCTTTCTATAATATTTTGCAATTCTCGTATGTTCCCCGGCCAATCGTATTGAAGTAGTGCTTGCAAAAAATCCGGTCTGATGTCCGGAAACGGCTTGTTTAATTTTTTGCTCAGTTTATCAATAAAATGGCGGACCAGAAGCGGGATATCCTCTTTTCTCTCTCGTAAAGGCGGCAAGGTGATGGGCATAACATGGAGCCGAAAAAATAAATCTTCTCTAAAGCTCCCCTTTTGGACTTCCTCGCGAAGATTTTTGTTCGTAGCGGCGATAATTCGGACATCTACCGGTATGACTTTATGGCCGCCGATCCGCATCACTTCTTTTTCTTGGATAACCCGTAAAAGAAGAACCTGCATTTCCAAAGACATTTCTCCTATTTCATCTAAAAACAGAGTGCCGCCGTCAGCCAGTTCAAATTTTCCCGCACTTCCTCCTTTTTTGGCCCCGGTAAAAGCACCGTCGACATAGCCAAATAATTCACTGCCCAGAAGATCACGGGGAATTCCGCCACAGTTGATGGCAATGAACGGTTTGTTTCTTCGATCACTTTCATGATGAATGGCTTGTGCGAACATTTCTTTCCCCGTTCCGCTTTCTCCCAATATTAAAACGTTTGAATCCGTCTTGGCCGCTAATTTCGCTTCTTGAATTTTTTGAATAAAAAGGGGATGCTGCCCAATAATATCATCGAATGTAATTTTGGCTTGATTTCCGGATAAATGATTCACAAATTGACGCACTTTATGAATTTCTTTCATCATGATCATCGAACCGATCCATTGTTTGTCTTTATAAATGGGGATTTTATCAACCATAACATGATAGTTTTTTCTTGATGGCCGGACTGCAACATGCAGTTCTTCATTTTGAAGATAGATGGGACCATTGGAAACGATCGTTTGATTTGTAAAAAGTTCTTGGATCTTTTTTCCTTCCAAACCGGATGGGTCAAGATTCAGCAGTTTCTTCAGTTGTTCGTTCGCTTTAATAATGTTTCCTTCCGTGTCGGTGATAAGAATGCTTTCTTTCATATTGTTGGTGGTCGCTTCAAGAAATCTCTGCATCATAATATTTTTTTCCGCATTTTCATTCAATGCCATTTGATACTCTATCGCTTTAACCGCTGAAACGACCATTCCCAATGTGTGAGGGTGCACTTTTTCATAAGGACCGGATACATTTAATACGCCGATAATATTGCCTTTTGAATCATGGATCGGCGCAGCGGAACAAGTCCAAGATTGACAAATTTCGGAATAATGTTCCTCTGCAACAATTTGAATGGGCTGATCCATGACAATGGATGTGCCAATCGCATTGGTGCCGACGGATTGTTCGCTCCAATCGGCTCCTTCCACAAAACCGATTTGTTCAGCCATTAACAACGTGTCCGGGTCACCGATCGATTTTAACAGCTGACCTTTTTCGTTGCAAAGGATGACTAAAAAGCCGGAACCCTTTACGATGGAATAAAGCCCTTCCATTAACGGCATGGCCCAATCAATAAGAGATTGATATCGTTCGATTTCGATTTTTTTGATAGGACCGAACGCTTGAAAAGGGTTGACTTTCCATTTTTTTGATCGAATCCATGACTCTTTCACTATGGGAGAAAGTTCATCATCTAATTCATTTTCAAAAATAAAGCGCTTCCATAATTCTTTGACCCCTTCCCGCCGTATCTTCACCCGAAAACACCTCCGAAACTTTTAAAGAATGGGGACTGTCCATGAACCATCTGACGATTTCTTTTGCTTCTTTAATCAAAATTCCTGTCAGCGTTTCGAACGTGCCGTGTAAATCATTTGTTTTTTATATTGTACCATTGAAAACAGATTTCGTTAGAATTTTTCGAAAAAACGACAAAAAGAAGCATCATCTTCAGAAAAGATCAGTAAAAAACTCCCAATACCTATGTTTAGAAAAAAGCTGACTCGGTTGGAGCCAGCCTTTTCGACCATATTCGAGATCTTTTTTGCAGTTGACCGCACAAATGAACGAGTACTTTCTCTTTTTATTTTCTTCCATATACTGTTATAATTTATTTGCCATATTTTTAAAAAGGCAACATGTCTTTGTAGATTACATAATAATCGAATATTTCAAAAATACAGGATGCTTATTCTCCGGAAATGTTTTTCGACCAAATGAAAAGAAAAAGCCATTTCCTAATACTTTCTCATTCAGAAAACACGATTCTCACGTTTTGACCATATTTTTCTAACGTATTCTCAAAGAAATTTCGAGAAGTAAGACTATCCACTTTGGTCTACCTTCTGACCCGTCTTTTTACAGAAAAAAAAAGATGGGAGATCATTTGACTACCCTTCCAAAGATCCCAATCTCAACATTTTTTCAAAATCATTCTTTTTTAAATGACAACCACTTTGTTGCGTCCCGTTTCTTTTGCTTGATACAAAGCCTGATCCGCTTTCTCCGTAAACTCTTTCAAGTCTTTCTCTTTGCTGTATTTTGAGACCCCCACACTGATCGTTACATATATCCGTTTGTCTTTATATACAAAGTCCGTCTCTTCCACTGTCTTTCGAATGCGCTCGGCGAGTTTAATGCCTTGTTCTAATGAACAATCCTGCAAAAAAATCAGAAACTCTTCTCCACCCGTTCGAACAAATATGTCAGATTCACGAATGATTTCCTTAACGACTCTACATACTTTTTTTAAGACCATATCTCCTGCATTGTGGCCAAATGTGTCGTTAATGGCTTTGAAATAGTCGATATCAAATAAGATCAACGTCATCAACTGTTCTTTGCTTTGAAACAACGAACTGTTTTTTTCCAGATTCAAATCTAAATATCTGCGATTATAAATTTTAGTGAGCGGGTCTGTTAATGCAAGATTTCCCAATTCCGCGATCATCTTTGCAGTTCTGATTTGAAAAAAAGAAGCCGTCATGAATATAATCCATTCCACTGCTCCTGTGATCATAAGATGAACCGCATCCCGAAATGAAGGTTGTACCGGATGAAATACAAATTCGGTTATCACCATTAAAATGAAGCTTGAAAATCCAACCGTTATGGCTGCTTTCCACGTTGGGCATAAGATGACGGTCGTAACAGCAGGGATCAAGATAAGCATCCATAACGATTCCAAAGACGAATAGTAATTCACCACCAAAACGATTGACAAAGACAACAAAATAAATGCATACATGAACTTTCGTTTTATCATTGTTCTTCCTTTAATCCAATTATTTTAAGCCCTTACCCTTTCTTTTATTAAGATTTTTGACTGTTTGGCATCGTCTTACAATAGTGACTGTCCGTAATGAACTTTCAATGATTTTGCAAAATGGTTCATTGCATTAGCAATCCCCTTATTATTCCAGAAATTATTTTTTATACTTTGATCATTTTAAACCTATTGCTTCGATAAGAAAAGAAAAATTCTCTTGAGTTTTAGCGAAAATTAAAAAGAAAGGAGGCAAAAGAAGAAAAAATTCATCCATCTTTTATCCGTGACTTAATGAAGTCACGATCACAGAACAACTATAACCGTCTTTTCATTGGCGCCGTCATTTTCCCGCCCATCAAATTCAACTTCATATCCTTACGCTTGCCCATTCATTAGACATCATTCCGACATTCTTCTCTTACAGCATCTCTATGCTGTCCTTAAAAGAATTCTGATTGTTTTGGGACCAAAATAAATTGCACCTATACCATCATTTGAAATTCCATTTTGGATCGAGATATTTAAGAACAAAATCATGGGCGGATATGCCTAAATTCTAGTCATTTCGACGTCATTCGACATGGTTGCTACATAAAATAGGCATCTCGTCCCTTCCCAGAAAATACTATTTATAGTATATCATAATTTATTTTGAATATCCATGGTATCTTGGGAAGCTTAATGATTAAAGCTACAGTTACCTAAGAGGTGGTAAAATATGAGTGAATTGCCAAGGATTATTGGAGAGCGGATTCGAACTTTTCGAAAAGAAAAGGGATTGAGCCAGGAAGAATTAGCTGATATAGCCAATCTACACGCTACATATATAGGACAATTGGAAAGAGGTGAAAAGAATGCCACTCTGGAAAGCATCGAAAAGGTTGCTAAGGCTCTGGAGATTTCTTTAGAAGACCTCTTTCGTTCAATCCACCCAAATCCTAACTCTCAAGAATACACACTGTCCCAAATCATCACTCGCTTACAAACACAGAGCATTGAAAATCAAAAAATCTTTCTCCATTTGCTGGAAGTATTGCTTGAATGGAAAAATCGATGAAAAGTCATTCAATTCATAAGTATTCTTGATGATGGCGGAAGTTTCCATTCCGCCCTTTTTTATTTCAAAAATGACTATTTACATTTCACGAGGCATGCTCGTTACGTATAACGTTCCCTTGAAAACAAAACCCACTTAAACCATGCCGGTATTTTCCATGATGATAACTGTTTTAGCATCAACGGAAACATTCGATAAAACTTGATCGAACCCCTAACAGCCAACATCATCCATATAAGAACAAATACCCCACCGACAAACCAGTTGGATGTTTTTTTCGATGGATTCTCGTTCCTCCTGCCACTTGCCATCTTCCAACGCACCTGCTTGCCATCATTTTTAACGCAGGAACGATTCCAATAGGAACGATGATCAGATCATCTGTATACTAAAATCGGAATGAATATCAGGTATCAAGTAGCTAATACAGCACACGAAGTTCTCTCCTTATCCGCCTCGCACTCTTTTTCCATCTTTCTATCATTTTGCTTCCCTCCACCCTCTCCCCCGCCGAAAACTTGTTTAAAAAAATTCTGCATTCATTCTGTTGCTCTTATTTAAACATCCTGTTCCTTTCTCCCAGCTCAATTCATTCAAAATTCCCTTTATACAACAAAATAGTGTATTGCAACTAGGCCGTCATTCCTTGAAGCATTTGGAATAAAGAATAATCGTCTAAAATATATGTTTAAGTATATAGAAGATCCCTTACAGGGATATTTTTTTAAATTGAAATGGGGTGAGTTAAACCTTTTATTCCATTCCCCTTCCCCATTTTCCTGCAATAAAAAAAGATTGATCGGACGATTATCGAAACAGGTTCATATATTCAAAAATTCAATGACCGTTAACATTCAGAAGAAAGGTGGAAAAGCAAATTGAATATCATCGGTAAAAGCATTTACCGAAAAGAAGCCCTGGATAAAGTTTCAGGAAAAGCAAAATATACAGCGGATGAACAATCAACGGATATGTTGCATGTCAAAATGGTGATCAGTCCTTATGGCCACGCAAAAATAGAAAAAATTGATACGTCAGAAGCTCAAAAAGTGCCAGGTGTTCGAGCCATTCTAACCGGATCTCCCGAACTTCCGCTTATTGGTGAAGAGATACAAGACCGTCCTCCCATTGCTGTTGGAAAAGTCCGTTACTACGGAGAACCGGTAGCCCTCGTCGTTGCCGATCATCCGGTTTTGGCCAAGCGAGCAGCGGATTTAATAAAAGTAGCCTATAAACCTCTTCCAGTAGTTAATTCCCCATCCGAGGCACTGAAAAGCGATGCGCCCCTTGTACACGAAAAACTCGATACCTATCAGCGTACCCAAGGTGTTTATCCGGAACCAAATACGAATATCGCCAACCGAACCAAAATACGCAAAGGTAACATGGAAAAAGGGTGGCTGGAAAGCGATTTGATCGTTGAAGAAAATTTTTCATTTTCTCCATCCGATCATGCGGCGATGGAAACGAGATGTGCCATCGCCGAAATTCACCGTGACGGCTATGTGCATATCACTTCTTCCTCGCAAGCTCCCTTTATGATTAAAAAATGGATCAGCCGATATTTCAATATAGACCTCGGCAAAATTGTTGTAAATACTCCATTAGTAGGAGGGGCCTATGGCGGAAAAGCCTCCGTCCAATGGGAGATCCTGGCATTTCTAGCTTCTAAAGCCACAGGAGGCAGGCGGGTAAAACTCATTTATTCACGAGAAGAAGATATTTTAACAGCCCCATGCCATATAGGGCTCGATGCCCGCGTAAAACTCGGCTGCACCCGAGACGGATTACTGAAAGCCGCGGAGATTGTTTATTTATTTGATGGCGGTGCTTATTCTGATAAATCGACGGATATCAGCAGGGCCGGTGCCGTTGACTGTACAGGTCCTTATCATATCGAAAATGTATGGTGCGACTCTTTGTGCATGTATACCAATCATCCTTACGCCACAGCCTTCAGAGGATTTAGCCATTGCGAGGTATTATTTGCTTTTGAACGAACCATGGACATTCTGGCGGAGAAGCTTGGGATGGACCCGCTTGAGCTGCGTCTCAAAAACGCTATACTTCCAGGACATAAAACGCCCACTCAAGTCCTTCTTAATAACAGTAATCTAGGAAATTTACCAAAATGCATTCATCGCCTAAAAGAATTAATAAATTGGGACGAAGGATCAATAGTAGAAATCGATGAACGAAAAGTTCGCGTGAAAGGTGTCAGCTGTATTTGGAAAACGTCTACCATCGACCCCGATGCCAGTTCGGGCGTTATTTTAACGTTCAATCGAGATGGTAGCATAAACCTCATTTCTGGTGTGGTAGAGATTGGAACAGGCACGAAGACGATCTTAGCTCAAATTCTTGCTGAACGCATGAAAATGAACATAGATCAAATTCATGTTCAAATGAAAGTCAATACACAAACGACTCCCGAACATTGGAAAACGGTTGCCAGCCGGGGGACATTTATGGCAGGGCGGGCAGTTTTAGCAGCGGCTGACGATGCCATCCGACAGCTAAAAGAGATCGCTTCCTGTGTTTTGAGATGTTCTGCTGAAGATCTTGAGGTTGGGTTTGGAAGGATTTTTTTAAGAGATGATCCGAAAGTGGGCATTGATATAAAAGACGTGGCGTACGGCTATCAATATCCGAACGGGAATGCAATCGGAGGACAAGTGATCGGAAGAGGAAATTACATTTTAAGGCATATGACTCATCTGGATCCTGATACGGGTGCAGGTCAGCCAGGTCCTGAATGGACGGTAGGGGCACAAGGAGTAGAAATTGAGTTTGATAAAAAAGATTTTACCTATCGAGTAATCAAAGCGATTTCCGTGATTGATATCGGAAAAGTATTAAATGAAAAAGCAGCCAAAGGCCAAGTGATGGGCGCCATGAGCATGGGACTATCTTTTGCCGGCAGAGAAACATTTATTTTTGACCGCTATGGAAGAATTCAAAATTCTCAGCTTCGAACATATAGACCGATTCATTACGGCGAAAATCCGGAATATATAGTGGATTTTGTTGAAACTCCTCAGCTTGATGCTCCATATGGTGCACGCGGCATTGGGGAACATGGAATATTAGGTATGCCGGCAGCGCTAGCCAACAGTTTATCCGTTGCCGCTGGAGTCCAGCTCAATCAATTGCCGCTTGTCCCTGAATTCATTTGGAGAAGAAAGAAAGGGGCACAAAATGATTTCGTTTGACTTTGAATACTATAAGCCCTCCACGATTAACGAAGCGGTTCAATTATTTTATACATTACAAATTCAAAAAAAGAGGCCGATCTACTTTTCAGGGGGAACGGAGATTATTACGCTCGGTAGATTGAATCTCGTCACTCCCGAAGCAGTGATCGACATTCATGACATTCCTGAATGCAAGGTGCTGCAGTTGGACGAATACCATCTTGTGATGGGAGCTGCACTCACTTTAACCGAAATAGAAAAAGCAAATGTGTTTCCATTGTTGAGCAAAACAGCCAGTGAAGTGGCTGATCATACAGCACGAAACAAGATTACTTTAGGAGGAAATATTTGCGGGAAAATTTTTTATCGTGAAGCGGTTTTGCCTTTTCTGCTAACGAATAGCCAAGTAGTGATTGCAGGTCCATCCGGAATAAAGCGTGTTCCTATACAAGATGTTTTTTACAAACAACTTCGCTTACAAACAGGAGAGTTCCTTGTGCAAATCGTCACCAACCAGAATGACCTTTCAGTACCATCTGTCAGTATAAAAAAACGAAGGCAATGGGGTACCGGCTATCCACTTGTGACCATTGCAGCGATGAAAACGAAAGAAGGTATACGGGCAGCTTTTAGCGGATTATGTCCCTTTCCTTTTCGATCTAAACAAATAGAGGATGATTTAAATCAAACACAACTACCGCTCGAAGCAAGAATCGAGCATGCCATTCATCATCTGCCAACCCCCATTCTTAATGATACAGAGGGGTCATCGGAATATCGGATATTCGTTTTCAAAAATACACTTCAAGAAATATTCACCGCGCTGGAGGGGGAGGAGCATGCACAATGATCATATGTTTCAAATAAGCGCTACTTTAGATGTTAATGGGGAAAAAAGAATGGCCACTTTTAGACCCGCGGATACACTGCTATATGTTCTCCGAAGCCAACTAGGATTAACTGGGGCAAAACCCGGATGTCTAAACGGAGATTGCGGGGCTTGTACGATTAATGTAGATGATATGCCAATGAAATCTTGTCTTATGCTGGCCATTGAGGCTGTTGGCAAAAAAATGACAACGATTGAAGGATTAGACGGCACGCCTATACAAAAGGCATTTATTGAAAAATTTGCTTTTCAATGCGGATACTGTACTCCAGGATTTATTATGAATTGTCATGCGCTATTGAAGCAGCACCCGGATGCAACCGATGAAATGATAAAAGAATGGCTTGAATCCAATATATGCAGATGTACAGGCTATCAAGAAATCGCAGAAGCCGTAAAGTCTGTATTGACTCGTTATCGAAGTAAAAATAATCCGTAAGATATTTGGCAGTGTAATGTTAAAAGTACCTCACGGATAGAAAGATCGGTTAACACTGCTCTTTCGACACTTGCCATACACAGAAAGCCTAAGAGGCCAAAATAGAACGATGAAAAGCTAAATAAAAAGGGAAATACCCATCCTTTCTTTTTTTAATTCTAGTATCCTTTGTTAATAAATTGTAAATGTTCGAGTAACGAATTGATAATTCAGAATTTTCGGAATAGAATTGGGTTGATCCTAATATTTGAAGGAGGAGACAATTATGGGAAAAATTAGAAACGAAAAGTTGAACAAATCCGTTTTCGGAGGCCATGAAACAGTGCGTGTAGCGGCAGTACAAGCCCCTCAAATTGTATTCAACAAAGAAAAATCGATTGAAGTAGCCTGTAAAAGAATCAAAGAAGCAGGGGCGAACGGAGCGAAATTAGTAGCGTTCTCAGAAACCTATATTCCCGTCTTTCCCGCCTATTACAAAGCTGGTTACGCCAGCCAAATAGATGAATGGGCTGAGTGGAATATTGCCCTTCAAAACAACTCTGTTGCCATACCAAGTGAAGACACTGAAATTATCGGAAAAGCTTGTCGGGAAGCAGGGGTCTATTGTGTAATGGGAGTTAACGAAATCGATGATACGGATGGAGCACGCACATTATATAATTGTCAAATCCTTTTTGGGCCTGACGGTTCCATATTAGGACGTCACCGTAAACTAATGCCTACTTTTAATGAACGTCTTTATCATGGTCTTGGAGACGGCAGCGATCTCAATGTGTATCAAACCGATATTGGACGAATCGGATCGCTTATTTGCTGGGAACATCACACGATTTTAGTAAGAGCTGCCCAAATGTTGATGGGTGAAGAATTCCATATCGCCAACTGGCCTGGTACTTGGACGTTCGGACAAAAGACCAATAACGGTGAAAGAAAAGGTCGAATATTCCATTCCACAACAGAGCCTGGAGATCCTTGTGATTTGCAGTTTGCCATTCGAGAATACGCTTTTGAATCGGGAAGCTTTGTGATCAGTGTAGCCGGTTTGTTGAGAGAACAAGATTTTGAACCTGAACATAAACATTTCATTGATAGTCCAGAGATGGATTTTAGTTGGGCTGTAGGCGGAGCTGCCATTGTCAATCCATTTGGCGAATATATCGCCGGACCCGTTTATCACGATGATACGATTGTTTACGCCGATTGCCATGCCAATGAGATTAAGGCTGCAAAAGTAGTCTTTGACGGATTAGGTCATTATTCAAGACCTGATTCAGTTCAAATTTTATTGCATGACCATGAGCAAAAGAATCTTCTCCGCAGTTCAAAAGGACTTTCCTATCAAGATTTGAAAAATATTTCAGAAAGCACAGAAGTACCGCTTGAAAAACTAGAAAAAGTTCTTGAAAAGATTGAATCCAGATTAAGCAAACCAAAAACAGAAATAACGATTTAACCAATGATTCCGGAAAAAATAAAACTACTATGCCTGGCAGTTAAAAGAACCGTGTTTGACTATAATGGATTTGAACGATTTTGGATTCATTAAATAGAAGCTGATCGTAAAGCCATTTTTTCAAGAATACTTTCTGCGGTAATGGAATGGGCCTTCCAAAATGATTATCATACACCCACTTTTCTCATTCTTTACCCAGAAATATTCTTGCCTTTTGCTTATCATCTGGTTTTGTGAAATTAAAGGATAAACCCATTGAATTCCCAAATGAACGATATCCTTTTTCTCAATTTTTTTGGTTTATAACAAATCGGCTTTGAAGACATGATAAGTAATGCACACCATTATGAAATCTAATATTAGTAGACGGGTTCAAACCGAATCACCCATTATTTTTTGTTCTTATCTGCAAAAATGCGCATGGCATCACGCATAAATTCCGCTAGGCCTTCACCATACTGATCAATATTTTTCGTGAATCTTTCATCCTCGACATACAGCTGACCTAATCCTTTAAATACATCAAGTGTATAATATTGATTGAATTGGTTGTTCAAAAAATCATACCATTCTTTAATGGCCGCTTGTGCTTCTTCGGATTCTGGCGACTGATGACGGAGAGCCGCAAGTTTTTGATAAATCGATTCCATTTCTTGCGACAACGCTTTTTGTTCTTCTTTAGTCATGTTCCGCACTTTCACATTCGCTCTATCCACCGCTTCATCGCCCCAACGTTTCCGCGCTTCCTCTTCGTATGGATGATGACGAAAGTCAAATCCTTCAAATTTTTCTTTGTTGGACATTTGTATTTCTCCTTTCATATGTTTAATCGTTTTCTCAATTGTGGCGATCATTTGATCAAGCCGCTCTCGTTTCTCCATCAACATTTGTCGTTGCAGCTCCAACGCTTCTTGCCGATCAAAAGAAGGATTATAAATGATGTCCTTAATTTTTTTTAATGGAAATCCTAGTTCTTTAAAAAATAAAATTTGCTGCAGTGTTTCAAGATTTTCATCCGAGTACAAGCGATATCCTGATTCGGTTGTCTCCTCTGGAACTAATAATCCGATTTCATCATAATAATGCAGCGTACGAACACTAATCCCCACTAAATCCGCTACTTCTTTCACTTTCATTCCCATCGATTTGCCTCCTTGCAACTCAATATAAAGTATCACGCAACGGGAGAGTCAACCAAAACTTCAATACTCCACCATGATTTGTTTTTCCATTTATGAATCTTTTTCCAATGTAAACCAATTGATAAAATAAATTGAATGGCTATTATGCCATCATTTACAAAAAGATAAAATCATAAAAAAAGAATGGAAGCTTTTTTACTCCATTCAACACTTCCATTCTAAATTTTGAACGATTTTTATGGCTCCGGAATATATCTTTTTGCTCCAGACAATTCTTCATAATAGCCTGGTGTATGGACAGGAATTATTTCTACGTCCTTTTTAGAATTGGGAGAATGAATCATCATACCATTTCCGGCATACATCGCCACATGATGAACTTTCCCTTTCCCCTCCTCGTATGCGAAGAATAGCAAATCACCCGTTTGTAATTCGTTTAATGGCACTGATTGACCATATTGTGCTTGTACGCTTGAATCTCTAGGTATTGTAATGCCATGAGATTGATAAATGGTAAAAGTAAATCCTGAACAATCATATCCAAACCCACTCATGCCTGCCCATAAATAATGGAGGCCAAGAAATTTCTTCCCTGTATTCACTAACTCTTCACCCGTAGGCTTTGGTATGGCTTTTTCAGATTGATAAAAATGACTATCCGCCTTAGAAATCCATGCATATTTTCCATTAGGCTGCAGAACTTTAAAGGCTTTCTTTGTTTCCGAGACATAAGGCAATCTTGTATTAAAACTAATTTCCATTCCTTTCTTTTTCAAGGAAGCATTTTGATAGAGAAAGGTCGTTGGCGATTCTACCATCACAAACGGTTTTTGTTCACTTCTTGCAAATTTCTTGTTATAAGTCAATTGATGAACAGGCATCCATCCCGGATATCCAAGTTCATTTCGAGGGGTTGGTTGTCCTTCGACAGCCACTTTCACCCAGTCTCCGTTTCTTTCAAGAATCGTCACTTTATTTCCGTACAAAGCTTGGGTCTCCAGCATACCATCATCTGATAATTGCAGCTGCTCTTCTAAAGTCATAGAAGATGTCCATTTCCGCATATCAACGGGATTTGTGGCAGAAGGGAAATCAACTGGCCGTAAAATATTGGGTGCCGTCCATAACGTAGCAACTGACACATCGACATATGCTGAATGTCCGACGATCGGTTTTATTTCTTTCGCCTGTACAGTTTGACTAAATCCAACCGCTAATACAAATAATGTGACCAAATAAATAACGGCTCTTTTCATTTCTCCTACCCCCTTTTCACTAGGAAACGGTTCCAATGCCAGGTTTATTTGGTAATGTAATATTTTCCCCCTCGTATATTAAATATTGAGGTTCCGTGGATAACCAAAGCGGAGCATCCAAATCAAAATATTGAATATTTGGATGAGCAGCCGCTAAATGAGCTGCTGCTCCTACTGATTGAGGCGACTCTATCATACTTCCAATCATACAGGCTACTCCTGCTGCTTCGGCCATACTGGCTATTTTGATCGCCTCACTGATCCCACCGCATTTCATTAATTTTATGTTCAATAAATCTGCATAATGGCCGGATACAATTTTTAGAGCATCTCTTGCAGAAAAAACACTTTCATCCGCCATAATCGGAATATCTACCCGCTCCGTTACAAACTTTAGTCCTTCTAAATCCTGCGCCTTTACGGGTTGTTCGATAAATTCGATAGGAAAGTCTTCTTGTTGTAATTCGCGAATAAGCTTTACTGCTTGTTTTGGCGTCCATCCTTGATTGGCGTCTAATCTTAACTTAATATCATCTGGAACAGTCTTTATAATGGTTTCGATTCTTGCCATATCCAGCTTTGGATCTTCTCCAACTTTCAATTTTAAAATACGGAATCCTTCTTTTACCTTCTCTAGCGCTGTTGCTGCCATGGCCTCTGGTTCATCAACACCGATGGTCATACACGTCTGAATAGGCTTTTGATCGCCAAGGAACGAAAACAATGGTATATTCCATAATTTGCAATAAGCATCAAATAAAGCTATATCGGCTGCCGCTTTTGCGCTTGTATTTCCAACGCAGCATGTTTGTATTCGCTTTAGCGCCTCTTGAAAATGGAAAATATTCGATCCAATGAGTGCCTCACGAATAGGTCCATTTAAAGCGGCTTCGATGCTTTCTGTTGAATCCCCTGTAATCACGTACGTCGGAGATGCTTCCCCTCTCCCCTTTATTCCGTTATGGAGCGTAATTTCTACTTGAATACAATCTATCTCAACAGCTGTTCTTAAAGCGGTTTTAAAAGGGGTGTGTAATCTGGTTTTTTCGCGACTAATCTTCAAACTATCAATCCGCACAAAATCTCTCCCTTTCTATATGCCCTTATGGCTCCATTAGATCATGGCCAAAACTTTCGCTACCAACATTCCAAAATACGTTCCTATAAAAGCACCCAATAAAGCCATAATCACCCCTATAGGAATTAACGCTCGATTGTATGCCGCGGCTAGCATCGGGGCAGAAGCCATCCCCCCAATATTGGCTAAGCTTGCGACTCCCAAAGTAAATAAGTCATATTTAAATAATTTACCTAATAAAAGCATGATCATAAGATGGATCAACATAATGAAAAATCCTGAAATGATATAAATAGGAGCTTGTGTTAAGTTTGAAAAATCGGAACGTGATGCGATCAATGCCACAACTATATAAAGCATCACATTCGAAACATCCAAAATTCCAGGCATTTTGGCAACAGGAGTGACAGCTAATACGAGACCAACAACAGAAGCGATCATAATGGTCCAGCTAGTGGCATTGATCACCGCTCCCACTTCCGGCAAGAGATTGCCTAAATAAGTGGATAAAGCCGAAACAAGCAAGCCAATTCCTAATAAATACAATAAATGATGAAATTGCGTTCCTTGCGCGTCTTTTTCGTCAGTAGCAGCGACTTCATTAAAACCTTTTTGAATAAAACTCACATCAGCCTTTGTCCATCTGTTAAAAGAATCAGCAAATGGAACAAGCCAAAACATAAACATCACCCACACCGCATAATTAATCGTATCCATCATTAATGCGTATCCAAAAATATTTTCAGGAACATTGAGAATTCCTTGAAGGGCCACCATATTGGCTGAACCACCCGTCCAACTACCCGACAAAGCGCCAAATGCTTTCCAAGTATCAGCCACATAAAATGGCTTAAAGAGTGCATATACGATGACGAAACCTAAAAAAATACTGATAACGGCAACGACGAAACCTCCTAACATTCTAGGGCCTAATTTTGCTATACTTCGAATATCACATTTTAACAGCATGAGCATAAGCATCGCGGGCAATAATGCCCCTTTGACTTGATTGTAGACTCCATCAATCGACTCATTATTAGCAAAGACGCCAAACGTTTGCATGAGTGCTGCTCCAATATAAATCAGTACAATTCCCGGAATAAATTTCAAAATACGATTCCCTTTGAATCTTCTTTCAATACCAACCATAAGAGCCGCAAATGCAACCAACACACTTAAATACATAAAGCCGTCTTTGATCACCCATTTCGCCTCCTTAACAAAATAAAAACCAGCCCAACTTTTCGTCAGGCTGGATTTTGTCTAGGTTTATGTAGACAAAGCAGCTACAATTTGCTTATATTTTTTCTGCGCATCTTGAAAAGCAACGATAAGCGCCTTTTGTGAGGAACCAAAATAACGTTGACTAATTTCTTGTATTAATACAGGATCTTCTATATTTTTTCCTACAAAAATAGATTTAAGGAATTGCACGGTTAATTGAATGGTAGCAGAACATTCTACATCCACAATTTTTCCACTCGTACGATCTACCACTAATCCTATAAAATATTGATTAAAATGTTTCGTAATGGGGTTATTTAGAGGTGCCTTAGCATCCCCGATAATATAAATGGTATCGGAATCATAATGCATTGGATCCTTCTCCTTAAAGCGCAATACAGGCAATACAAATGACTCACAAGCGGTCACTTGGAGATTTTTGTATCGAGTATCCGCTTTTCTAGGATTAGTAGATTTATATTGAAATATATCATGAAACAATTTATTTATCAATAGAAAAATTTATATTTTCTGAAATTTGCAATAATAAATCGAGCAAAAAACTTCTTTCTACTTATTCCACTTTCTAAGTGATTTCCCTGTTAAAAACCCACTTCCATATGCCGACGAATCTCTAAAGCGAAAGTAGTTTAAGCATCACCACTTATATAAATAAAAACTTGCCGCTCCCTCGATTTCAGACTTGATCTGTTTGAACTCCACAAACATCTAATCATCAAAGGGAAGCGGCAAGCTGTAACTCTATCTCCCAGAGAACAAAAACACTTTTCCTTATTTTTCGAGACCTTTAATCGTCATCTCTTTTACCGGCAAAAATAGTTCTCCCGTATTTAAATATTTCACATTTACTCGATCTCCCGGCTGCAAGTAAATAGCGAGCGGAACAAGTTCTGAGCTGACAACAAAATTTTCTTTATTGTTCAATAAGAATGATACGTTCGTATAATCACCCACTCTTTCTTTAAATACACGCACAACCGTGCCAGCAACGGTTTTAGCATCTGCTTTTGAACTGCCGTTTACGGTGCTGTCGCTGCGTTGAAGAGCCGTTTTGTACATTTTTAGTGCTTCATTTGGTGTGTCTGCGTATACAGATACTTCAGGGTTGGCAGCAGAGACGATGAAATATTTTTGCAAAAAGCCGTTCGAATCTAGCACAGGTGTTAACCAACTTGCTTCACCGTAAAAATTATAAAGAATCGGCATCGAACCTTTCCATTTTTTCTCAATAAATTTTTTCTCGATAATTTGCAAATCTCCTTGTGAATCCATATACGATTCCTGTAAGTTCCCTGTATAATACGTCGCTTTTCCCGTTCTGCCATTGGTCAATGAATAGCCGAGCATGGAGTCAACATCTTTTTTAGGACTCGTGAAATCGGTAAAGTAGTACATATTTCCATGGTCATCAAAAACAGGACTTACATTGGCTTCGGTTCCTTCATCAGTTGGTAATTTGACATCTCTTTTTCCGAAAATACTGTTCCAAAAACCATGAACGTATTTACCAAAATAACGATTTTGCAAACTGACAGCCTCAGGAGATACTGCGCCATCTATAAAAGCCGGCACTTTCTTCAAAGAATAAGATTTTGTAGCACCCGTTGCCGGATCGACGACAACGACTCCTGTTGTTTGAAAACCATTCCGTGCCGAGATAAAATGCCCGTACGTACGAATGTAATAAGGTTTTCCCTCATCGTCAATTTCTAACTGCGGGTCGCCATAAAAAATTTTCGTCGGGTATTTTAAGCGCATATGCCGTTCTACATTTTTTTGGAAGAAAGAAGATGGTGTATACGCCATTTCTCTTTTCACAAATTTCGGATTATCGTCTGCATTGGTCGCGCTCATCATAAAGTAGCCGGGGGTCACTTTCCCTTTCCACCATTTAAAAAATCCGGAAAACTCTACCGGTGCGATATATACATATTCGCCCTTTACTTTTTGAATTTGCAGATTTCCCAGCTCATAATAGCTCGCATTCGGAACTTGCCCAAACGCTTTTTTCATTTTATTCCGCGCAAATTGAGGCGGAACACTGGCTGGCTTCTCTTTTTCATCAAACGGTTCTATATCTACTTTTTGATCCATTTTGGCAACTTTATATTTTTCATTCGCATTCCATAATGGCGCTGAAAGCATATAGACAGCCACGATTAAACTTCCTAAAAAGAGAACCCCTTTGATGAGCCGTTCTTTCCCATCCGCCAAGAAAAACCCGAATAAAGTCGTTATCATGAATAACGGCCATAAAGCCGTCCAGTTGCGGTCGATGTTCGTCACATAATACACGATAACGGTCACGATAAAAACAACTGCGACGATGCTTATAAAGAATTTCCCTTTCCCCGTTATGTATGCCTTTCCTTTTTTATTTCCCCCCGTCATCGGTACAACAAGCACCGCTGTACCAAAAGCAATGATAATGGATAACAATATGATTGATCCCATTTCCATTCTCCTTTCTCTTCTTGTGTTTCTACGAATATACTGGAAAATGGTTTCATTTTACCCGATTGAAGTTATAAAAGTGAATATTTTACAGTTTGATTGGACAAAAGAAACTATGAGGGCGGATAAAATGCGGGTTTGTGCTTATCTCGTAAAGGCCAATCATTCTGCAAAATAATTGATCTAAAAATGAAGAGGGTGCCCCATCTTTCCACTTTCGGGGCGCCCTCCTCTCCATATTCTATTGCTGTGTCCATAAGCACCTATATTCTAAATAAAACCCACACTTCATTCTTCATAGATCATTTTGATCGTCATGCCACCGTCTATAACAATGTTTTGTCCAGTAATAAAATCATTCTCAGGATCGGTTAAATAAAAACAGCCTTTCGCAATGTCAATCGGTCGGCCTACTCGCCCCGCAGGATGTTGAGAGTGATCGATTTCGTTCAAATTCTCGTAATTTTTCGTTTCAATCCAACCCGGACTTATGGAATTGACACGAATATGATAAGGGCTAAATGAAACAGCCAACGCATGAGATAATGCAACGATTCCACCTTTCGTCGCCGCATAAGCTTCTGAGTGAGGCTCCGACATAAAGGCGCGAGTCGAAGCCATATTCACAATCGCACCGCCATTTTCATTCTTTTTCATATATTTTGCCGCTTCCCGTGAACAAAGAAAGACACTCCTCAAATTCGTATGAATAATATCTTCCCACTCTTCCACTGTCAGCTCTAGCGGATCTTTCCATCGAGAAACTCCGGCATTATTGATTAAAATATTCACCTTTCCATACATTTCATTGGTTTTCTGAAATAAGTGGATAATATCATTCGGTTCACGCACATCGGTTTGAATAAAAACCGCTTCTCCGCCTTGCATTTTGATTTGTCTGGCAACTTCATTTCCTGTCTCTGCATTCAGCTCAGCGATGACCACTTTTGCCCCTTTTTTCGCATATTGTTCTGCGATGGTTTTGCCGATTCCGCTCCCTGCTCCTGTAACAACTACCACTTGATCTTGAAAGTTCATGGAATCTCACTCCTTTTTCGTATTCAATTAATGACCCTGTTTTCCCCATTGCAAAATATGTCACTAATATCGGTTTTTTGTCCATATATTCCGGACATTCAGTTTCGTTTTTTCAAAAAAATGGATACACCTAAAAGCGTGAACATTTCAAATAAAAAAAGCTTATGGCCACAATCATTATACAAAGAATTTAAACTAATGAATTTTTCTTATTATAGCGCAAAGAGCCCTTTTACTACACTTCCATAAAACTGTTTTCTTGCTTTTAAATTTCTCGTTGGAAGGAAATGTCATTTTTAGCTAAAATGGGTTATACCATGACAAGGTTTTCGACAAACTTTGGATGGTGAACGCTTAAAAATGCTATAATTATATGTAAAAAATGGAGGTATTAGATGAATTTATGAGAAACTTGATAATTATTGTCAAAAAAGCAGATATTGAAGGTATTGAAATCTTTATACAAAGGATATGAAGGGGCGAATACAATGAAACAACTTCCAAAGGAAATGTATGAGAGCTCTTTTGTTGAACAAGTGATCGAGTTAATGTCAAAAAAAATTTTATTAGAAACGACAAAAATGGTAAAATTAAAGGTTCCCGGTTTTTCTAGCAGCAAAGTCAAAACAATCCCTGAAGTAGTACTAAGAAACCATTTAAAAAAAAAGTTGCAAAAAGTAAATAATGCCAAAATATTATTCACAAGTGTGATCGAAGCCACAGAAAATGAATATAGCGGGCTTCCGCAAGAAGAATTTCTATATAAATTGGAAAATGACAAGGAAATCGAGCCCCCTATCAAACTAATATTACTTACTTATTATTTCCCTGCTCTGTATAAAAATGAAAAGGATACAATCATAAAAAGTCTATCAGAAAAGAGTAATTTAGCTGAAGCTTTGTTAGGGGAAAAAGATATAAAAAAAGAGTTAAAAGCTCTTGCTGCTCTTTCCATGAATGATTTGGAGGAAAGGCTTTCCACAATTTTCCCGAATATAGAGCAAGTTTTTTTAGATAGTAGCGATACGAAATCAGTCGTTTATCCATTTTTTAAAGTATTAAAAGAAATGGAGAAAGATACATTTCACGGTATAGATATTGATCAGTTAAATCAAGAAAGTTATTTACATATATGCATTTTATTCATTCAAAAACTGATCGAAAAATGGGAGGAGGAATTGGACCGCAATGAACGCTCAATGAAATTACAAGATAACAAAATTCAGCAATTAAAAGATATGAATGAAAGGTTAAACAAACAACTAACAATGATAAAAAATGAAATGAAGGCTATGAAGACAGAACGTGAACAACTCGCAAAAGAAGTGACAAACAAAGAACTGGTGCTGCAAAAAATCATAAAAGAAAAAGAAATTTCTGAGCATCAGTATAAAAAAGAAATTGAACAATTGCATAAACAAATGGAGAAAATGTATTCCATTCAAGAAGAATCAAACAATAGAGTCCAACCTTTTCAATTAATCAGAGAAGACATTAAAGTGTTTTTGTCAAAAAACGATGAAATTATAGAAACGCTGATTGGGAAAGAACGCGTTTGCTACTTTTCTTCAATCGATCATTTTTCAGAACAGTTAAAAATGATCGAAAAAGAACTTGTATTTATCGTAACAGACGGTATTTCAACGAAGGATATATTTAAAATTGAAAAGCTATTAAAAGAGCATCATAAAATCCAATATCGATTGGTAAGCCAAGGAACACAAAACATTATCCGTTCAATCATTTCATATTTAGAAGGGGAATTGCGCTATGAGGTTGTTAACTAGAATGAATCCAGAAGTTGAACGAAAATTAAAGGATGCATATTTTGTCGGACGATTGGTTTCAGAGAGCGAAATAGCAGGAACATTGCTGGATGAAGCATTGAAATATAAAGATGAATATAATGAAGATATCCAATTTTATATTAAATGTTTATCACCTATCCCTGAAGAAGTTTCAAAACATTTTTCGTTTCAAAACAAAATTTTAACAGGGAATACTCGCAGCAGGCAAAATAGAAAATTATTTAACGAGTTGATCGACTACGATCATCTTATGTTTTATGAAAGGCTTGAGAAAGTCAGAGAGTTATTGGAAGGAAAGCTCCTTGTATTTAAGCTGGATCCTAAGCCGGAGTTTGTTTATGTAGATATTGTGAAAGTGGAAAATATCGAGCCACAAAGCAAGTATGCGTTAATCCCTGGTCCGCAATTAAAGGTGGAAGAAACGAAAAAAGATTTAGAAATGAAATTGGTGAAAAAAGGATATCCGATTACGCTCAATTCTTATCCTAATATCTTCGATTCTCCTAAGTTTATTTATTATGAAGGTACTTTATATCAAGTATCATTCAATAAATCGAACAATCCGACAACGTATTCACAAAAAGATGGAGTGGATGTCCGTTTTATTGAAATAGAAGATGAATTTGCAGAAATCGTTCACGCTAGAATTGACAATGATTTATATTTTATCGAAAACAAGGAATTGTCGAATTTACAAGATAAAGTCTATAAAGAAGGGATAAGCTTAATTGAGCAATTTTCATATTCCGAACCGGAAGAAGGAATTGAACAGGAAATTGAAGATCATTTTACAGACCAAAATGTAAAGCGTACGTTTAATAAAGAAGAATATGAATTTTTGCAGCGGTTTATTGAAAAAGCTCAAAACCAATATCGATTGTTTTACGATGAAAAAGATATGATCTCCTTCCATGTCAGTGTAAAAACAAACATGCTAACGATTATTGGCGGAATGTCCGGGACAGGAAAAACGCAGCTAGCCAAAATTTATGGAGAAACGTTAGGTCTTGAGCTTGGAAAAAGAATGTTGATCATTCCTGTTTCTCCGTCATATAAAGAACCAAATGACGTACTAGGTTTTTTAAATCCTTCAACAGGTGTTTATCATGAAAGCGAAACTGGGCTAGTCAGTTTATTATTAGAAGCAGAAAAACATCCGGATCGCATTCATATGGTGATATTTGATGAAATGAACTTATCACAAGTCGAACACTGGTTTAGTCCTTTTATATCCCTATTAGAATTAAATGAGGAAGAAAGGTATTTAACACTCTTTAGTGATCAAGATCGTTGCATTAATGGCCATTACAAATCCAAAATCAAAATTCATAACAACATTATTTTTGTTGGAACGGTTAATTTTGATGAAACGACCACAGATTTTTCAGACCGTCTATTAGATCGTGCGAACGTCATTTATCCGAGAAAAAGAAGCTTTATCGGAATAAAAAATGATTATAAAAAATATCAAAAAGTAAAAGAAGTTGAACCTTTAAACGTGATTCATAAAGCGTTTTTGAAAAATTCCAGCTTAGATGATGATTTGTTAAATCTATTATCAACAGATGAATTAACCTTGCTTGATCAAATTCATGAATTGCTTCAAACCTATGACAAACAGAAAGGTGTTTCGTTTAGAACGGTCAACGGAATTGCAAGGTTTATTGCCAATGTCCCCGTTAATGAAGAGGGAGAAGCCATGATATCAAGAGAGGAAGCTTTCGATTTTCAAGTCGTCCAACGAATTTTATCGAAAATCAAAGGAATTGAAACATTTGTAGGTCCGCTAGTAGGAACATATGTGGATGAAAATCAGTATGAAGAAGGAGCATTAGTTAAAATCTTCATGTCAGAAACCGGACAAAAAGTATCAAATTTCACCAATTCAATTAAGTTTATTAAACAGAAAGCTAAAGAGTTGATGCTATATGGATACGTTCAATAATTGTATGGTAATAGATAAAAAACATCGCTTACCGTTTCATCTGCACTTAGAAATAGGAAATCACAAGCAACCGATCGGCCATTTAGTTTCAGACATCAAAAATGTTATGAACTATGTATATGAAATTGAGGAATATAAAAAGCTAGCAGTGGTGTTAAATAGTGAAGGAAATGATATCGAAATAGAAGTCATTTGGAACAAAATATTCGGAGAAGACGAAAAAGATTTTTATGATGTTTTCATTTTAAATAATCTAAACAACCAAAAAGTGTTATATCAAGAAAACGAAAATACCGTTTATCCATGGCGGTGTGGAACTTATATTTTTGAAATTCGCTATCATTCACAAAGCTATTATGGTGCTTTTTCGATCACACCAAAAAATGTCACGAAAATCCAGTTAAAAAAAATTCACAATTTATTAAATGAAAAAATCCAAGGGATTACTGAAGATATAATGAATTTTAATCATGGATTAGGAGAGCAATCGATCTTTGACAAGAGTCATTTTGTTTCTTTTTATAAATGGTATGAGAAAGCGGAGAAAAAATTATTTGCCTCCCTTGACAGCATTCAAAAGGAAAGCGAATCAACCATCATCTATGATTACGTGGTCGAGAATATCCCTAAACATCTCGATTCAACCAGCATTAAATGGCAAAATAGTTCCAAAGGCTTTCTTTTCAAACAGTCTAAATATTTAAACCGTAAATATATCACATCTGTGGATACGGACAATAATCGAATGGTAAAAACGAAAATACATGAATTACTAAAACGGTTAACAGAAGGGAAAAACGAATTGAATCCTTATTTATCCAAACAAAAACAAAAAATAGAGAACACATTACAAGATTTAAACCAAATAAAAACAGAAATAAATAGCATTTCGAATCGAAACACGATCACCTATTCACATAAGAAAAAAATCGAAAACACCTATCATCGGCTGGAAAGAAAGTTGCAACAATATCGGATCGAGGAAAAACAGTTATTAAACTTGATGGAAAGGGTGAAAAAATCGAGTAATCGATTACAAGCCGTTTTAGAGCATTCGTTTTGGAAATCGATTTGCCACCACCAAGTAAAAAGAAAAACAAAAATTCATAAAAAAAGTTACTTGTTATTTGATCATATCATGCAACAATTAAAACAACAGTCAAATCCAGCTCACACAGAGGAATGGATCATTCCAGCCTATAAACCTACGTATTTGTTGTATGAGTATTTTGTTTACTTTGTTGTCATTGAAAGTCTGCAATATTTAAATTTTCATTTTCCTGCTGATTATGATTTAAAGGAGCAATTAAAGCTGTCATTATATAAAGACGGATTAGATGACGGAACAAAGATTACTCTCGAAAACGAGGAACGCCGTTGTTTGATTGAAGTCATTTATAACGAGGAACTGGAATATAATTCACGATTAGCCATTGAGAAAAACAAGCATTTTTTCAGTACAAAATTCCGAAAAAAGCCTGATATTAAAGTTGATTTATATAAAATGCAAGATCATCAAAAGATCTTCCAATCTTCATTTGTTCTGGAAGTCAAATACCGTCCATTATACAATATATTCCAGGAGTATGGTTCCACCTCCACGATGGAGCAAATGGACGATTATAGAGGAATTAAATATACCGATGACAAAGGAAAAATAAAATTCAATATTGTCAAAGAAGTTGTTTGTATATATCCCGGCGACGATTATAAAGAAGTATTATTTAATACGGATTATGGCTATTTTTTGCAGCTCTTCCCTGACGATCAAGAAGAATCAGACCTCCTCATCGGTGTAAATGAATTGCAAAAATTATTAACCGAATGGATTGATTGCTTTTGTCCGATTCCGGTCTCTAAATAAGAACTAGTTTGATTGCAGTTTGTTTATGGAAAATGAAGCGATTTTCTTCTCTTTGCATGATGATCGAAGCAAAAGACGACAAAGCTTTCGGCTGATTCCAATACCATCGATTGACGTTTGATACTATTTTTTTCAATATGAAACAAAAGGGAAAGCCCTCTCCCATTTATAAGAATGTGGAGAGGGCGCGCTTCTTTTATGACCATTC
>ERZ777010.681-NODE-681-length-30913-cov-10.536749_pt1 | contig 30913 bp, 21 predicted proteins | sample MGYA00374963_ERZ777010 | MGnify/ENA primary metagenome ERZ777010 (study PRJEB29309, sample SAMN06268256) | bioreactor metagenome | isolation source: Joint BioEnergy Institute, California, USA | place: USA:Joint BioEnergy Institute, California, USA | collected...
GGGTCATTTTCTTTCCGGCGAACCTGGGTCAATTATATCCCGGCGGTGACAATATCCCACTACGTTCATATAAAACTTGAAAAGAACACCTTGGCGGAAGTCTATATCCCAACTTTATATCCCACTACGTTCATATAAAACGGCTAAAGCTTCATTTCCATACAAGGTAACAAACAATACTTTATATCCCACTACGTTCATATAAAACGAGTTTAGATGCGAATGCCCTCACTGCGAAGGTAGCTTTATATCCCACTACGTTCATATAAAACTTAAGTTAATTGGGAGGAAGTTAGAAGTATGAAGTATCTTTATATCCCACTACGTTCATATAAAACGACGTTAAAACTATACCAAGTCAGCGCTCCGTCAAACTTTATATCCCACTACGTTCATATAAAACCCGGGAATACGAGCCCTGGCTGGCCGCCGACGACAAACTTTATATCCCACTACGTTCATATAAAACCAGAGGAGAAGCCGAAGTCCGAGGAAGAGCAGATGTTCTTTATATCCCACTACGTTCATATAAAACCGAATCACGCAGCCTGATCACTCTGGACGCCGACCATGCTTTATATCCCACTACGTTCATATAAAACGACCGCATCGACCCGATCGCCGCGGTGGTCAACGCCACTTTATATCCCACTACGTTCATATAAAACAAAAGGAGGAAACGAAATGTTAAGTTTGAAATCGGTCTTTATATCCCACTACGTTCATATAAAACTCTCTGATTATCGTATTTGTGTAATCAAGCGTAACTACCTTTATATCCCACTACGTTCATATAAAACCAAGCCGCGCCTCATCACGACGGCGCACGTAAAAACCTTTATATCCCACTACGTTCATATAAAACAGGTCGCGGCCCGCCCGGTACGCCTCGATGAGCACCTTTATATCCCACTACGTTCATATAAAACCTGCGGTGTTGCAGCGGTATGAGACGGACGGTCAGTCTTTATATCCCACTACGTTCATATAAAACCCGTATTTGTTCACATAATTCAAGATTATGAGAACACTTTATATCCCACTACGTTCATATAAAACAAATTCATAGCGAATAAAATTTTTGTTATTTATATACTTTATATCCCACTACGTTCATATAAAACCCCTAAACCAAGGATACTGAAAAATGCCTGATTTCACAATGATTTCAGACACTCAGCAAAGCCTGTACTTGGCTCATTTTGCATCGGGCGGCCAATCGCGTTTTTGACGAGTGCGAAAAAAATGCGTCAAACCCTTGTGGGACAAGGCTTGGCACCCATTTTCCAGAAAAAAATCGCCCGATGCAAAAATCTGCTTTCTCATCAGAAGAACTGATTGTCAAACGAACGCTCCTGCCCCATGACTTCCTTTTTGATGTGCTTGGGATTTTCCACTGTGTATACATAGATGGAATCCGTATCGTCAATGATTTTGTTCAACTCACTCAAACACTTCATTAATTTGCTCTTCGTAATCTCGCCCTCAAAAACCGAATTTTGCGTCCAATCCAGATAAGCCCGCAGTTTTTTGCATACTTTCGCCACCCGCTTTTCATCGACATCGTAGGTAATAATGACAAACATGTTACCACCATGCCTTAAACGGTTTGTACGTTTCGTCTCCGATAAAATGCTTAATCAGCTTGTAGGCTTCCAGCCGAATCAAATACCGGTAGGAGACGTTGCGATTCAACTTGCGGTGCTTGATCGTTGACTCCATTTTTTCGTCAAATGACGCCAGGAACCGCTTCCGCCCTTCTTCATTCAAATAAACAGCCTCTCCTTCTGTCTCAAAATGCTTCTCCTGAATCCGCCGGTTATTTAAGAGCGATAGCACCAAAGGGTCAACGATTAACGGTTTAAAAATTTCCGCAATGTCCAGACAAAGGGAAAAACGGCGCGAAGACGGTTCATGCAGAAAGCTTACGGAGGGATCAAGCACTGTCTTGTGAAGTTCCGACAATATGGCCGTGTACATGACACCATTCCCGAAGGAGATCATGGCGTTAACCGGATCTCTTGGCGGACGCTTGTTACGCTGGTCGAGGCGCATTCCGTTTTTCAGCATTTGGTTCCACGCTTCATAGTAAACTTTTCGACACGTCCCTTCCGCACCCATCAATTCCTGTATGGATGCCGCGCGGTTGATGGCGTCTTCCATGGATTGAAGCGTATGCAGCTGGGGATCTACGCTCTCGCTGCTTCTGCGCAAATTGCGAACCATGTGGTGCAAAGCAGACTGGACAAAACACTTGGCCAAATACAGCCTTTTTTGCGCATCTATTACGTGCGCGCTTTGCTGGACGACTGTAAAACCGGATACTCTGTGCTTTCTGGGCCAATATGTTCCGTCGTAAAATCCATAATAATTGTAGAGATGGCAGCAAATCTGATGCTGCGTAAGCAAGTGAAGCAGTGAAGAGTTGAAGTCCACGTTTCCAAAAAAATGAATGCTTCCCGTCTGTTCGACGGGAATCGGCCGTTTCTCGCCATTCTCATTCTCAAAATACAAGGTATTGTCTTTCCGCTTTAAACGGCCTGCTGAAAAAATGTAAATATTACGTTCCATCCCCATCAACCTCGCCTGAAAAACAAAAATCCCGGTAGGCGCATTTCCCGCAGTACGCCAATTTGCGGAATGGCGGAATCGGTCCGTTCAGGATGCGCGGGATCTGCGCCAGCGCCTCCCTTACCCTTTTCTCTCCCTCTGCATCCAGTATCACTTCCACTGTTTTTTTCTCCTTGGGATAGCTCAACAGTCCGGATTTCCGCAAGCCCTGCTCCTTGTAGACGTACAGATAATACAGCATTTGCAAGCGGTCAGCCTTTTCCATCTTGCTGGTCAGCTTGACCTCGCGCAGAACCTCACCATCCTGACGGTCCACGCGTATGGACTCATCCGGAGCTATTTCCTTTTCCATGCGGGGATAGGCTTCCTCATGCAACAATTTTCCGGCCATAACCCGTTCGTTTCCGTCCTGTTCAAACCCGATTCCATGATGAAACAGCCAAAGTTTCCGATGGCACACCGCATAATAATGCATTTCCACACCACGAACACGTTCGGAGTTCACGCCCCGTCATCCCCTTTTTGCATACACACCGTTCCGTTTAGTAAAAAGCTGTGCGTCCCTCTTTTTTATAACGCAGTCCCCTGTCGGAATCGTATTCGACGTCCGCTTCGTCCACGTAATGCAGATATTCCAGTCCAGGCACCTGCATCGGGGTATAGGGAACCTTGTGGTAATCCAGCGATTCTTTTCTGAGCGAAACCGCCAACAATCCAATCTGCTGCCGGATCGCCCGGCGCTTCTCGCGGTCCTGTTCCTTTGCAAATTGCTCGGCGAACTGCACGGCCTGGTTCCAGTAAGGAGGCGGAATCACTTCAATTTTTGTGACCTTGCGAAGCATTCGCTGGCTTTCCTTGGATGAATATTGAAACATGCGTGCACTGTCAAACAACCCCAGCGCCTCTTCAAACTTTTCCAAAAACTGCGTCCCTTTCAAATGGTCCCGGCTGTACAAGCGGCGGACCAATTGCATTTTCAGGCTTTCCGTCAATAATTCGCCCTGATGCGGTTTCAGGAAGTTGACACTGTCTTCGGTCAGCTTCCGGTCATAAATGCGACCGAGGCCGGATACGTCTGAGGTAAAAATGTGGATGTTGGCTTCCGCAAACGTATAGGGGCGCACGCGATAGCAGCGACCCATGCGCTGAAACAGGCTGTCCAGCGTGCAGGCTTCCGTATACAGCATGTCAAAATCGACGTCGACGGATGCTTCCACTACCTGCGTGGTCACCCAGATGCCCGGTACGGCAGGAGATTCCGTTTCGTGCCAATGCGATCTGGCAAAGGCGGTAATCTGCTGTTCCAGCGCCATCCTGTCTTTTTGGATAAATCGTGCGTGCAGAAGATGAACCGGAACAGCCGCTTCTCCCTCCGGCGATTCCGCCAGTTGGGCCTTGAGCGCTTCGTACACTTCAATTGCCCGATCTACTTTATTGCAGATGACGAGCACTTTCCTGTTTCGCCCATGTTCCGCGATTTCCCGCGCGGCGTTCAGCACGCTTGTCTCCCGCAGCGCCACCCGGTGCCGCAGCAAATCGTCGTTGGGAAATTCGGCGACGACAAGTTCCTGGTCCTGATTGGCCAGCCGATACTTCAATTCTTGCAAGTAAAGATCCGGCAGCGTCGCGGTCATCACCATAAATTTGCCGCCGCTTTGGGCGATCATTTCCAAGGCTTTGATAAGCATGGCGGCAATTTGCGGATCGTACGCCTGAATTTCGTCAATGACCACTTTGGCGTAGGACAGGGTAGCCAGTTCCTTCTCAAACCCGCGGTACAAGAAAGGAAATTTCAAAATCTGGTCAATCGTCGTAAGTGTCACCTTTTGCGCCAGCTGCCGGGAAGTCTGGTAGCTTACCTCCGCGTCCAGTTCATCCAGCGCGCACAGGAAGTCGTAACTGCCGGAATGCAGCAGTCCCAGGCTGTCCAACCCGATGTTTTGTTTGTCTTTCAGCCGGGCAAACATCGCGTTCAGACTGACCCGCAGCGGCAAGGTAAGAAACAGCTTGTCATCCTCCGCCCATAGGAGCGCCGCTTCCGTCTTCCCCGTTCCCGTAGACGCCACCATGACGACGTGATCCGCCGCGTGTTCCATCGCAAACTGCTGCGCCGGTCTAAGGCCATACTTGGCCAAGAATGTTCGCGCCTTCTGCCCTGGATGCTCGTCCGCGCCGGTTTCCGGATCGAGATGTGCCGATGCCGCGTGATCGAGCCGGTGCAGCAATCCCTTCAACAGCACGTAACGGCGGAACAAGCGGGAGTCGTGAAAAAGCAGGCTGGCCAATCCTTCGCGATCTTCCAATATTCTCAATAAACGCTGACTCGGCTTTTCCGGCGCATGCTCCCATCCCATATGCTCATACAGTTCTTGCAGCATGTCCGGGGGGATCGCCTGTTCGAGAAACTGCTTGATCGCTTTGGATTCGGGTTTGTTCTCGCGCTCGTGGTGGTACCCCACCGCGTGTACCAGCAATCGCCACTGTTCCTGGTCCAATCCGAGTCGGTTGTGCGGAAAAAGCGCAACCGACAGGTAATTGTGCGGAATCTCTTCAGTTGGCGCCAACGAACAGGGAAGCGGCGGCTCCCCCATTCGCCGGCGGATTTTGTTTTGGAAGAGGAGATTGGCCTTGCCGAAATCGTGGACAAAGGCGGCAAACTCCAGCATTCTCCAGAACTCCTCGTCTTCCCCGATCTTTTTGCCGTAGCTGTCGCGAATTAGCCGCAATCCTTGCAGCAAACGCTCCGTATGTTCGCGAATCGACTCTGCCGGTTGGGATTTTGCATACAATACCAAAATTCAAGCCTCCATTTCCTTTGGGATGGCAACCGGATATCCATCCTCGTCGCACAGCAGTTCTGCGACGCCTTCCCCGATCCACTCACCGGCCGGAACGTACCGGACGGCAATGCGGTTCCACTGCCTCACCCCTTGCACGATTTCATAGGTCCAGTTCAATCGGTAGGGGATGCCGTTGACAAATTCCCTGTCGTGGATGAGCGAGAAGGGAATATAGATCGGAAGCGGCGTTTCCCAGTCGTCATCGTCTTTCGGCACGCAGGTAACGTACTTGCATTCGTCAACCCTCACCAGGTCCTCCCATCTGCCCAGGCTAAAGGCGGGGCCTTCTTCCAGCAAGGCGCGGCGCAAGCGTTCCAGAATGTCATCTTCCGCCTGCACATGCACCACCAGTTCCACCTGATAAAGCATGTGCATGTAAATGGGCATCGTGGTCATGTCCTGCAAATCATAGCGGAACGCCAAGCCGTCCAGCACCAGCGGAAACTCCAGGGTGTCGCTCTTTTTGAAAAAGTAATGCCGCTGGTAGTCGACGATCCGGTTGTCGTATTTTCCCTGGATGCTCAACCGCATGGGGATGTACCGGTCCGCCCCCAGCAGCTGATGCAGCATCCCCTTAACCGTGGCGTACGGCGGAAGCGGATACGTCTCCCCGACCTTGGACGCGGCCGCCTTTTTGTAACAGGCCGTTTCCTGAAACAGCTTGATGCGAAGCGTCTTCATGCGCTACACGCCCCAAACGCTGCTTCCACGTCGCGGTGCACCGCTGCGAAGAATTGCTCAACGCTGCCGGTTTCCCCCAGTTCGGCGGCCAGCTCCGTCTCGTTGGCAAACACCCCGCTCGTGATGCCAATCCGCGTGAACGCCTGCATGGGTTGGCCGTTCCAGGTCGTAACCAGCGCTTCTTTCAGCGGCGCCGCCGACAGCTCCCAACGTCCGGCGTGCCCTTTCAGTTCAATCCGGCCCAGGAACAGCGGATTGGCAATCGGGTAGACGCCGCCGATTACAAAAACCGGAGACAAGTTTTCACGGCGCCCCTTGATGTCGCGGTACAGCACTTTCAGGATGTCGAGCAACTGTTTGACGCGGGAAATGCGCTCTTCCGCAGGCAGCACGACCTCGTCTTCCGGATCGACGCCGACTCTTTCCAAATCGACGCTAAGGGTGTACGTGTAGTAGCTGAGATGGTGTTCCAAGTTGGCGATGTTGGGATTCTCCTGAATTCTGGCCGCCAGTCCCATGTTGTTGAGAAACTCCATTTCTCCCTTGTACGGTTCGAGCGACATGGCATGGCTCAGCCTCGCCACCGCCGGCCGCTTTTTCGACTTGCTGCCGGTTTTCAAATAGCCAAACAGGTCCATTTCCACGGAGTCGGCAATCGTGACCTGATCCTTGAACTGCACGACGCCTTTGGACTTGTCTACCGTATTCAGATTCCAGCCGAACAGCTCGTTGCCCAGCCGCACAATGTCGTAACGGATGCTTTGCCGCGAAGCAAAAGTGTGTACCCAGCCGTTGCCGCGGTGGTATTTCTTCAATTCCGATATGTTGGCCGTCCCTTCGCCGAAGTTCAGCGAATCAGCTTGAAAGATCACCGACAACGTAAGCGTTTTGCCCATCTCAATTCCTCCTCATACGCGTAATAAGCATGAATTTTCGTTATTCGTTTACCCTGCGTGCTCTTCCTCACTGCCTGCTTCCGTCTCCGCCCCGTATTTGACCGCTTCCGGATCGGCCTGGTCCTGACCGAGCAGACCGGCGATAAACGCTCCGGCCCAGGTGGCAAAATCGACCTTGTCTTCATGCAGCACATTCAAAATGGAGTAAGGGACAGGCATGGGCTTGTCCTCCTGATGAACCGTGAGATACAGCCGAATGACCGTATCGAGAAACTGTTGCCTGTCATTCGCTCTGGCCGCGTTCAGCAGGCGGTGCGCAATTCCGGCTGCGCGTTTGCTGCCGCTGGAAACGTAGTCAGTGCTTTCCGCCTGTTTGGACGAACGGCTTTCCAGCCCTTTCCGAACCTTGACTCCTTCCTGATACACATAATGAATGTAACCTGCGCGTTTTTCCCAATCTGCCTTAGACAACTTGTCCCCCTCCTTTTTCAACAGTTCAATCAGCCAACGTTCGCGCACCGCAAAGTAAGCGCTCAGCGCTTCGCCTTTGCCGCGCACCACCCGCTGCAGATAATCCCAAATCGCCTGTACGGGATCGACGCTTTCCATCACCAGCCGCAAAAACGGGTCGCGAATCGCCTTGTGCATGTACCGCATTTTCTGCCAACCCATAGTGAAATAGCGGATCATCTGACGCGGGATGTGGTAGTAGTTGAGTACGGTTTTGCGCATTCCGATGTCGGAAGAAAATTCAATAATCTGGATATTTGCCTCCGCCTCCCGCTTCGCTTTGTACTCCTCCCGCGCCACCAACTTCGGAATGAGCTGGTCAAAGGAGTCATTGTGCTCCATCGCATCCAGGTTATTGTTGTCCCGGTATATGTCCGCGGGTTTGCCGTCGCGATAGACAAAGCAGTAAAAGGTTTCGTACGTATCGCGGTGGTAGCGGGTAAACGGGGTAAGTCCGGCGGGAGCCAAAAACAGAACCAGTCGGATCCAGCTGGAGATCGGCATCTGATGATGGACGAAGTCCCAGTTGAAGTTGGGCAACGCGCCACTGACCGCAAGCGGCGCAAACACCATTTCCTCAAACGACATCGTCGCAAACCATTCATCTTCAAACGAACAGCGCAACTTGCCCCTGAGAAAACCATGAATCTCTTCTGGCTTCAGCTTTTTCAGCGGGTTGCTCCATTCCTTGCTGGAATAGCGTTCCGCGCCTTTCAACAGCTCGATTAATTGTTTCTGGTCATCCGTGGTCGGCTGCGGATGATTTTGCACCCATTCCAGAATTTTGACATCTTGCAAGACCGGATCGACGAAATCCTGTTTCATCTGCTCGATGTGCTGCTGCAAGGTGTAGTTGCTCCTCGTGCGCTGCAGCATGCTGGTTTGTCCATAGAAGGTGTTGGACAGAAACGAGCGGATCACGTTGAGCGTCAGCCGCTCCTCGAATGGTTCCGTCGCCAGCAGTTCCACGTAGCGGTCCCGCAAAGGCTCCAGCGCTTCCGCCGCCTGCTCCAGCTTCAGTCGGCGAATCTCGTCCAATACATCCTGCAACTGGCCGGTATTGGAGTGATCGGGAAAATAGCGGACCAACTTTTTCAGATTGTCGCCGACCGCTTTTTTCAATCTCTCAATCTGCTCCTTTGCGGAAACGCGCCGAAAATCGGTAATATTCCGAAATCTGTCCCGCTCCCGCTGCGAGACGGAATAGCGTCTCATCAGGTAGGTAAAGTACCATTCCGGCAGGTGTTCCAGGACGCCTGCATCCACTTCGAGGTAACTTTCCCGGGCTTGGATCGGCTTGTCCCGCTCCAGCGTGCCCTGCCACAGCGGCAATTCGCGGCAGGCCCAATCCTGCAGACGCAACAGGCTGACGCCGGCGATGGCCGTCAGGTAGTCATCCATGTGCAATTTCAGTTTCAACTTAGGGGTTCACCTCGCTTTCCAATCTCAGGTGACCAAAACCTTGGGCACTGCGAAGGGCGGCGCCGCAATCCAGCACCCACTGCAAATCTTCCGTCGCTCCTTCCAGTAAGAATTTTCCGCCAAAAGCGGTAAAATACAGATAAGGCTGTGCCGCCCTGCCTTCCGCAACCGCTTTTTCGTACTCTTCATTGCTCTCTTTCACGACGACCCTTTTGACTTGAAGCGGCGTCAGCGCCAGTGCCCTGGAGAGAGGCCTGCCGCGAAGCGTCATGGATTTTTTGTTCATGATCTTGTTCAGTTCTTCATTGTAGGATGGATGCGACGGCTCCAGCGGTTGCCTGTTTTCATCTTCCACCAGAATGGGGCTGCGGGTGCTGACCACAATTTTGGACCCGCGAACCGCTGTTTCACGGTGATAGCGGATCGTGCGCCTGGTAAACCGGTAGTTTTTGTACTGAAACACTTTCGTTTGCTGCAAGCCGTTTAAAAACGGAATGATAAAGCGAGGCTCTGCGGAAGAGACGTTGAGCCAGAACCGGGAAAGATCAATCTCGTCTTCCCGGATCGCATAATCGCAGAGATACAGGGAATAGACATACGGTTTGGGATTGTTGTTGTTTTCCGTGTAGTAGAAGTGGTACAAATCCTCATCTGCCTTGCGTATGCTCTCCTTGATAATGCTTAGGGCACAACGCCTGTAGGCAAGCGGCAGCTTGTCCGCCTCAAAGAGAACGCTCACGTTCATCCAGAACACCTCCTTTGATTACTCAATATTAATGGTTGATGATCTACCTTTATTTTACATATTCCACCCCCCCTGTCAATATTTGTAACCCGAAAAATCCAGGAATTTGGACTTATGCGAAAACTTACCCTTCCTGTCGCTTCCTGTGGAAAATTCGTCCTTATCTCCCTTTGCAAATTGCCGGAAAATCTGCGATGCTAGAGGAAAAGACGGAATCAAGAGTCGCCCTGTTCGGCATGGGATATAAATTTAATGTTTAGCAATCACTTTTATCTGAACGCCTGGGGCGACCTTCCTCGCGCGAAAAACAGCCGAAATCCGCACATTGCGATTTCGGCTGTTTTTGTTTTTCTATCTATACTGCCTATGCTGCCTTTTGTTGCTTTTTCGCCTTGCCGTACTGCTCAATGCCATCCACTGGCAATGCCCCTCTCTACCGCCCATCTCCTACACTTGATAGCAGTATTGCTGCGTCGGGAACGAGCGACGCAGTTCGATATCTCCGGTTCCTTCATGCCGTAACGCGTCACTTCGATGGTGCCAATCCGCAGTCCGCTAGGGTAGTCCCAATCTTCCGGCTTGTCGCCCGGAATCAGGTTTTTGTTGGTGATGATGTTGGCTTTCGCCAGCCTTTGCGCCGCTTCAAAGCCGCCGCCGAATTCCCGCACGTCGAGAATCACCTGATGGGTTCGCGTATACCCCTTGTGCGCCCCCAGAACGCGGATTCCCCGTTCGTCAAAGGCCTTGGCCCAGTCGTTCCGCGCCTGAAAAACATTTCCGCACTGTCTTCCTCCTTCCAAATCTTGTATGATCGAAAGAGGAGTGATTTTGGCAAGCTTTGAGGAGGGAATCCAGTTGTCCAAACCTGTCAAACCTTTTTCCCGGCAAGCATGGAAGCAATTGATCGAGGTCTCCCGTTTGGAAAGACCGGCAACCGTTTGGGTGAAGGCGGGGGCGATCCTGAACGTCTACACCGGTGAATGGGACACGGGCCATATTGCCATCTTCCAGGATCGGATTGCCTATGCAGGAAAAAAAGAACCCAAGGCAGACGACAACACCCTTGTGATTGACGCGACCGATTTTACTGTTGTGCCGGGCTATATCGAACCGCACGCGCATCCCTTCCAAATGTACAATCCGCTTTCCCTGTCTGCATACTCGCTGTCCAGAGGGACAACCACGCTCATCCACGACAACCTGAAGCTTTTTCAAAATATTGCGGCCGACCAGTTGGAACGCTTCATGGATGCCATGTCCAACATGCCGGTCAAAAATTTCTGGTGGGTCCGCCTCGACCCGCAAACGCTGGATGGGAGCAAAAAAAGCCTCTTTACCCCGGAGCGCATCCGCCGGCTTCTGCGGCATCCTCTCGTTTTGCAGGCGGGAGAATTGACGGGATGGAAGGATCTGCTGGATGGCGAGGAACAGATGGAAGAACTGATGTATCTGGCGAGGATGGAAGGAAAAGCGATTGAAGCGCACAATCCGGGCGCCTCCCCGGAGACATTGGCGGCCATGACCGCAGCGGGCATTACCTGCTGCCATGAAAGCATCACGGCGGAGGAGGTGCTGCGCCGTTTGCGGCTCGGCCTCTATGCAACCCTGCGCCATTCTTCGATCCGGCCGGATTTGCCCGTGCTGATCCAGGGTCTGCTTCGCGAACAGCACGTGAATTGGAACCGCATGATGCTGACGACGGACGGATCGTCACCCTTCTACCTGGAACACGGCCTGGTTGATTTTCTCCTTCAACTGGCTATCGAAAACGGCTTGCCTCCCGTTGAAGCGTACCGGATGGCGACGCTGAATCCCGCCGTCTACTACGGACTGGATCAGGAGATCGGGGGCATCGCACCGGGACGGCTGGCGGATTTGCTGTTTTTGGAAGACCCCGCACACCCCACCCCCGTGAAAGTAATGGCGGAAGGTGTGGTGGCCGCGGAAAAAGGCAAGGTCGTCATTCCCCTGCCCGAAATCGACTGGGCAGACTTTGGCATCAAACAGGCTGCCGTGCCTGCCTGGAGCGCACAGCCGGACTGGTTCCGCGTTCAGGATACGGGAGACAAGTTTCCGGTGGCGGTCATGCTCAACGCCGCCATCCTGTCGCAGAAAAACGAAGCCCTGCCCGTCAAAGATGGGCAGGTGGCGCTCTCCGAAGGCGATGACTATCTCTACGCCGCTTTGCTGGACCGCCAGGGAAAATGGATATGCAACGGCATCCTCAAGGGATTTGGCAACATCCACGCCCTGGCCAGCACCTACTCGGTCTCCAATGACATCGTCGTGCTGGGGAAGGATCCCGTCCAGATGGCCCAGGCCGTCAACCGTATCATGAAAAGCGGCGGCGGCATTTGCCTGTTGGAAAACAACCGGCCGCTGTTCGAACTTCCCCTGCCCCTGCTGGGCGGAATCTCTCTGGAAAGCATGGACAGCCTGATCGGGCAGACCAAGCGACTGGTGCAACTGTTGCGGGAGCGCGGCCATCAGCACGAGGATCCGTTTTACTCCCTGCTGTTTTTCTCCGCCACCCACCTGCCGTCGATCCGCTTCACCCGGGAAGGGCTGTACGCGGTTAAAGCGGGGAAAATTCTGCTCCCGTCGCGAAAGCTGTAGATTTTCCCGAACGGTCTTGCCGGAAGCTTTCCTCAAGCTCCTCCGGCGGGGACTTTCACGCGGTCTTCCCGGGGGGACTTTTCAGCCGGACATTCCGGCAGACCTTCTTTTTACGCCGAGAGCACCGAATCCAGGATGGCCAGATTCGTCTGTTCGTTGAGGCGAAGCTCGGCGCTGTGATACCAGACGTCGACGGGCGTGATCGACAGTTCCCCGCACACGTCCAGGCCCAGCACGTTTTTCTGCCGGACGAGCGTTTGCAGGGCGACGAGCAGTTCCTTGAGATGCATGTTTCCCTGATCCCAGTTGGTGACGGCAAACGTGCGGTCCAGCACATCCTTGTCGACGCTGATATACACGTCTTCGTTCGGGATGGCCGAGAGCAGCGCCTGCAAATCTCCTGCGCCGGGCAAAAGCGTGATCTTCTCCTGCCATTCCAACGGATAGCTGATGCTCTCGGCGCCGGCCCCGACGATGACCACATGCTGCATGTTTCCAAACGTTGCCGCCGCCTCAGCCACCCACGACCCGCACGACAGCATGCCGGCGCGCTGCATGGACCGCTTGGCGTCAGTGTGATGGTCAAACAGCACGAGGGTAAACGGGCGGTCGATTTCGCTAAGCAACAAATAGCTGACGTAGTGGTAATTTCCGTTGCCGATAAACGTAATGCCGCGGCTTTTCCGGCTGGACAGCCGGCTGCTGATTTCCTCCATCGCGCTTTTCGCACAGAACAGATTGGACTCCGGAATATTTTCCAGATCGATCCACTCATCGGCCCGTTCGGCCAGTTTCTGCTGCAACGGGTAGGTGCCGTCAAAGTTCAACAACGTCAAATCATGGCAAAGAAGCCCCATCATCCTCATCCTTTCCTTCCGTAATCGAAGTGGACTAACAGGTTCCTTCATGAGTTGTGTCTATGAACTTTGCTGCCAAACCGTATTGCGAAAAGTGTTTCGTTCCGCGCCTGGGACCAGCCTTTCGATCCCCGGCTCCGCAACGCGCCATGAAGAAAAGCGAGCTGTCCTCTTTCTATACATTATAGTGCAATTTTTTTCTTTCACTCCGGAAAAATGGCTGCCGGGCTAATACAGCCCATTCGCCGTCCAGTATCCGGAGCCGCCTCAGAAAGCAACCTCCCGTGAAAGGCAGCAGCAACGCCAATCCGGTTCGGACCATCCCGCCGAAAAGCGCATGGTGCCTGCCTGGCTTTCCTGCTACTATGAAACGAAAGAATCCTATCAACATGCGAGGGGAATCCACTTGCCAAAACAACTCAACCAAATCATCCATTCCTACGTCCCCATTGGACTGCTGGTGTGGTTCATGTTGTGGCTTGTTCCAGAGTACGGGATGACGGAGCGGATGATCCTGTTCGCCGCGTTTGCCGTCGTGCCGCTCACGCTGTTTCGGGTATTGGAGTCAGTCAGCCATACGCCTGCTTTCTTTTTGAATACGCTCATCTGGCTGCTGCCTATCGGCGCTTTCGCCCTGGCAGGTTCGTTTGTCCTGCCGCCAGGCACCGTTTCCGGCTTGCTCGCCTTGCCGTGGGGATTGGTCACCTTGTGCATGGCTGCCCTGGGCATTCATTTCGCCGGGAGGGCTGCCAATCTATCGGATCTGTCCCGCGCGATTGGCTTTCTCTACATCCTCACAGGCGGCATTGGGCTGGTTGCGCACCAATTGGGTTTTCCCCTGCTGGGATTTCAGGGACAAATCATGCTGTTTACGGCCGCTCACTTCCATTACGCCGGATTCGTCGCCCCCGTCTTGTTCGGTTTTCTGCATGAATGCATGGAGAAAAAGCGCTTGTCCGGCACGGTTGTCGCGCTCGGCGGAATCAGCCCCCTGCTCGTTGCGCTGGGGATCGCGTACTCCCCCATCCTGGAGTGGCTGTCCGTTCTGGTCTACAGCTTGACGCTCATCCTCTACAGTCTGCTCGTCTTTGCCTGTGTGATTCCCCGAGCAACCCTCTGGACAAAGTGGTTTCACCTGCTGTCCAGCGGCGTCATCTGGGTGACGATGGCCCTTGCCGTCACGTACGGGTTTGGCGAATGGAGCGGGCAGCACTTTCTTTCCCTATCCGCGATGATTTTGTTCCACGGCTGGGGAAATGCCGTTCTCTTTTGCTTTCTCGGAGTGCTGGCATGGCACGCCACCCTGATGGATCAGGCAACGGCCGGCATTCCGTTCAGCCGCATTCAGGGAAGGGGAACCATCGGCGCCAACATCTTTGCCGAGTTGGGCGTTCTCGACCCGGCAGCAGAAAAAAAGCCGACCGGATTGGTCGACAACATGCAGGCCTACCGTGGCGGCCAATTCGATCCCGTCCTGCTTGACCCGGACATCATCGCTTTCTACGAACACACGGATGAGCATGAGTTGCAGGTGACGCCCCGCTGGAACCGGGCTTTTCGGCTTCCCGCCAAAGCGTACAAGGCGGTCAGTCAGCGAATGGAGCAAATGAACTTCCCGCTGGAGGCGGAAAACGACGATTTGCAGGTGAAAAGCGCCATCCTCCCCATCCGGGATGACAAGGACGGCCGGGAGCATGTCCGGGCCTGGGTCCGAACCTGCGCCCAGTCCCAAAAGGCGATTTATGCCGCCTTGTACTCTACGCACGTGTCCGGGGGCACGCGCTACATGAACATCGCCTTCCCGCTTCCCTATTCGCAACTGACCAGCGTTCTGCGCTTGCAAAATGGCGCAGGCCGTTCGCTCGTGCTCACCTCATGGCCGGATGAAACCACGCCTGGCGATCAAGGGGTTTACGTCGTGCTGAACCAGAAAGCCATTCGCTTTCCCATCAACGAAACCATTACGGTCTGGAAAAGTCCCGGTTCCGCAAAGGGAAACATCGAAGCAAGACACGAGATGTGGCTGTTTGGCGTGAAGTTTCTCACCCTGGAATACCGCATCTTCCGAAAAGCGCATGGCGAGAAGGCAGGTCAGACGCAGTGAGGAAACATCGTTTGACTGCAAGAAACCGCTTCAGACCGCCGACGAACTTTTTCCTTTACAATCCTGCCTTCTTTTTGCACGCTTCGACAAATGCCTGAAAGATCGCCAAATAACGCGAATCGTGGTCAAACATGGTTTCCGGATGCATCCAACTTGCCGAGCACCGGGATCAAGCTCTCGACGCTTTCGGTAATGGGCAGGATGACCGGGGTTCCTTCCGCCCGTTCAATCGCCTTGATGTAATCGTCTTCCAGCACTTGCCACTCTTGGCCAGGCAACCCATAACCCGTTTTCAGCCCGATTGGTTCGCCAATGGAGTCATTTGCGCAAATACCGATAACTGGTTTCGTTTGACTTCTCCCTTCATGACGGTTGTCACCCCTGTCCATCGCCCTGTTCAGCGAGACTTGCGCCAAGCGTAAACCGTTGATTGATCAGCCTTTTTGCCCCTGTTTTTGGCTTCACCGCTTCGCCCCTTTGGCCGATCGAAGCGGAATGTGCAACAACCTGTTACGGCATATTATCTAACATATAATTTTCATATCATGTTGTGTTTTCCGACCTTCAAAATCAGTATAACACAAGAAGCACAAGCAAAAAGCCCTTATCATTGCCTGATGCGGCAACAACAAGGGCGAATCCGCTTTGATCGACAATCTTTTCACTCCGTTAGGATGGAAAGTATTCTGCCCTTATGGCTTCTCCGAGAAAACGCCGCTTATTTCCGGCTGGGCAAGCCGCTGCAGACAAAATCCGTAAGCGTAAAGATGTCAAACACGGGAAGACCCGCTGCCTGCTTGATTTTCTCCTTGTAAGGCGGCATGTTGGTGCACTCCAGCACGACCGCTTTCAGATCGGGATGGTTTTGGCGCATCTCCAGGGCCTTTTCGACCATTTCCGCCTCGACTTTGACCGGGTCCAACTTTTCGGTTTCGTCGACAATCGCCGAGGTAAAGGCGGGCTTGTCATCCATGCCATAGATGACGACAGGCACGTGGCTTGCGCCCACGGCGGCCAAATGTCTTTCGGTCAGGGAAGACTTTCTTGCCGTCAAAATGCCGATCGGACCGCCCGTGATGGAATGGACAAAGGGGATTTGCAGCAGGCTGGACGAGTAAAACGGGACGGAAAGGGCTTGGCCCATTTCCTTTTGGAAGAGGGCCAAAAAGCCGCAACTGGTGGTGATCATCCGCACGCCCTCCGCCTCCAGCTCATGCGCCGCTTCGATAAAAGGCTTCAGCAGGGAGGGGTCCGCTTCCTTCACCACCCGGGTAATCGTCGCCCCGGAGACGATTTTGTACGAGACGGGCACCGCAAAAGAAGCAGCGTTCCCAATATCACCGGGAATTCTCTCAAAAGAAGTATCCAGCATAAGCACACCGACAACAGGTACCTGATGCATCGGCGGGAGCACCATCCTTTTTACTTTTCTCTTATATGTAATTTCGTTTCGTCGTGTGGGCAAAGGCGCCTTTATCATGGCCCCCCACTCCCTCTTCAACACTTCTGCCGGATGATCTGCGCAGTTTGCGGCGACGAAAGGCTTGTGGCGAAAACGGCTGCGCGCAGTTCCCGTCCGCGCAGCTGCGCCCGGCTTTTTTGACGTCAATTACCTGTTGCCCAACAGTATAGATTATAGTGAATATCGTCAGAAAATTACATCATTTTTGGTGATTGGGAATGCCTACACTCTTCCCGGCAGCAGTTTCCAGGCAAATGAAATGCCCGTCCGCCATTGTGTAAACAGGGTATTCAGGCATTCTTCGGCAGGATCATGCCAACACCCTCACCAGGCGGTTGGAATTCAGCCTGCCGTTGCTGTCCCTGGCAATCCTTTCTTGTTGCAGGGCGGAATGGAAAGAAAAAACAGCCATTACAGAGGGATTCTGCGATGACTGTTTGGCATGTTCGACCGCATGCGGCCGAGAAAACACTTTTTATTATGCAGGAAGGGGGAAAGGCCAGAGAGCGCCGGATCCCGGCGGGAATTTCCCCAATCCGCGCAACCGGTTCAAGACGCCGGTACGTTGCTGCATGCCGCCCTTGCGCTCCGGGTTCGTTACGATACACGCGCGAAATTGCCTTGAAAGGTACGGTATTTTTGCCTTCTCATCCACATCGTCGCAACCCATTTCTCCCCTTTGACGACCGGCGCTCCTGCATGCAAAGTCAGCTTGTTCAATTCAGCATTTCGGTAAAAGTATTCAAAGTAGAGCGCCATTCCCTTGGCCGGCGCAACCGAAAGACCAAGCTTGGGGAATACCGTCTCCCCGCCTTCCTCCACATCGTTCAAATACATCACGAGCGTGCTGATCCGGTTGTTGGCACTCGCCCGGCTTGTTTCGGCAAAGAAATCATAGTGAGCCTGATATTCCTCTCCGGGTGCATAACGCAAAACGAGCAGACCATCCCCATGTTCAACAGGAATCCTCATGATTTGGGAAATTCGCTTCTCGATTCTGGCTACCGTCTCTGTCTGCTCGCAAAAGGCCCCGCTGCTCGTGCGAATGGGACTGACCACATGGTTCGCGCCGATTCTGGAGCGTTGCAACCGGCCTCTGGCGTGTTCGATCAACTCTTCACACTCTTCATCACTCAGCACATTTCCCAATACGACAACCAACGGTTCCTCATACCTGGCAATAATTCGAATTTCCCGATCATCCGTCTTGATCAAATTTCCCGTATGATCAAATATCGTCTGTTCCTTTTCCGGCGTCATGTATCCACTCATGTTCATGCACCCCATTTTATGGATCCATTCCAATAAAATAGAATACATAAATGGTTGGCATCAATCAATAAATTCAGACAGATAAAATGATTTCCCGTTTCGTCTTGTGCCATGGCTTCCTTTTCCTGAAGAAGTTGGGGTTTGTCTCTCGTGACCAGGTCCATCCGCTGCCCGGCTGAGCGGTTGGTTCCCGGGAAAAAACATTGCATCCCAAATATGATCGGATCATAAAGTAATCCTGTAAGAAAAACATCACCTTGCCATTGTTCAGGGCACAGACAAAAGAGGTGAGATACGATGCCCGGAGGAAAAGAAGGGGAGAAAGATGAGCGATGAAGCGGATTAACGGAGAGATTTACGTCACGATCGGCGAGGCGGCGGAGGCGATTGGCCGGCGGGCGCAGCAGATTAAAAACTGGTACGAGTGGTACGAAATGCAACCGGAAGAGGTGAAGCAGTTACGTCCTCTGCCGAAAATCTACATTTTTGACCTGAAAGGAACCCGATACTTCAAGGAATCTGACCTGCCCATGCTGGAAGCTTTCCGCGATTCCATCCATTACGGGCTCATGGCGGAGGTCAGCAAGAGAAAATGGGGTCGCCGCGGCTCTCAATCTCAAAATTGAGAGTCCTTTTTTTGTCCAATGAAATGGTGTGATAACTCCGTGGCTTTTCACTATTTATTCGGACCGTGGATGGTGTGCGCAGGGGACCGGCCATCAGTTTCGTGCTAACTCCGTAGCTTTTCACTATTTACTCGGACTCCATCACCTCGGCCAGATCGCTCGGTATCCGTTCGTGCTAACTCCGTAGCTTTTCACTATTTACTCGGACGGCGAGGGCAAGCCGACGCGCCTGTTCGGTTACAACGGTGCTAACTCCGTAGCTTTTCACTATTTACTCGGACCGCGACCCGCAGCGGGGCGATCACCAGCACGCGATTAGCTTCAGTGCTAACTCCGTAGCTTTTCACTATTTACTCGGACCTCGTATGCCTCCCGGCTGACGTCCAGCCCCTCGCGTGCTAACTCCGTAGCTTTTCACTATTTACTCGGACAAATCGAATTGTGCTTGGAATGAGCGCCAAGCAGTTTCGGGTGCTAACTCCGTAGCTTTTCACTATTTACTCGGACCGCGACCGAGTTCGACAACGGGAACGTCGTCACAGTCGTGCTAACTCCGTAGCTTTTCACTATTTACTCGGACATAAACGGATCAACCTCATTTTACCGTCTTTTGCGGTGCTAACTCCGTAGCTTTTCACTATTTACTCGGACTGTCGATATAGCGCGAGCACTCGAAAGGGACGCGGGTGCTAACTCCGTAGCTTTTCACTATTTACTCGGACGATGAAGAGGGAATCGAAGAAGTAAAAAAGGCAATCGTGCTAACTCCGTAGCTTTTCACTATTTACTCGGACTGAAGGGCACAGACTATATCGCCTCCTTTGATGAGTGCTAACTCCGTAGCTTTTCACTATTTACTCGGACGAAGAACAAGATCATTTCACAAGACCGCTACTTCGGTGCTAACTCCGTAGCTTTTCACTATTTACTCGGACGGGCATGGAACTCAGCGATTTCGGAGCCGTTCTTTTGTGCTAACTCCGTAGCTTTTCACTATTTACTCGGACACACAAGGATTCTGCTTGCCTGTTTTAACGCAGTCATGTGCTAACTCCGTAGCTTTTCACTATTTACTCGGACCATGTCGTCAAGGTGTTGTCCGTATGCTTTATACACAGTGCTAACTCCGTAGCTTTTCACTATTTACTCGGACAACTCAATCTGAGAGTAGTCGAAGTACCACAGTTCGTCGGTGCTAACTCCGTAGCTTTTCACTATTTACTCGGACCGAGCACCATGGACATTATTGTGGATCTTCTGGGATCGGGTGCTAACTCCGTAGCTTTTCACTATTTACTCGGACGCGGTAGGTCTCCTGCCTCCTTCCGCCGTGCATGCGTGCTAACTCCGTAGCTTTTCACTATTTACTCGGACGGAAGCACAGTCAACTTGTCGCGCTGGTGCTGTACAGTGCTAACTCCGTAGCTTTTCACTATTTACTCGGACAGAGGCAGCCGCTCCGCCGATCGCGATTGCCGTTTTGTGCTAACTCCGTAGCTTTTCACTATTTACTCGGACTCGCAAGCAATGGGACACAATGTTATGTTGCCTTTCAGTGCTAACTCCGTAGCTTTTCACTATTTACTCGGACAAAGGTGGCGGAGTGATGGACGATTACTACACGTGCAATGTGCTAACTCCGTAGCTTTTCACTATTTACTCGGACGGAGGGCGTATGGGACGTTATAAACGAGCACTTACGCGTGCTAACTCCGTAGCTTTTCACTATTTACTCGGACGCCACTTAATACCGCTAAAGATATCGCAGCGCACTGTGCTAACTCCGTAGCTTTTCACTATTTACTCGGACAAAACCGCTGAGCAAAAGCTTGCCGAACGGGAAACCGTGCTAACTCCGTAGCTTTTCACTATTTACTCGGACCCACTCGTACGAGGACGTTCAAGTCTCGCAATTAGGCGTGCTAACTCCGTAGCTTTTCACTATTTACTCGGACCTCGTAGGCACCGGCGTCGGATTCAAATGTACTCGCGGTGCTAACTCCGTAGCTTTTCACTATTTACTCGGACCGAGATTGCGGACGTGATGTTCCGGACGGTTCCACCGTGTGCTAACTCCGTAGCTTTTCACTATTTACTCGGACCTACAGCAGTAAACACTCCGTTCTTATCGAATTTTGTGCTAACTCCGTAGCTTTTCACTATTTACTCGGACGTTTTTTTGAAAACAAAGGTAACGAATCGTTACATGTGCTAACTCCGTAGCTTTTCACTATTTACTCGGACTTCAAACTCGAAACGAAACTCAATCGACTGGCTATCTGGTGCTAACTCCGTAGCTTTTCACTATTTACTCGGACCATCCGTTCAAACTGTCCGCCAAGTAATTCGTTGGCCAGTGCTAACTCCGTAGCTTTTCACTATTTACTCGGACGGCGATACGGCAACGACTACGGTCAGGTAGATCACGTGCTAACTCCGTAGCTTTTCACTATTTACTCGGACAAAACCGCTGAGCAAAAGCTTGCCGAACGGGAAACCGTGCTAACTCCGTAGCTTTTCACTATTTACTCGGACCCACCACATCGACGCCGGCCGCGGGGAGATAGTCCGCGTGCTAACTCCGTAGCTTTTCACTATTTACTCGGACTAATGGGTGCGGTCGAAAGACCGCCCCAAACCTTCGTGCTAACTCCGTAGCTTTTCACTATTTACTCGGACACGGCGTGGGGCGTGAACGTAAATTCAGCCCTGTCATCGTGCTAACTCCGTAGCTTTTCACTATTTACTCGGACTTGTTTCATCATGTACGGATGAGGGTAGTCTTTGCGTGCTAACTCCGTAGCTTTTCACTATTTACTCGGACGTGAAATACTTCAAGAACGCAGATTCCTGATGATCGGGTGCTAACTCCGTAGCTTTTCACTATTTACTCGGACGGATCCGGTTCAATCCGCTTGATGGTAAGGGCGTCAAGTGCTAACTCCGTAGCTTTTCACTATTTACTCGGACCCAGTATGCCCGATCAAGTCTAGCCTGCTCAGATCTAGTGCTAACTCCGTAGCTTTTCACTATTTACTCGGACTTTTGTCATACGAAAGCCCTCTATAAGTGAGAAGCGTGCTAACTCCGTAGCTTTTCACTATTTACTCGGACTCGGCTCCTGACTTCTTGACTGTTGCCAATACGGTGAAGTGCTAACTCCGTAGCTTTTCACTATTTACTCGGACGTGGATACGCTTGGGGAGAAATCGAAATACCAGCCGGGGGTGCTAACTCCGTAGCTTTTCACTATTTACTCGGACTCCTGAAATCGCATCCGTTAAGATAAGTCACAAGGAGAGTGCTAACTCCGTAGCTTTTCACTATTTACTCGGACAGGTGATCGATTGGGTGACCAGCGATCCGTTCTGGGTGCTAACTCCGTAGCTTTTCACTATTTACTCGGACAACAGCACTTCCAAGACGAGTCTGTCAGGATCGAATCGTGCTAACTCCGTAGCTTTTCACTATTTACTCGGACGAATTTACTCAGAAGTTCGATGTCTGCGGGCGAAGTGCTAACTCCGTAGCTTTTCACTATTTACTCGGACAAAGGCAAAATGATCAACACGGAAGAGCTGAAGCAAGTGCTAACTCCGTAGCTTTTCACTATTTACTCGGACGATTTTAACAGCTACTGGAATACAGGTGACGCCATGTGCTAACTCCGTAGCTTTTCACTATTTACTCGGACTTTTCTACTTGGCGAACGAACTTCTGTCCATCATCGAGTGCTAACTCCGTAGCTTTTCACTATTTACTCGGACACGATATGTACCAAGAACTCACAAAATGGATCGAGGAGGGTGCTAACTCCGTAGCTTTTCACTATTTACTCGGACCGTCCAGCGACCAGCCGCGTTCCTCTCTTAATTTTTGTGCTAACTCCGTAGCTTTTCACTATTTACTCGGACTTGTACCCGGGGAACGCAGTGGCCATATCGTTTACGTGCTAACTCCGTAGCTTTTCACTATTTACTCGGACGCGACATCCCCCATCAGCTTGATGCTGTTTGTCTCGTGTGCTAACTCCGTAGCTTTTCACTATTTACTCGGACAACTTAGAAGATGCCATCAAGCAGGCGAACATAGCAGAGTGCTAACTCCGTAGCTTTTCACTATTTACTCGGACGGCTATCCTCCGGTATTTCTGACCTTGACCTTTGCGGAGTGCTAACTCCGTAGCTTTTCACTATTTACTCGGACCGAGAAGAGGCGACAGGCAATTTTGAACAAGGTGACGGTGCTAACTCCGTAGCTTTTCACTATTTACTCGGACGACATTTGTTTGGTACAGATGGCGAGTTGGAAAACGTGCTAACTCCGTAGCTTTTCACTATTTACTCGGACTCCTTTTCGTTGTGATTGATCCAGCCACACTTTCTGTGCTAACTCCGTAGCTTTTCACTATTTACTCGGACGTAAGTTACGGGCTAAAGTTCAAAGGAAAGTGAATGTGCTAACTCCGTAGCTTTTCACTATTTACTCGGACTGCGGCCCAAGAGGTAATCCACCTGAACATCAAAAGTGCTAACTCCGTAGCTTTTCACTATTTACTCGGACGCCAATTCCCGTGAGTTTTTCTATTGTTACTCGCCGTGCTAACTCCGTAGCTTTTCACTATTTACTCGGACGTTGGGCGTATACCGGAGTGTAGGATCAGCAGTCGTGCTAACTCCGTAGCTTTTCACTATTTACTCGGACCGCTCCTCGCGGGAACCCTTATATGGCTTGGTTCTGCGCTTTGATTTTCGAGCAGGTATCCGTTCACCCCACATTTTGACACCTCTTGTTTCGGATACATGTTCATATAATCGCCATCACTCCCGCCAATAAAGGGGTTTGAAAGATTTCGAGCATCCCCCAGGGATTTTGACCTGGCGGGATGCTCGCTTTCTAAAGTCCGAGTGAAATAGTGAAAAGTGGAGTCCCGTGATGAGGTACCTGTAAATCAGCACCTATAGCACATGCACGGTTCCAACAACGTCCTATAGACGTCAAGTTAATTTTATCATTAATTGAAAAAACTTACAACTAATAGATCAAACGGCTTAAATCCCGAGGCAGGTATTCCCGTCCAATTGTTGAAATCCGTTTCTCCAGTTGCTTCCGGGTAACGGGCCCGATTCGGACGAACATGACCTGGTCTTCCCTTTGGTGGATGACCTCCTCCAGCTTTGCCTTCAGCCTGGCTTCCTGTACATCAGTTAGTTGACAGATAAACACGGAGTATTGGACATGTTCTCCATAATCCTTCATCAGCCGGAAGACCTTCCGCCACCTTTTGGGATTTGAAATATCGTAGCTGATTATGACGTATTGCCTCATTGCCAGCTCCCCCTTAGCGGGTCATAAGTGGCCGGTACTCTGGCAGCTCCCCGTCCAAATACCTTGCCAGCATTCTTGCTTCCAAATCAAGGGTTCTTCGATAGGTGATTTTGTATCCAAAGATGGGATGTGTCAGTTGTTCCTGAACACGCCGTTCATAAGCCTGCAAAAACGTTTTTCGGCCTTGTTTTTTTAACTGGCAACTGTCTTTTCCCCAGTAAAAATCCTCCGGGGTCAGTTCTTCCGTATTCAACACTCGCAGCGCCACGCTGTCGGCAATCAAGGGACGGAAGGGTTCCATCAGATCGAGGGCCAACGCTGGGCGTCCCGGCTCCATGCTGTGATAAAAGCCAAACAGCGGGTCCAGCCCCACATTTACACATGCAGCGAACACCTCGCGAACCAACAGGCTGTATCCCAAGGAAAGCAGCGCATTTACCGGGTCCCTGGGAGGGCGGCGGTTACGCCCGTTCATTATCATGTTGCCGTCGTATTCCTGTTTCTTCAGCATGGTTGGAAAGGACTGCATGTACAGTCTGCCCGCACGCCCTTCGATCCCCCGCAAGCTCTCCAGGTTGGCAGCCTGTCCCGCTTTGTCCCGCAACTCCAACATCTCCGCCAACACCTTTTTCTCCACAGAGCTGTTTCTTCGCAAAAGGGTGCGCTGATTGGCGATCTTTGCCTGAACAATCCATCGGGCCAGTTTCAAGGCTGTTTCCGGATGCTGAAACTTGATAAACTGTTTTTTCCTGACTTGAATGTTCTTGCTCGCAAACGGTGTCATAACCCCGATCAGTTTGCCGTGCGAACTCAGGTAACTGACCGTAATCCCGCATTCCATCAAGGTATGAAGCAACTGGGTTGAACACTGGACATTTCCCATCACCGTCACATGAACCAGATCCTTGATGGGAATTTCGTCAATCCGCCCGTCTTTGTAGATGATTGTTACGCTTTCTCCTGCCTTTCCCAGTTTGGCGCCCGGTTCCATCACATACAGAACACCGCCATCCGGACGGCTGGGGACAATTTTTCGGATATTGCTGCTGATCCCCAAGAGATGGTTGGTTTCATCCGGCAGACAGACGAAATTCATGGAGCAACGAAAGCATTTGTTTGCGTCTTTCAGTGGAGCAGGCATCTCGGAAGTTTCAAGTTCCTGTGCCTTACGGATGCAGGACATGGTGGCTGCCACCAGTTGGTCCGTAAACTCCACCTTGACTTTTTTCTTGTTTCCCCGATAATACAAAAATCCGTAATCGGAGCGATACCCGTTGGCCCGCAGCAGCAACCCCTGTGCGCATAATTGGATCTGGTCATTGGGCCACGCCGCTCCGCTTAACTCATATTGCTCAAACCAAAAGGACTGGCGGGCATCCGGCGCTGACGAATGTTTTGCTTCCACCGGCGACCATTGGTCCTCTTCCAGGGTTACGGTATCCAGCTTGCCGACAATCCGCAGCTGATCATCTCCCAGGTGCAGACTTAAGGGAGCCGTTCCCCAACATTCTTCCGGGGCCATCTCCCCTTTTCTTCTGCGTTTCTCGGCCCGGCGATGCTGGGCGCTCCCCTCGACCGTATCCTCATTTTCTTCAAACAGTCCCTGCACATGCATAATGTGGAACAATCTCTCGCAATACTGGATTTCATTCAGCATACGGACGGGAATATACGACACCGATGGCATGCCTCCTAACGTTTCTGCAGAATCATCATCTTCAGCCGCTTTTCCAGACGGCTTTTTACGATGCTCCAAAACTCGACCTGCGGACGCCACGTATCCTGGGGAAAGAAAAATCCGCTTGGATCCCGGAAAAGTGTTTTGTATTCTCCGCGCGCCTCTTTTGCCTCTTCCAAACTTTCCAAACCTTCATCCTCGTCCTCCAGTTCAAGCGAATCGTCCGACAAGGTTTTACCTTTTATTTTTGCTTTGTTGTCCCAGATATATACATGCTCATCCTCGGTTTCGGATTGCTTCCGAAAGAGACCTTTTCCAAGATGCTTTTCTGCCAACTTGTATTTCGGAATGTATACCTCTTCGCCCTTTGCGGTCTTACCGGCCTGGCAAACCACACGAAACACTTCCGCATTCTGATGCCAAAATCTTCGTTGCAGGTTTTGCGCCGCGTTGATGTCTGCATGGACGATGAGCAGTTCTTCGCCCGCTTTTTCCTTCAGCGTGACAAACAACTCTCCGCCCTGCATGGGAATGATGTCGCCCGCTTTTAACAACTCCACTTCCTGCTCGTTTAGAAACCCTTTTTTGACAATCATCTCTTTTAAAAATGAATCGCGTGTTTCTGGCTCCGTTAACATGTGACAACGAATGCCCGGCGCTCCCGTTTTGGCGTGAAAACGCGAGGAAAACTCCGAATTTACATCTCCCACCTGCAATCCGAAGGGTTCCCCCTGCATCCAGACCGTTTTGGGAATACTGCGATGAGCCCACTTCATCAACTGGGAATTTTCCTTGCGGGAACGGTCTTGTTTGAACCGATACCTTTGCAGGTTTTCAAACAGGATCAATTGGCATGCCGGGTACTTTTCGATCCATTCCCTCTGAGTTTCATCGTAGACGTAACCAAGCGCTGTCATGACGATGAGGTTGGCCATCTGTTTGAGCCGGTTGTCCTTGACCTGACGGATATGTTCCAAGAGTTCAACGGCAAACTTTTCATTTTCCTGCAGCCGGTTCACTTCACCGGGCCGCCTGCTTCGCTTGCTCCAGGAAATGAGGAGTTTCCGCAAGCTGTCCAGCTCTTCAATGTTCCACAGCGACAACCCAGCCAGATTTTTCCTTCCTTTGCCAAAGGACCTTCTCCATTTCCCGACAATTTCACCTGTGATGTATTCCAATCTTTTGTAAACTTCGGACACTTCTTTTTCCCAAACATCTTGTTGATATCCTGCGCATGCAGAAAGGCGTCCCAATTCCTTTACCCAAGTGTTTCGTACCGATTCGGCAAGGTTCTTATTCCTCTGAATGGCGTCAACCATTTCGTCGATCGCCTGTTTCTGCTCAAACACAGTTTCCTTGGCATAAAGCCGATTTACCTGTGCCAACAACCGGATCTGACTGCGTATTGCATACCGTTCAGCGGTTCTCTTTTCCCGTTGTTCCTTGACTCTTCGATCCGGTCTTTCCCCTGGCATGTTTAACAAAAAGCTTCGGCGATGGACTGCGTACAACTCGCAATGGGGAAGTTTGTAACAAAGTTTTTTGGAATTTGCCGGAGGTTCCTTCACTGCCTCAAAAATCGAGACGGCCGCTGATGTGCGAATTCCCATGTCAACAGTCATTACTCGCATTCCGCTGGTCAAAGATTGAATGCCTGTTTGCTGCAACTGCCCGCTTTGAAGAATCCAACTCTCCAGTTCGGAAGGCTTGTATTCGGTTACCTTCGGCCAGTCTTTTGCCAACACTTTCAAAGCTTGTCCCAAGGGTGACTGCAACCTGCCGTTCTTTATCTCCTGTGAGGGTTGAATGTCAACCGTCACATTCAGGTAGACCGGACCGACATTGCCTTCTGCCAGCGTATCCCTGTTTTTTTCCAGATGGCACCGGTCAAACTGGATTTTGGCACCCCCCAGGTGTCCCTTCAAAGGAATGCCGGAACTGTAATCTTTGAACGTAATCTCCTGCTTCCCTTTGGGGTTGTCGCAAAGTTCGATTTGCCGGTAAAATTGCCGGGACAACGCCAGTTCTACTTCAACATTCGCCTGTTCGCACCACCCATTTTCCGAAGGCATAATCAGGCTGCTGAACGTGACGGTCCGACGGGAACGAGTTCTTTTCGACTCTTGCCATAATACATAGTCATGCAGGTTGCCATCTCTGGCGTCAAAGCGAATCCACAACGGATGTTCAACCGGGTCGGGAAGCGTAAATGCGGCTTGCTCCTTGGCTTGTTGCAATTGCTTTTTTATCTGGTTGTAACTGGCCAACAGGAAGAGCCGATCCTTGTGCCCTTTCCAGATATGATGATTTTCCGCTTTTGCCAGGAAGCGAAAAACGACCGGATCGCCAAATTCCTTCGGCATGCTGCTCTGGACTTCGGCAATCCTGGCGATGTAGTCAGCTTCTGTTGTTGTATTGAGTTTTTCCCACTTTTCATACAGCTTTTCCCATCCCCTGATCTGCCTGGGAGTAATGAGATACACGGAACCTGGGGCGAAAGCGACTTCTGCCAACTCCTTTTCCCTGTCCTTTTCAAATTGCTGCAGCGGAGCCAGCCACCCATCGGCATCTTGCAGGTATTCCTGTTCAAACTTGGCTTTCCTTTGTTCCAGCTTTTCACGCTCATCTTTTACCCGTCTGTTCCAGGACTCCCATGACAACAGTTTTTCAATCGCCTGCTGAAACATATCCCGGTCCCAAGTGCGGACGAATTGCTTCTTATTGGCTGGGGGCAACCAGGTTATGTCTGACTGTAAATTTGTAAACAAGGGAAACAGGGGTTTTATGCCAAATTCTCTGAGCGCTTGCATAATTCTCGGAGTTGGGTCTGCTTCTTTCCGCTTCTGCGCCCGCAGAAACTCGGCCTCCCATGTCGGATCCCCCGCTTCCTTTTTCAGCAGCCAGCCTGGCTTTCTCCCCGCTTTTGATTTTCCTTCTCCTCCTTCACTGTCCGGGTCGGTCAACGGGCTTAAATACTTGCGGCTTAACAATTGCGCGTCACCGCTTTCGCCGACCGAGGAAGGAACAATGCACTCGTACAATTCGCGCAAAAGCAAAAAAACTTCATCCGGAAGTTCTGTAGCGGAATCACTATAACCGTTGCGCTTTCGCTGTTCTTGCAATCTGCCGATCAATTCCTGGCGCAGTTCCTCCTTGCTGCGGCTTCCGACCGGTTCCTGACGCAAAAGGGTGAGCCATTCCATGTAGTAGGCGATGCCTTGGTTCATCAACTCATGTGTTTTCCAAAGGCCTTTTCTCAAGGAAAGCGAGTTTGTGCCCGACCTTGTCTTCAGTTTCAACTTAATGCTTTTAACTGACATCTCTACTCCCCCATTAATTATTTAATCAATGGTGTATGTCTTAAAGGCTGAAATTATTGACGGATACTACGTACAATATTACAATCTTTTTTGAAAATAGTATAGTTCCTCTTCCATTTAAAGAGATTAAAATCGCTGTTGCTTGGACTTTTTCATGAAAACATAGTTTTATTAAATAAAAAATATTTAAGTAAGGATCGCTATAGGCGATCCAGCATACCATGTGTGTGCCTTGGTCATCAACCAATGACCATCCATGGGAGACTGTTACTTGGGTCTTGGCACTTTAATCTGGGTGTATGTCATTCATTCTTATGCCCGCTAGACAAAACACAACACAAACATCCCGTCCCCTCAAGTACTCAAGTAAAAGGTGAAACGGGATGTTCATCTTCCTTAAATTTCACAAGTGTCAAAAATGATACTTGAAGATAAGGTGGTGACAGCAAAACTTTTGTAAAAGTACATAAAAACAGCAAAAAAAAAAAATCTACCTTGTCAGGTAGATCTCGGAAAGATTTCACGCATCCCTAGGAATGAGTTACTTTCTTTCCTAACGCATTCATCGCATCCCTAGGAATGAGATGAATTACGCTAAGCTCATTGTAGGACATTTTATAGGTATTGTCAATGCAATGCTCGATTTAATGGAGGAAAAATTAAATGGCACAAATAATAAATGTTTTCTTTGATGAGAGTGGAAAAAGAAAGGAAAAACCTAACTTAATGGGCGGTTTATCCATTCCCCTTCCATTATACCAATCTCCCGCTTTTGAACAACTTTCCCAAAAGTTGAGAGATGGGGAACTAAAACTACATTGGACAAAGTATAATGGTCACTCAGATTTAAGAGTGAATATTACAGAAACAATTAACATATTATCCAATTTCCAAAACATGATTAAATTTTTTGTCATTAATTATAACTACTCTATTCTAAATAGTAGTGAAGCATTTAATCGTGAGATCATTGATGATATGATCTATACAAAATTTCCGGAAAGAATAGTATATGGCCTTTTAAGAAGGTATGGCAAAAATATCTCAATTGAAGCAAATATCTTTGTAGAAGAATCAACCGAATATCGCTCACGAAATCTACATGAAAAACTGAAAGAGCAATTGAATATCCAGTCCCTTTATCGTGGCGAACGATTCTTTGTTAGTAACAGTTGGTTAGTACCCAAAAATACCGAAATCGGAATTGAAATGGTCGACCTAGTACTTGGAATCATACGTACAATAATTAGGAATAAAAATACCGATTCCAAAAGTAACAACAGTAAAAACGAATTATCTATCCAGCTTTTAAAAAATCCAAACTTTTACTCATTGCTAAAAAATATTCGATATTTTGAATGGTCTGGATCGGGTCTGTCAACAATTTTGTGTAAACTCAATCAACCGATATATGGAAGGGTTCATCCCCCTAATTTGAACTTCTTTCTTGGAGCCAATTGAGTCAAGGGCGTAGGCGAAGCGGACCCTTGACCCAGTTGGCGGAGAGAAAGAGAATCTTTCTGGGGGATGAACCTTTTTTTAACGGATGTATGGCTGTACCCGATCTTCAAAGAAAACGGATAGCTGTAACAGAATTTGCCCCCAGTTTTGGACTCGCACCGTCCATTTTCGCAAGACATTCATCGTCACGAGATAAAGCATTTTGAGAAGTGCCTCATCCGTAGGAAATACGGCTTTTCCTTTCGTAACCTTCCGTAATTGCCGATGGTAACTTTCAATGACGTTCGTGGTGTAAATTAGCTTCCGAATCTCTGGTGGGTATTTGAAAAATGTGGAGATTTCCGACCAATTGTTCCGCCAGGAACGAACCAGCAAGGGATATTTGTTCCCCCAGGTTTGTTCAAAATGATCCAGTTCTTCTAAGGCTGCCTGCTCCGTTGGAGCCTTATAAATTGGCTTAAGCTCTGACGTAATCTTCTTCAAGTCCTTGTATGACACATACTTGATCGAATTTCGAATCTGAT
>ERZ777010.709-NODE-709-length-30102-cov-8.739375_pt1 | contig 30102 bp, 29 predicted proteins | sample MGYA00374963_ERZ777010 | MGnify/ENA primary metagenome ERZ777010 (study PRJEB29309, sample SAMN06268256) | bioreactor metagenome | isolation source: Joint BioEnergy Institute, California, USA | place: USA:Joint BioEnergy Institute, California, USA | collected...
ATCAAACTCTCCAATAAAGTTTGGTTCTGGTTCACAAATTGTTGGTCAATCATTTTATGATCGACGGGTCAACGCGTTCGCTGTTCAGTTTTCAAGGAGCGTTTTTACCATCACCTTCAAGAGGCGACTTTTTCATCATACCACACAATCTCACTTGATTGCAAGTGGCATTTATTTCAGTTGACCGCCTGTTTGACAGCGGCACTTGTTAATATAGCAAACCCCACCCTAATCAGTCAAGACATTTTTTCGCAACTGTTCGGTAAAATTGGAGAAGAGGCAGACTTCATGATCCCTGGCGCACTCCCCGCCTCCCTCAGGCTTGATGTTTCCGCGAAAACGGGAAAATGCGAATACGAAGTCCACTTCTACTTCACACTATCCATGAAAGCACAATCATCCATGCCAATCCGACACAAGGGGGAGGTTTCCATGGCTCCAAAACCCACATACGAAGATTACGAAAACGGCCCTTACAGCGAGTTTTCCAACGTTGAATCACAGCGCAACGAAATCCTGCAAGAGGAATTTCCCGAAGGTCCCTACGGCGCTGCCACGGACGCGAAAAGGCTGGGCAAGTCAAGTGAATGGGAACCTGGGCAGCATTCCACCACGACACGTTTCACCTATGAAACCAGAGCCATGCATAAGGATCTTCCCCGGCAATATCCCGGCGCCCACCCCACTCATAGCGAAGAGACGGAAGAAAGCTGAACGGTTCACCAGCAAAAATGCCCCCTCCCGAGCAGCAATGGTCCTGACCGCAATCGGGAAGGGGGCTTTTGTTATTCTTCGGCAACAACCCGGGTCGAGAGGGTGCCGATCCCCTCGATCGTAACGGAAATCTCGTCACCCGCCTTCAACTCTCCTACACCCGGGGGAGTGCCTGTCAGGATCACATCGCCCGGCAGCAACGTCATCACGGAAGAGACGGCCTCCAGGATCCGGGGCACGTCAAAGATCAACTGGCGGGTGTTGGAGTCCTGACGCACCTCTCCGTTGACCCGCGTTACGATGCGCAGGTTGTGGGAATCGAGTTTGGGCGTAATGGCCGGCCCCAGCGGGCAGAAGGTATCGAAGCTTTTGGAACGGGTCCACTGCCCATCCTTCATCTGCAAATCGCGCGCTGTCACGTCGATGGCGCAAGTATAGCCGAGGATGTAATCTTCCGCATCCTCTGCCTTTACATTTTTGGCCGTTTTTTTGATGACGACGGCCAGTTCCCCTTCATAATGAAGGTTTTTCGTCAATCGCGGATACACGATCGGCTCGCCCGGCCCGACAACTGCCGTTGAGGGTTTCAAAAACATCAGCGGCTCCGCCGGCAGGTCGACTCCCATCTCCTCGGCGTGGTCCCGGTAGTTCAAGCCGATGCAGACGACCTTGCTGGGAGCGCATGGCGATTTCAGAACCACTTGATCCAATGGAACTTCCAGCCCGGTCATGATCGGTTTCGCCGCTTCCGTCTTGAAAATATCCCCTTCAATCACGCGAACCTTGTTTTCCTGTTCCACCATCCACCCGTGCTTCACCTTGCCGTTTCGTTCAAAGCGGACAATCATCGAATTGCCTCCTCTTCCATATCGTTTTTCCCAAAAGTTCCCATGCTTTAAAAAAGATCGGTAACCTCTTCGCTTTTCTCGCTGGTGATCTCTTCGACCACCGTACCTTTTACCGCCGCCTCCACCAGCGCTTCCACGTCCAACGACCGCTCGAAGCGTTCCGCGACATAGGGTTTCGGACGGGTTACGGGATTTTTCGGAGTAAACACGGTGCAGCAATCTTCATACGGCAGAATGGACAGCTCGTACGTGTCGATTTTGCGCGCGATCTCGGTAATCTCCGCCTTGTCCATCGCGACAAGCGGACGAAGCAGCGGAATGGAGATCACCTTGTTGATCGTATCCATGCTCTCCAGCGTCTGCGAAGCCACTTGCCCCAGGCTTTCCCCCGTCGCCAGAGCCTTGGCCCTGGTCTCGCCGGCAATGCGTTCCGCAATGCGCATCATGAACCGGCGCATAATGGTAATCAAATAATCTTCCGGGCATTTCTCGCGAATCTTCGTCTGTATTTCCGTAAAAGGAACGACGTGAAGGCGGATCGCGCCTCCCCACATGGCCAGTTTCTGCGCCAGGTCGCGCACCTTTTGCAACGCGCGCTCACTGGTAAACGGATAGCTGTGAAAATGAATCGCTTCCAGCGTAACGCCCCGCTTCATCATCATCCATCCCGCGACCGGACTGTCGATGCCGCCGGAGAGCAGCAACAACACCTTCCCGCTCACCCCCACAGGCAATCCGCCTGGCCCGGGTACGGTCTCGCAGCTTATGTAGGTGCCTTCCGAGCGAATCTCGATGTTTACCTCCGTTTCCGGATTGTGCACATCCACTTTGATATTCGGCAGAGAACGCAGAATATGCGTCCCCACCATGCGGTTCACATCCATGGAGGGAATGGGGAAGCGCTTGTCGGCGCGCCGCGTCTCCACACGGAAAGTGCGCGGCTGCGGACTGATTTGCGTAACAAGCGACAGCGCCCTTTCCTTGATCGTCTCAATATCGGGATCGACCCTGACCGTCGGACTGAAAGAGGAGATCCCGAATACCCGTTTCAGCCGCTCCATCACCTCATGGGCGTCCTCGCCGTTCAGTTCCACGTACATGCGTCCGTAGTTTCGGCGCACTTTCACCTTGGGAAAGGAGCCAAGCGCATCTTTCACATTGCGCACCAGCGCTTCCTCAAACAAATCCCGGTTGCGCCCCTTCAAGGCAAGTTCGCCGTAGCGGATCAAAATCTCGTCGTATCTCATCTGCCAATACCCCTTATCTGCTTCCGCTTTTTTGTTTCATATAAGACCGCAACTGCGCCACGCAGTCACGCAGCGCTTCAAGAAACGCCTCAACCTGCTCAGCCGTGTTTTCCCTGCCCAGGCTGATCCTGAGGGATGCAACGGCACGTTCGCGGTCGAGCCCCATTGCGGTAAGCACGCGGCTGGGTTCGTCTGCCTTGGACGAGCAGGCCGATTTTGTGGAGAGCAAAAACCCGCGCTCTTCCAGGGCGTGGACCAGCACTTCCGCCTTCACGCCTGGCACGGAAAAGTTCAGGATGTGCGGCGCTGCGCCGTGAACCGGGGTATTGATGACACAACCCTCGATTTGCGCAATCCCCGCACGCAGCCGGTCGCGCAGTCCGGCAAGCCGTTCATTTTCCGCCGTGCCCAGCTGCTGCATCAACCGGATCGCTTTGGCCATGCCGGCGATTCCGGGCAGATTCTCCGTGCCGGAACGAACCCCTGCTTCCTGTCCGCCGCCCATCAACAGCGGCTGAAGAATCAATCCTTCCCGTTTGTAAAGAATGCCGACTCCGCGCGGTCCGTAAAATTTATGGGCAGACACGCTCAAGAGATCAATGCCTGCCTCCTGAAGGGAGAGCGGCACCTTCCCGACTCCCTGCACCGCGTCGACGTGAAACACCACCTTGGGAAACTGCTTCAGCCACTTGCCGATCTCTGCCACGGGTTGAATCGTCCCCAGCTCATTGTTCACATGCATGATCGAGACCAGAATGGTGTCCGGCCTTAGCGCCTGTTGCACATCTTCCAGCCTGACCCGTCCATCGCCATCGACGGGCAGATATGTGACGGAAAATCCCCACTCTTCCAGTTGCCGGCAAACATCGTAGACGGCCGGATGCTCAACCTGCGTTGTCAGTATGTGTTTTCCCCGCGACCGGTACTGGAGGGCGACCCCTTTGATCGCGGTGTTGTTGCTTTCTGTTCCGCCGGAAGTAAAGACAATCTCGGACGGTTTGCAACCGAGAAATTGCGCCGCCACCGACCGTGCATTTTTCAGCACCTGTTCCGCTTCAAGTCCCTTGCGATGCAAGGAGGACGGATTGCCGTAGTAACTTTCCATCGTCCGTCTGACGGTTTCGATTACTTCCGGATGAGGTGGCGTAGTCGCACTGTGATCGAAGTAAATCAAAGTCAACACCTTCCTGAGGGGGCATCCCCAATTCTAAGCTTCATCATAACATGAGTGCTTCGTCTCTACCTAGTGAACAGATTTCCTTTCTTCATTTTTTCCATTGTTGCCGCCGCACAGCCAGGCCGCGACCCGCTTCCCCGCAGCCTGCGCAATTATGCCCTCCGGCGCGAAGCCCGCTGACCGGCTGGGCACGAAAACACCCGGAAAAACAGATTGCAAAAAAAGCAACAGCGCAAACGCGGTCTGGTGATGCCGGCGTCACGCTGTTTTGGACTTGAGCGGGCGAAACCTGCCCTAAAATTGCATGGTTTTAGGATTTGTACGGGATTGGGCCATGATAAACGCCGGAAAACACTTCTGTCGCCGGACCGGTCATAATCACGCGGTTGTCGCTTTCCCGCCACTCGATAAACAAGTCTCCGCCCGCCAGATGAACGGTAACCTGCCGATCTGTCTTTCCGCTCATACAGGCTGCCACCACTGCGGCACATGCGCCGGTTCCGCAGGCCAGTGTCTCACCGGTACCGCGTTCCCAGACGCGAAAGAAGATTTCATTGCGATTTTTGACCCGAATGAACTCCACGTTGGTCCGCTCCGGAAACCATTCGTGCACTTCAATTTTCGGCCCGTACTTGCGCACTACCTCGTCACGGAGCTCGTCCACGAACAGGACCGCATGGGGATTGCCCATCGAGACTGCCGATATGGAAAAGGTGGCATCGTCCACCTCGATGATCTCTTCGAGGGCATGTTCTTCCGGTATACCGGTCATCGGGATCGCGGAGCGTTCGAAACGAGGCTCCCCCATGTCAATTCTCACCAGTTCCACCTTGCCATCCGCACCGACGATCACCTCGGGGGTGACAATGCCTCCCAGCGTCTCCACCGTAAAGGTCGTTTTCCGGGTCAACCCATGGTCGTACACGTACTTGCTGACACATCGCAAACCGTTGCCGCAGTTCTTTGCTTCGCTTCCGTCGTTATTGAACACCCGCATGCGAAAATCGGCCCGTTCGGAAGGAAGGATCAGAATCAGCCCGTCGCTGCCAATTCCGAAATGACGGTCGCTGACACGGCGGGCCAACTCCGGCAGATCAACGCCGGTCAAGTCTTCTTCAAAACAATTCACGTATACATAATCGTTACCCAAGCCATGCAATTTCGTAAATTTCATTCTCCTACTCCCTCTTTGTGTTTTTCCCGTCAAGGTCAGTTGACTTGTAAGCAATATCTTAACACAAGATACGCTGGCGTGGACAAATCGAATCATGTGATATGCTACGTCTGCAGAACAAAAGGAAAAAGGAGACATCTCAGCATGGATGTTACCAGGTATCGCTGTGCTCTGGAAACAACCGACAGGGAAAAACGTTTGGCAGTCGCTTCCGCCACAGAGGTCGGGAAAATTAAGGACGAATGGAGCGGCACCACCGGGAACAATCATCGAGAGAAGCGTACGCCTTGCTGACGGAAGAGCGCATCCGCCGCGCCGAAGTGTTCCGGCATGGGGCATCGCTGCCATCGCCTCCTTTTTTCCAGCTTCTGCCGTTAGCATGCATAAAAAAGAGGTTATCCCAGAAGTCCGGTCCATGGACGTTCGGGGATAACCCGTTTTTTGCGAAGGGGCCTGTCAGCGGGCCGTGTAATACGGATAAATAATCAGGGCACCCAAAATGGCGATTGCCCCGATGACCATCGCCCAGACTCCCAACGTTCGGGCATTGCCCCGGTATGCAATAAACCCGAGCACAATGCCGATCGCCCCCAGCAAATAGGGCCACAAAAACATGGCCAGGATGGACATGACCAATCCTGCGATGCCGACACCGGAAGTGCCGCTCCCTTGCTTTTCCTGCTCAATGGAGCCATCATTCTGGCGAGGTTCGCTGCGAATCGGTTCGGCAATTTCCGCCGCGGCCTCCACGTCGTCGCCGCCAGGGTTGACAGCTGCATCTCCCTGTTTTGCACGCCCCGGCTTGTTTGGATCCCGCGACAAGTCTCCTTCCTTCCCCGCCGAATTTTCCGTGCTGTCTGCGTCAATCACGGAAGTCGGGAAATCCTCGAGGCCGTCGCTTGAAGAAGTGGGCTGATCTGTGTCAAATACAGCCTGTGTCCAGGTATCGGCCGCAAACTCCGAATCATCCAGATTTGCGGGTTCGGACAGGTCGTTTTCTTCCTTGCGCTTCGCAGTCACACGTTTTTCCTGATCCGTCATGGCATGCTCAGCCCCTTTGGTGGAAAAGGATTTGTTGGTGAAGGAAGTAGCCTTATTCTCTGCCTTCGGTGTACAATTTAAACTGGAGGCGAGAGGATGAAAGCGACCAGGATTCCAACCATTGGCATTGAGATGGACGGAACCGTCGCATCACCCCGCAATATTGTCTCCCTGATGAATGAATGCTTTGGAAAAGATTTGCGTTATGAAGACTGCCGGGAATAATTTTACAAGCTGGAAGGAGGCGCGGGCAAAAGCCAGGGATTTGTTTGCCAGTCAAGCCCCGAGATAGCGCGTGTACAGAAACAGAAAAAGACGCATCTCGCAGAGGAGATACGTCTTTTTCAGGCGGGTTGCATGCTAGGCGTTGGCAGCCTTTTTGGGCCTGAAGGTCAGGCAACAAGTCTCGTTGGACGAATGGGCTTGATCCTTGTGGCTGGTGTTCTCATCGCCACTTCTGCCGTATTCGCCTGCAAACTCGACCCCCAAATTTTTTCTGGCATGAGCATCAATCTCAACCAAAATTTCCTCGGCTGCGCACTTGTTGCCGATATCCCAAAACTGGCAGTTGGATACGGTGCAATTGACCTGCGGCATCGAAATCACCCCCTACGGGCTATCCTTCACATTCAATGGACGGCTTATACTTCCCGCAAAAGAACGAACCGATTTGCTGCGCGCAAATCAACGTGAAAGGAGTTTTCCCTCCATGACTTCTCCCCGCATCGTGGTCATTACCGGCGCCAGCAGCGGTTTGGGACGTGCGCTGGCAGACCTGCATCTGGCAAAAGGCGACGTGGTGATCGCCGCCAGCCGCCGGGCCGCCGAAATGGCCGAAAACCCGGGCAACCCGCAACCTAACCTGTATCGCTGCCCGCTGGATGTAACGGACAAGGATGCAACCGTTCGCCTCGCCGCCTGGGTACAGGAACAATTCGGGCGTTGCGACTTTTTGTACAACAACGCGGGCACCGCTGTCTTCAAGCAACTGGCGCAAATGGAAATTGACGAACTGGACGCCACCCTGCAGACCAACATCGCGGGCGTCATCCATATCACCCGCGCCTTTTTGCCCATGATGCTTTCCGCTGGCTCCGGCCGCATCATCAACATCGCTTCGCTTGCCGGCCGGGTTGCCACGGCAAAGGCTTCCGTCTATGCGGCGAGCAAGGCTGCGGTGATTCGCTTCAGCGAGGGATTGCGGCAGGAACTGGCTGGCACCGGAATTTCCGTCACCTGCGCCTTGCCCGGCCCCATCGACACGCCGTTTTTGGATCGTGCCGACCAAACGGGAGAGTACCGGACAAAGGTACGGAATTATTTGCTGGCGCCGGAGCAGGCCGCAGCGAAAATTTACCGCGCCGCAGAGAAAAAGCGGCCGGAAGTCGCCCTCCCCAGGACACTGGCATTCCTCTCCGCGCTGTACACGCTTCTCCCCCAGCGGTTTCGGCAGTTGTGTTCCCCGCTCATCAACCGCAAATAGGGCTGGCGGATCGAGGCGAATGCGCAAAAGACTTCCATCCCCAGCCCGAAGCGTTTCAAGATGTTTTCCACTTGGCCAATTCGGCAGGAAACTTGTCATTGAGCACTTTGATGTAGGTGCCTTTCATGCCGAGCGAACGGGATTCGAGCACGCCTGCACTGGCCAGCTTGCGCAGGGCGTTGACGATCACGGAGCGGGTCAACCCCGCCTGGTCCGCCAGCTGGCTGGCGACCAGCAAGCCTTCCTTGGCGTCCAGTTGCTCCATGATCTTTTCAATCGCAATCTGCTCGCTGTAGGAAAGCGAAGACAAGGCAATTTTGGCAAAGGTTTTGTCCCGCACTTCGCTTTCAATCTGCTCCGTCCGCTGGCGCACGATTTTCATGCCGATCACCGTCGCGCCGATCTCGGCGAGAATCAGGTCCTCGGTTTCGAACAGTCCGTAAGCGCGAAGCAGGACAAGCGTTCCCAGCCGGCTGCCACCCGCGTTGATCGGCACCACTGTGGTCATCATCTGCGGGAAAATGGCGTGCAACTCGCTTGGCACCATGCTGTACGGACTTTGAATGGGCTCGTTGGCTAGCGTCTGGGGAACCTCCAGCAACCTTTGGTTGACCTCCGGCGCCAGGGTATTGGTCTGGTTTTCATCCCGGCTGAGCCTGATCTCCTGGTGCATTCCGCTCCCCAGAATGGTTCCATCGGCGGTGATGATGTACACGTTGGCCATGATAACATCCGCCAAAAGCGCGGCGATGTCCTGATAGCCTACTCCGCTGCCGCCCATCGTCTTTTGCAGCATAAGATTGATCTTTCTCGTTTTTTCCAATAAATTCATCGATTGTTGTCCTCCTTGGATTCTCTGATGGCAACAGTATTGTCAGAAAAATCCAGGGATATACATCGAAATCAAAACATTGGCAAGAAAGCTTGAGCACTCCCCTTTTCACATCCGCACTTCTCCACCGCTTTTGCCGTCAGCTCCCCGCCGGCTTTACGGCTGCACAAACAGGAAGTTCTGCGCAACCTGCTTCCACACGTCTTCCTTCTTCACCTCAACCGTCACGAACAGGTGGAGCGTGCGCCCGATGACTGCGGTTTTGATCCGCACCTCGGCCATCGTCCCGTCGGAAAGCACGTATTCCCGGCGGCGCAGCATTTCGTGCAGAACCTGGTGGACTTCCGCCACCTGTTCGATCTTCTTGCCCTTGAGCGAGGCCAGATCCTTTTCCAGCTCACCGACAACCTGCACTTCAATGGTGGGATGAGGCTTTGGGTCCATTACCGAGACGCGAATCTCCTCAATCACCGCCTCCTGTTTCCTGCGGTAGTTGCGCTCGCTCTGCTTGAGGCTTTGGTTTTCCTCGTACAGTTTCTCGTTTTGCAACTTCAGGCTTTTGGTCAACAGCATCATCTCTTCCATTTCGCGGCCGTACAGAAACAGGATGGCAGCGCCGCCAACCATGCTGCCGATCACAAACATGGCAACCGCGCTTTTCCACGAGTTTCTTTTCATGAGCGCACCTGCACCAGCCATTGTACGCAAATCGTGCCGATATGCGCTCCCCAAAAGGCGACGACGATCATCACCATCTGCTTGATGACGGGCGAAAAGTTCCCCACCAGAATTTTTTCTATCTGCAAAAAGGAATCAAACGTTCCTCCAAGCGCTCCGACAATTCCCCAAATCTTCAATTGGTCAGCCAGCTGTTCCATCGACAGAAGCGGCGGTTTCTCGGCCAAAAAGGAGCCCAAACCCCCGGAAAGGGAGCCCCCCAGCACGATGCCAAACGCGACGAAAAAGGTAAGCACCACTTGCGCCATGCCATACACCCCCGGTTTGTCCTGCGTATGCTACAAACTACGCAGCTTGTCAGGCAAATATGATGGCATTGCGCGAAAAAGGAACGGCAAGCGTCTGTTTGCGCCTGCCGTCTCTCAATTTTTCCCTTTTCTTCGGTTCAGCTTTTTTTCAATGTGCGGAGCGTTCATCACCAGCAAATCCATGAACAAATTGACCATGTTGGGGTTGCGCAGCAGTTGCCGAAACACTTCCGGATTCTGCCGGAACCACTTTTCATTCATGTCTACCCACGCCCGAAAGCCCTCGTTGTTTTTGTAATACGCGTTCAAGGTTTTTACCGGTCGATTGGGACTCATCCTAATCTATCCCTTCGTCAAAAAAGATGGAGAGAAGAAAGATAATCACAAGGATCCAGATGACCACTTCAAACCCGTCCTGGTTAAAAAAACCCTTCATGTTCATCCCTCCTCAACAAGCACCAGGCAAGCATCGGCAAGTATCGTTCATGGCCTCTTGCTCATAGGTATATGCCGCTTGCCAGCAGATGGATTGGATATCCGCCCGCATCCCCGTTTTTCCGCTGCCGCCCAAACGCATGCATAGAGGGACTCCCCATTCACTCATACTACCCGAAAGATGCACAGAGAGGAGAAGGTTATGGAAGCCTCGACAAGTTCGCTGTGGCGCAACAAACCTTACATGTTTCTGCTGGTGCTTGTTTTTTTCATGCATCTGGCCACCTATCTGGTCGTCCCGGTCTTTCCGGTTCTGATGCAAAAAACGCGCATGTTCACGTTGTCCCAGGTTGGTTTTGTACTGGGAACAGGAAGCCTCTTGTCGCTGGCCGGCAGCCTGCTCGGAGGACCAGCTTCCGACCGCTTCGGCAGGCGCAACGTCATGGTCTGGGGGGCGGTGCTCCAGGCGGCTGCAATGTCGATCTATCATTTTACCGACAGCTTCCTCCTGTTTCTCACGGCTTCCGGCCTGAGCGGGCTGGGGTCGGGTCTGTTTGCGCCGGCGCTGAAGGCGATGATCGGCGAGCAGGTGAAACCGGCACAACGGACTTCCGCCTTTTCCTGGCGGGGAATTTCCGCCCACGCCTCGATCATTGTGGCAGGCCTGGCCGTCACCTGGATGACCGCCATGAACAAGCAGCCATTTCTGTTCGCCGCACTGGTTTTCGGCGTCCTTGCCGTGTTGGCCGGCGTGTACCTTCCGGCAGACCGCCCGATCAGGCATGAAACCAATCGTTCCCGGCCTTTTCGCGAGTACAGGCATATTCTTACGCATCGCAGTTTCCTGTTCTTTTCCGGGATCATGCTGTTGGTCTGGGCGCTGTACGCCCAATTTTCCCTGGTCCTGCCCCTGCGCGGGGAGTACATCCTGCATTCGGCCACGTTGATCGGCCTGATCTGGACAATCAACTCCAGCAGTGTGGTCATCTTCCAAGGCTTGCTCTCCCGCTTCATTTTGCAGCGTCTCAACCCCTATCTCGCCCTCACGGCGGGAATCTTGTTGATCGGCTCCGGCTTGACCCTGCTGGGTTGGGCGGAACGGTTCATCGCGCTCATCGGTGCGGCGTTGCTGTTTATTTTTGGCGAGATGTTGATGATGCCGGTGCAGGACAGTCTGGTGGTTCACTTTTCCCGGGCGGAGTGGCTGGGAGCCTACTTTGGTTTTTCCAATTTCGTCATGGGAATCGGAACCGCGCTGGGAACCAGTCTCGGCGGTTCAATGGTGGAGATGCTGGGCGGTGTGGGCAGCCGAAGTCCGTGGATCGCGTACGGACTGGCCACCCTGTTTACGGCGGGGGTTTTGGGGCTGTTTGCGGTCTACGCCATACCGCGGCACGGGAAGGGCGCTCCCGGCTTGGACAAGCCTTACGCTGCCTCTCCGGCCGGAAGAAAGGCTGGCGCCAAATAGTCCCGTTCCCTTTCAAACGGGAAACCTGGCGAACTTTCTTGAAGATTGGAAAAAATTGTCTTATGATGATTGCGAGAATATGACAAATTTAAGAAGGGAAGTAATAAATTGCCTTTTTCGTGGACGACCAAATCCCGATTGTTCTCCCTCTTCATCGCATGCCTGCCGATTGTTTTTACAGCGGTCGTTTATCTCGGATATACCGACGCCAAACGCATCTACTACCAGACAGGCATTTCCGCCCTGGAGAAAAAAGCGGAGACCGTGCGCCAGGTCATCCAGATGCTGCACCTTCACGTCACGGAAGGCACGATGTCCATCCTCCAGGCTGAACATCAACTGCAGGAAATGCTAGTAGCCGGCGCTTTTTCCCAAGGGGAAAAAGCCACCTCGCAGACAGTCACAGTTGAGGAGGAACTGTACATCTTCAACTCCCAAGGGCGTCTTCTCAACCGCCCTTCCTTCGGAGAACGGCAACGGTCCGACGGGTCCCTGCCATACCAGGAACTTGTCCGCAAGGTGCTCGAATCGGGTCAGGACCATGCCACCCACGTCTGGACGGTCACGAGCAATGCGGAGGAAGGCTTGGCTGACCGGACGAAGTTTGCGGCCATCCGCTATTTTCCGCAGTGGGACTGGTATGTGGCGGCCGTTGTCGATGAGGCTGCCTTGTCTCTTCCCTTTCAAGGCGTAAAGTATTTTCTCATCATGATCGTCGCCGTCAGTTATCTGATTGCGGCCATTCTTCTTGCGCTCACCTACCGCAAGGAAAGGGCGTTCCTGTCCTCCAAACAGCGCACCTTGCGCCTGGCAGAACTGAATCAGAGCATTCTGAAATCGCTGGCCGTCGCCCTGGAGGAGCGGGACTCCTACACATCCGGCCATTCCCAGCGGGTGGCCTACTACATGCGGCTCATCGGGAAAAAAATGGGGCTGGACGACGAGACGTTGGATATCGTCTACACCGGCGGCCTGCTGCACGACATCGGAAAGATCGGCATTGAAGACGGCATTTTGCTGAAGCCGAGCCGATTGAGCAAAGAAGAGTACGAAGTGATCAAATCACACCCGGTACGGGGAGAAGCGCTGCTCCGCAAGTTGTACGCCGAGGCCGCCAAAGAGGACGAGTCCCGCATCCAGCCTATCCTGGTGATAGCGCGCCACCACCATGAGCGCTACGACGGCAAAGGCTATCCGGACCAGCTGGCGGGAGAAGCCATTCCCCTGCTGGCCCGCGTGGCCACAGTGGCAGATTCCTTCGACGCCATGACCTCCTCACGGGCGTATCGAAAAGGACTCTCATACTCCAAGGCATGTGACGAAATTTTTCGAAACGCGGGCAGCCAATTCTGCCCGAAAGTGGTGGAAGCCTTTTCTCAGGCCGTCACGGAAGCGGAATTCCTTCAGGCGCACAACATTTCGCCCACGAACGAACTGCTGGCGCCAATCGTCCAGGAAACCAACATGATCCTCAACCAGCGGCCGCTGCAGGGATAGCTGAAACGGCAAAAAGCCATTCTTTCGCCGAATGCGCTCGGTGAAAAATGGCTTTTTCGCAATTCCTTCAAACTTGCCCGCCAATCGGCACCAGCCTGTACGGCAGGGAAAAATCGGAAAGTTTGCCAAGAAACTTGTCGGCTGCCGGAGCGGGAGCAATCAGCTGCAGGTAACGGCTGTAGTAGAAAACCACTCTGTCTTCATCCCCCTCTTTCATCCGGTAATGGGGAATCCGGGCAACGTCGGCCAGGTTGTAGAAGAAATCGTATTTTTCCCCGGTCAATTCCGTTTCAAACGAGCGGGTGATGACAACTCCGTTTTCCTTGTGTTCCCGCAGGTTGTCCTTCGCGGCGCCGAGGAAGCGCAACAGTTCGCCTGCTTTTTTCGCCCCCATTTTTTCCGCCAGCATGCCGTCGTTGTATTCGATCATCAACCTGTCCAACCGGTCCCGGACGGAATCCATCATCGCCATCAGCACCTTGCGCACAGCCAGATTTTCCGTCGCAAACTGGTTGTCGTACAGATTGAATTCAAAAGATACATTCCCGTTCCATTCGCGTGTGTACAGCAAAATCGCATTCATGAAAAGCCACTCCCCTGTCGTGCCAACCAACTGTTTGCTCCTCCATTATCAGCAAACCCGAAATGGGATGCAACCAGCCAACCTGGCAGGATTTGCCGCTGTTTGCCGCGAACTAAACAGGGAATGCTCGACAGGAGGAATCTGGCATGGCTATCACTTTTCGACAATTGACCACCATGGAAGAATTGGCGCTGCTGCCCGAGATGGAAGCGTCTGTTTGGGTCGGCGACACCCCCATCCCTCTGCAGCTGACCGTGACGCTGGCCAAGTTTGGCGGCATTTTTTTGGGTGCTTTTGACGAGGAGAAAATCGTCGGTTTCGTGTACAGCTTTCCCGGCTTCACGGACGGACAGCCCCATCTGTGTTCCCACATGATGGGCTTTTTGCCGGAATACCGCAAAAAGGGGCTGGGCGTTCAGCTGAAGTGGCTGCAACGGGAAGAGGCGCTTCGCCGCCAGTACACCAAAATCACCTGGACGTACGACCCGCTGGAGAGTGTAAACGGCTATCTCAACATCAGCAAGTTGGGCGGCATCGTCCGCACCTATCTTCCCAACTGCTACGGTGTCATGGAGGATGTCTTGAACCGCGGCCTGCCTTCCGACCGCTTTCTCGTCGAATGGTTCATCGACAGCAACCGGGTGCAAAGCTATTACGAAGGAAAGCGGTATTTCGCCGAAACGGCGGACGCGCCAAGCGTGCTTTTTTTCGAGCTGGACGGCAAGCTTCCGCGGCCCGCTGAACTGGTGCTTGACCGGGAGGAACCGGTTCTCCTGCTTCCCGTCCCGGCCCATTTTCAAGAGGTGAAACGCGCCGACATGAATACGGCCCTGTGCTGGAGAGAAAAAACGGGGCAATTGTTCCAGCACTATTTTTCCCGGGGATACATGGTAACCGGCCTTCTGCGTCCGGACGGAGAAGTGGCCCGATACATCCTGGAAAGGCAACCCCTGGAAACCGTGCTGAAGCGAATGTAACGAATCCGGCCCGGCATCCAGGCGCTGCGATGCCGGTCTTGTCTGTTCTTTGCCGTTGTTGCGATCCGTTCCCCTCCCTGTGATACAATGTGGGCAATGCCATACTTTGCAAAAAGGGACGAGCCAAGCCATGAATCAGCAAACATACGACTATGATGTCATCGTCATCGGCGGCGGTCCCGCCGGGTTGATGGCCTCTATCGCCGCCTCCGGCAAGGGAGCGCGGGTCTGCCTGGTGGAAAAAGGCGCGAAACTGGGCCGAAAATTGATGATCTCGGGGGGCGGCAGGTGCAACGTCACAAACGCCGGGGAACGGGAAGAACTGATCAAACAGATGCCGGGAAACGGACGCTTCATGTACAGTGCGCTCTCGCAGTTCGGCAACCGGGAGATCATCCGCTTTTTTGAGGAACTGGGCGTCGCCTTGAAAGAGGAGGACCGGGGACGCATGTTTCCGGTGACAGACAAGGCGGTGACGGTGGCGCAGGCGCTGATCGGCAAACTGAAAGCGCAGAGAGTAAAAATCCTGCTGAACCATCCCGTGGAGAAAGTGCTGTTCGCGGAAGGACGAACGGCAGGCGTCCGCCTGCGGTCCGGGGAAGAACTGACCGCTCCCTGTGTGGTGATCGCCGTCGGCGGCTGCTCGGTGCCGCAGACGGGCTCCACCGGGGACGGATATGGCTGGGCGAAAGAGGCCGGCCATACGATTACCGACCTGTACCCCACGGAAGTTCCGCTTCTTGCCAGCGACCCTTACATTCGCGACAAATCGCTGCAGGGACTCTCCCTGCGCGATATCGAGATGACCCTGTACGCGCCGAACGGAAAGCCGATCAGCCGGCAGGATGGCGACATGATCTTTACCCACTTCGGCATCTCCGGCCCCGCTGCCTTGCGGATGGGACATTACGTCTCCACTGCCCGGCGCAAGTACGGAGAAATCCCGCTCGCGCTCGCCATCGACCTGATGCCGGGGAAGTCAGCGGAGGAGATCGCCGCCGAAAGCTGGCGCCTGCTGGAGGAACAGCCGAAAAAAGCAGTGAAAAACGTGCTCAAGGGATACCTGCCGGAGCGCATGATCCCCGTCCTGCTCACGCTCGCAGGCATCTCCGAAGAAACGACGGGAAGCCACATGCGCAAAGCTGACTGGAACGCGCTGGCCAGAAAGATCAAGGAATTTCCCCTGACCATCACCGGAACTTTGTCTCTGAAAGAAGCGTTTATCACCGGCGGCGGGGTGAGTGTCAAGGAAATCGACCCGCGCACGATGCAGTCCAAATTGATGCCGGGGTTGTACTTTGCCGGCGAGGTGATGGACGTGCATGCCCACACGGGAGGATACAACATTACCATCGCCTTCTCCTCCGGCCACGTGGCGGGAACCCACAGCGCCCTGCAGGCCAGGGAGCTGGGCGAACAAGGAGAGCTTCAGCAACAAAAACAAAAGCTCGGGAACTAACTCCCGAGCTTTTGCTGTCCTTTCGGTTTCAGGTGAAGTTGTGAACAGGGTCCGGCCTGAAGCATGTAGCTTCCGCCGTCATGTCCAAGGGTTTGTTTTACATCCCTGGCAACGGAAATCAGAGATTCCAGGTTGATTCCCCCGTGCCCACTTTTGCAGTTCCAATTGCTCCGGTGTCAATTGAAAATCCATTTCCTAAATCGCCTCTCGCTGAACCTTTGTTCAATTTGTTTCTCTTGTCGGCATCATCGGAAATGCCTTAGAAAATATCCTTCAGGACACTGCCCGTCCAAAAGGGAACGAGAGCAAAAAAAAGGATGACCGCATCCCGATTTGACGCGATCATCCGCTTTTGGCGAAAACAAAATCGCAAATTCAGCTCATTCCGAAGGCAAATCGATAGAGATAAGCCACGCCGGCGAGCAAAAACGCCGCTCCCAGGAGAAAAAACGCGTTGGCGCGCTGCCTTACCCGCTGCTCGTCTCCCTGAAAGCGGGCGCGAATGCGCGTTTGCCAGCGCCGGGTGCGGGGCTGCAACATCAACAGCAACCCCACCGCGAGCAGAAAAAGCGGATACATCATCTGGCCCGCTTCACCCCTTTTTCTTGCGGCGCAGCAACCAACTTGCCGGTTCCCGCTCCTGCGGCGAACCCTCGATCACCAGACGCGCTTCCTCCGCCAACTGGTACGCTTCCGCGAAGGAGAGCTGCCGGAACGCCTGTTCCGCCTTGGTCAACAACTCGTTTACCTGCCGGTTTTGACGGCGGTAGCGGTTGGTGTACTGGATCGCTCCTTCCGCCATTTGGCAGGTGGAAATGATTCGCTCCGTCAGGTTTTCCGTCTCTGCCAGCTGGTCGGATGCATCCTGAATGAGGATGGCTGCCTCCTCCAGATCATAATGATACTTTTCCAGCATCGTCTTGAGCCGGGAGAGGGTCGCGACGACTTCCTCAAACATGTATTTCAACTGATCGGGCACACCCGGCAGATAGCTTCGCTTGATTTCCTGGCGCAGGCGCACCAGAGCGTTGGAGATCCGCTCCATCTCGTCCAGAATGTCATCTTCGGACTCGATGATCAGCCGAGGCGCTTCCGCACTGGGAGGTTCTTCTGCGACCGCTTTTTCCTGTTTGGGAATGACCAGTTCGTATTCGTACTCGTCCTCTTCCCCGTCGCCAGCATGGGCCGGATGCGCGCTTTCCGCCGCGGCAGCCGCGTTAGGAGGAAAGCTTTCCGGTCCGTTTGGCAGTTCATCCCGTTCCGACCTGCCCAGGGATTGCGCCGGCGCGTCAAAACCTTGCCCGTTTTCGCCTCTTTCCTCCTGCGCCCATTCCTGGTGCGAAACATCGTGATCGTGCGTCTCGTCGGCGAAGGATGGCTGCGGCTGTTCGTCTTTGCCGCGCTGCATCTCCGGCGGTGTTTCCCCCGTCTCAGCGGCACCGCTCAGCTCGTCCGCCAGCTCTTCCGCCGCGCCCTGCTCCGGTTCGGCCGATTGCAACGGGGCGGATTGCAACGGCTGTTTTGCACGTTTGCCATCCGCCGCATCAACGGCGGGCATCGAGGCGGATGCGGAAGCAGCGGCCTGCCGTTTGGCCAATGCTGCCGCTTCCAGCCCCTGATAGGTATTTTCCACGAGCACTTCAAACGCCCTTACATGCGTGCCCACCTTCTCCAGGTTGCCCTCTTCCAGCGCCACGCTGGCGGCGTTGAGCAGCTGTCTGGCCTGCAGCAACGCATTGTCCATGCCGTCCATGCTCAAGTCAAATTCGTCGCTCTCCGCCGCTTCCACCATCTCCTGCAGCTGCTTGAGCACGCGCGGCAACTCCCGCTTGACGCGGCCAACCAGCGCGGGAACCTGATCGAGAGCCTGCGTCAACCGCTCCAGGCTCTTTTTGGCTGTAAGCGCCATTTCGTACGCCAGCAGTTCGTCCCCTGCCACTCGTGCCGACTTGATCCGGCCGCGCAACGACTCCACTTCATCCAACGCCACTTTCAATTCGTGAAAGGAGAGCCCGTATTCCAGGCGCATGTCGGACAAACGGCGGGCCACCTGTTCAAACTGCTTGCCGATTTCCGGAATGGCCGTTATGTTTTCCTGCTTGGCCGCCGCCACCTGCGAGAGGTTGGCCTTCAACTCGGACAGTTCCTGCTCGATTTGTTCCAGGGCCTCACGGGCTTCATCCAAAATGCCGAGCGCAAGTCCGAAGCGGAAACGGTCGCAGGCTTCTTCCGCGTCCAAAATCATCATTTCCACGTCCGGGATGCGGATGCGCAAGAGATTTTCCTTTTTGTCGGCCACATGAAGCGGCACTTCCGTCCTGCTTCCGTACCGACGAACCGGCTTGTCCCCTTCGATTTCCTGAATCTGACCCACCAGCTCGTCTTTCCAGTCCTCCACTTCATCCACCTGGGCAAAGATCGAGCGGCGGCGAATCATGGCGTAGATGAGGAAGACTGACAGCGCGGCAAAAACGGCGCCAATCGCATACACCCACCACGGCACGCCGCCGAAAAGGGAACCGGATTCCGCGGCGGCCGCATCCGCATCTGCCGGAACTGCTGCTTCGCCCGTCTGGCTTCCGCCCCGGTTCAGTTCCGCATTTGCCTCAATCAGAAAGGTTTCGATTCCAGTCGCATACTTTCTCTGCGTGCGAAACGGCTCGTAGTAGGCGGCGATCTTTTCGCGCAAAAGTTCCATCGTCATTCCCTGTTCCTGAAGCTTCGCTCCGGGGTAGACACCCAGTTCCCCGCTGTTCATGTCGAGCACGACCATCAACGCGTCTTCGGGCAAATTGTAATTGTCGTACAGCTTTTGCGCGTATTCGTCCGCCGATTGCGCCTCCGGCGAGGTGCTTTCCACCACCACGATCTTGTAGAAACCCGGCAACCCGGCCAGCGATTCGGCAAGGCTCGCCTTTTCGGTTTCCTCCAGATACTTGTCTTCGTCCTGGATCACTTGTTCCTGCTTGTCTGGGAACGGTGCGGCCATCGCCGGATTCGTATATAGAAACATGCCCGCAAGTAAGAGCATGACGAGTTTTCGTTTCACTGCAAGTCAACCCCTTGGTTATTCTTTTGAAACGCATCCTGCATCCGCAAGCAGGCATGCGCGAAGGTACTTCATGACGGAAGCATGAATCCATGCGGCAAACTCTTCGGAAGTCGGCTCCATGTCGAAAATCTGGCGCACCATTTGCGGTTGCAAAAACGGGTACAAGATCTGGCTGACCACCGCCAGCACAACCGGCTCGACCTCGACCGGAAGAAATTCTCCCGCATGGATGCCCGCTTCAACAGCCACCGCAATGCCATGTTTGTAGCGGGCCATGTACAAGGTCATCACTTCTCTGGCCAAAATCGATTCAATGCTCAACTCGCGCTGGATCAGGCGCGTTATGGCAGCATGCTCACACTGAAACCGCACGTACAGCCCGATGATCTGTTCCAGCTGCTGCAGGTAAGGCAGCCCTTCCATCCCGGCATGCTGTTCCCGGATCAGTCGAAAGAGAGTGTCAAAGTAAGAGGCGATCAGCGTTTCCAAAAGCCCCTGTTTCCCGCGAAAATGGTACGAGATAAGCGCGACATTCACATTGGCCTCCTCAGCGATTTTTCGCACCGAAGTGCCATGGTAGCCATATATGTCAAAAAGCCTGGCAGCCGCAGCCAAAATCCTCATTTTGGTTTGGTCCATCGCTGATCTTTCCTTTTTCAAACCGGCTTCCCGAATCCGAACCTGTTGTGCATCTGCGTTTACGCATGGGGTTTCGACGAAAAAAGCGAGACAAGTTTTATGTTCGACAATGTTTTCCAGTATTCCTTCTGCATTTCACCTCTCTTGCAATTTTCCCGCCAGGTAATATCTGACAGATCTCTCCCTCCGTTGATTCGCAAATACAAAACGCCCGGCTTCTGCCTTTCGCAGAAAACTGGGCGCTTATGCCTTGATGCGCATGCATCCTGTTTTTGCCGCTCTTCAACTTATGCCGGCCGGGGAATCGGTTTTGCCCGCCCGTAGTTTTGCAGGTACGTGTCCACCTGGGAATGCTCCTGCACGCGCTGATCCCGGAAGTTGTAGGCGGACCGGATCGACATGGTGATGCTGGTGGGAAGCATGCTCGACTTGTTGTAATAAATGGTGTACTTCGCCTCCACATCCATTCGCTTCAGGATCTCGTTCAGATCGGATGGCGGCGCGGATTGAACCTGCGCTCCCGCCGAACCGGCAGCAAATCCGCTTCCCCTGGTCAGCCTCCACGCCAATTTCACGCTTGGCTGGTAAGGCCAGAAAGAAGCGGCAGATTGCACGCGTGCCCCCTGCTGTTCCCTCAGTTGGCTGGCCAGCCATTTTTTCAGCTTGGCTGAATCCAACACCACCTCAATCGCGGCCACGTCCCGGGCCGAACGGAGGGAGGTGAGCGGGATGATGCGCTGTTTCATCTCATCCATTTGCGCGAACGCGTAGGCCGGGTCCCAGTTGTTCCACTCCTGCCGCAAAACCGCTTCCTGGACGCCCGCTTCCCGCCAGTCCTTGTCATTTTCCAGTCTGGCATACAGCTTTTTGCCGTCTTGATCAAGCAAGGACAGGGTTTGCGCGCGGCTTTGCTCGGGATGAGACCGTCTGATGTTCATGTAAGCGGCAGTGCCGTCTTTTCGTCCGGAGAAATTCACCATGTTGCCGTTGGCGCTGTTTGCGCTGAGCACTTTGGTCCGGCCGTAAAACTCGTACGACTGCTGCGCCGCAAACTTGTCGCGCACCATGGCATAGGCCGTGCTGCTCTTTTCCCTTACGCTCATCTCGCTGCAACCGCCCGTAAAAACCAAAGCGGCGGCAATTAGGCAAAGCATCCTGACCTTCCGCATGTTCGTCCTCCTTCCAGCGATTCCCCCTTATCGTTTCCGCAGAGGAAGGGGCTTATTCCGCCAGAAGGAAAAGCGCGCCTCTTTGCCGCCCGTTTCTGTTCTTGCGTTTTTTTCCAAAAAAGTAAGAAAAGAGCCTTGGTCTGGCTCTATGCGTTCGCAAATACCACCTGGTTTCGCCCCGATTTTTTCGCCTCGTACAGCGCCACGTCCGCCTGGTGGAACAGCGATTCCACGCTCAGGTTGAGATTGGATTCGCGGGTCCACTTGGCCACGCCGGACGAAATCGTGACCTGGGGCTTGGTCATTTTTTCGACACAGCAGCGGATCCGGTCCGCAACCGCAAGAGCCGTCTTCTCGTCGACGCGAGGGAGGTAGATCGCCAGTTCCTCGCCTCCCCACCTGGCCGCGATATCCGTTTCGCGAACGTTTTTTCGGATCAGGTTTGCCACCTGGATGAGCACTTCGTCTCCCACCTGGTGGCCGTAGGTGTCATTGACCTGCTTGAAGTAGTCGATGTCAATCAAAATCAGCGAACCGTATCCGTCCTTTTTCAGGGAGGAGCGTACCTGCTCGTTCAGATAACGGCGGGTGTACAGGCTGGTCAGGTTGTCCGTCACCACCATGCGTTCCATTTCCATGTGCAAAATGGCATTGGTCATGGCCAGGCTGGCGTGCTGACCGAAAATCTCCAGAAGCTTGTAATCGTCAAAGCTGAAAAAGTGATAGCGGGGATCCGCAACCAGCAGAACCCCTCCCTTTTCCCTTTCGATGAACAGCGGCACACCCATCAGTGAGCAGCAATCCATCCAGGAAAAAGGCAGCGGTCCCATTCCCAGTTGGGACAGCATCAGGGTTTGCCTGTTTGCCAGGATGTCCTTCAGCGGAGACTCGTCATCCCGCAGGGTCTTACCGCAAAATTCCGGGATGTTTGACGAAAGCGCCTCAAACAGGTTCGTATCCGATACTCTTCGCAGGATGGCGCAAAACTGGGCGTCAAAGGTGGCCCGCATCATCGTCGTGACAAACTCCAGAATCTCCTTCAGATTGAGGCTGCGGTTCAACTGCCGGGCCATCTCGTTGATGAGTTTGAGCTCGCGGATGAGATTGCGCGATTGATGGTACAGCTGGGCGTTTTCAAACGCCTTTCCCGCTGTGTCAGCCAGCATCGAAATGTAGTCCAGCTCTTTGGGGGAGGGCGCCACAGGCTGTTCCGAAGCCAGCTGCAACACGCCGTAAATGCCCTGTTTGCCCAACAGCGGAGCGGCGATGACCGTTTTCTGCTGCCCGTTCTCCAGCACGTTTTCCACGAACAGCCTGCCCTGCTGGTAGGCGCGAACGCTGGTTGTCTGCTCGTTCTCATGCAGGGAAAGCTGTTTGACCGGGATTGTGGCATCCGTTTCCACGGTCAGGAACAATTCGGCCGAGTAATTGGGATAAAGGCTTGGCGTACTGGAAACTATTTCATGCAGCACCTCGTTTACGTCAATCGAAGCCTGGATTTTCGACATCAGCTGGTACAGCATGTCTTTCTGCTTGGCTTCGCGCTGCAATTCCTCGAACTGCATGACGCGCCACAGGACGCTGCCCGCTTTTTCCGCGATCTCCCGCAAAAAGGCGATGTCGTTCAGATCGTACCCGATTTGGGTCTCCTCCGGCGGCAAATGAAGAAACAGAGCGTACAGCCAGGTGCCGTGATGGCGGATCGGGACCATGGCCACGCGATTTTCATCCGCGACAACAGGCTTTACAGGAGCCGTGCCCATTTGTTCGATGAGCCTGTCGATCTGTTGCTTGGCTGCGGTTTCCTCACGGGTCGTCACCCAGTCATGCGGAAGAAAGCAGCCGTCTTCCGACAGTTTCACCGCGGTACACTCTCCTTTTTGCACCGTTTCCCGGATCTGGCGGGTCAGGCTGGTCAGCAACTCCTGCATCGTCCCATGTGCGCACAGTTTCGCGACAATACGGCTTGCCTGGTGTTGGATCAACGCGTCATGCCCCATTCGCAGCAGCGGTTCCAGCCCGCGCAGATACGAAACGAGGTCGAAATCGATGGCGTCGGACGGTGCCGCCAAACCGACGGCTGCCTGAACACGGCCGGTTGGTCCGCGCAGTGGGAAGACGGCAGCGACCAGATGTTGCTCGTCAGATTCATGAATGGCGACCGTTCCGCTCGTCAACGCTTTCCGCAACGCTTCTGCGACGTGGCCTTCAGGTACGGCATACATGGCGAGATCAAACCCTTTATGGTTCCACGGTCGGTCAGCCAGCATCTCCATCTTGTTGACGACACGGCCGTCGGAATCTGTCAAGAAAAGGATGCCTGGTCGCTTGTTCGGCCAGGATTGGAGGATAAAACGGGCCGCATAGGAAAAAACCGTCTCAAACTTTCCCAACTTTATACCTGACACGTAATACTCCCTCTCTCAACATTTTCTCATGCTGGCAAATGATCTGTACTGTTTACCCGATGAACTTCCCAGTTTTGGTCGCAATATTGGAAAACGCAGTACCCCGTATTGTCGATTTTGGTGATCCCCGTACCCTGTCGGCCGCCGGTTACGTAATGAAGAAAACAGTTGATGAACCCGCCGTGGGACACCACCACGATGGACTCCCCCGGATGACGCAAGGCCAGCTCGGTCATGGTGCGCACCGCCCGCTCCTGCATCTTGGCAAAGCTTTCAATGCCGCAGGATGACTCGTCCCGGCCGGCAAAACGGGCTTGAACTTCCTCGTAGGTCAGTCCTTCCCATTCCCCGTAGCATCGCTCGCGAAGCGATCTGTCCGTCACCACTTCACAGAAAAAGTGGCGGGCGATCTGCGCTGCCGTACTGCGCGCCCTGCTCAAGTCACTGGAGTATACAGCGTGTATGGGTTTCCCGCGCAAATGCTCGCCGAGCCGCCTCGCCTGCAAAAATCCCCGTTCGTTCAAGTCAATGTCACTGTGTCCTTGAACCCGCCGTGCTGCATTCCAGTCCGTCTCTCCGTGACGAACCAGGTATATGATCGTTTTCAAACCGCATGTTCTCCCCGTTGAATTTTTCTCATCTGAAAAGAGTTTTTCGCATTTGAAAAGGAATTGTTTTCTTTATTATATAATAATGACTGTTCGTAATACCAGATTGCTGTCAGAAGATTTAGGACATTTTTCCCGCTTCTTTGCTCCTTCTCCCACTTCAAGCTTTTTTTCCTGCTCCTGAAACAGAAGCACCATGCCCTGCGTCAGAGAAGATGAAAGAAGCACTTTTCCCGAATCGGAGGTTGTTTACTGATGAAACCTTGGGTGTATCGATCGTCTGCAGTTTTTTTGACGACCGCACTGCTCATTCCCCTGGCAACTGCCAACGCAAGTGCGCCGTCTGACCCTCAATCGTTTTCGGTTTCCTCCAAAAGCGTGGTGACCCAGGCAACGGCCAGCAGCGTCAAACTGTCGAAGGACGCCGCTCTCGCCATCGCCGCCAAGATCGTGCCGACCAGCGGACTGGAGCTGACCAACGTCTCCTTTCGCTCGCCTGATCTCTGGCGTCCTTTTCCGGAGTGGTCCTTCGTCTGGAGCAGGAAGGGTAACAATCAGAGCACGGAAACCTACTACCAGGTCAGCATTCATGCGAACAACGGCGAGCTTACCTACTACTCCCACTATGACGAAAACAACGCCAAGGTTCCCTACGCACAGATGATTCGTTACGAGGAGGCGCTGCAAAAGGCGGAAGAGTTCCTGAAAAAGTTCAATCCGCAAAAGGCGGGCCAAACCAGGCTCTATTCCCGCACGCCCGCACCCAAAACGCCGCTGAACGCGGATACGGCGTACAGCTTCAGTTTCGTCCGCGTCGTCGACGGCGTGCTGTTCCCGGAAAACACCGCCGAAATCACCGTCAACGGGGCGGGTACCGTCACCAATTTTTCGCTGATCTGGGATGAAACAATCCGCTTTGATGCGCCCGCCAATCCCATCTCCGCGGACGAGGCCCGGGAAATCCTGCGGCAACAAACACCGCTTGCGCTCTCTTACGTGCTGCCCTGGGATGCCCGGGGAGAGATGCGCAACAATCCGATCCTGGCGTACACCGATCCGTTTTTCTTCTACGTGGACGCCAAAGATGGAAGCATGCTGACGCGGGAACTTAAGCCCTACCAGCAGGCAGGCCAGCCGGAACCGGTCAGCGAGCGGAAGCTTTCCCCCCGCCATCAAGGCAAGGCGCTGACCCAGGAAGAAGCGGTCAAGCTGGCTGTACAACTCTTCCGGCTGTCCGGCCTCGAATTGCGCAGCGCCTACTACAGCGAAAACGAACATCTGGGGAACAAGCGCGTCTGGGATCTCTCCTTTGAAAAGTCAAATGGCAGAGAATACGATTACGCCCATGTCACCATCGACGCGGCGACCGGAGACATCTACTCGTTTTCCCGCAGACCCGCCATGCCGCTGAACGAATCGGCGGCGAAAAGCGCGCCTGATCCGGCCGTGTGGAAGGAAAAAGCGTTCGAAGCCGTTCGCACATTAACCCCTACGCTGGCGGACAGTTTGTACTGGTACGAAGAATCCGACTCCAACCTGAATGTGACTCCCGAGGAGTACAGGCTGATTTTCCGCCGCTATGTGGGCGGGATCCCGGCTGCGACCGGTTTTGCCTCCGTCTCGTTTGACCCCGCAACAAAAGAGATCATCAGCTATTACGCCGACTTCGGGACCGAGAAATACCCGGCCCGGCCGCCCAAGGCCATTTCTGCCGAAAAAGCCGCCGAAGCCTGGTGGGAAGAGGCGCAGGTGGAAGCCGTTTACGTGCTGGAGCCGCTCAGTCCGGAAGAAAGCCGGGCAATGGAAAAATCCGCCACCCTGCCGAAGCGGACGGCCAAAATGGTATACCAGGCCCGTGCGCTTCCCCTGGAGCAGCCGTACTTCCTTGACGCCGAAACCGGGGAATGGCGCTCGCTGACCAGCGGAAAGACGATTGCGCTGCACCGCGAAACGCCCAGCGACCTGGAAGGCCATCCTGCCGCCAAAGCGCTGATGTTGATGTACGAATACGACGCGCTTTCGCTGATCGACGGAAAGATCATGCCGGAAAGGGAAATTACCCGCGGGGAAATGATCGAAATGCTCATCATCAGCTTGAACAACGGCCGCTTTTACCCTGCTTTCACTGCCGAACGGGAGGCCAGTTTCGTCGACGTCCCCCGCAGTTCCCGCTATTTCAACGCGGTGGAAAGCGCGGTCGACTACGGACTGCTTGACAAAAACAGCGGCAACCTGCGGCCCGACGAGCCGATTACCCGTGAAGAACTGGCGGCGATGATCGTCCGTGCCCTGGGCTATCAAAGCCTGGCCGCCTACAGCGGGATGTTCCGTTCCGATTTGACGGATATCGCCGAAGCGAAGGAACGCGGCTCCATTGTGATCGCCACCGGTCTGGGAATCATCCCGACTGACGGCAAACAGTTTTTGCCGCAGGCGCTGGTGAGCCGGGCAGACGCAGCCATTGCCTTCAGCCGTTTCCTGGAGAAGCGCGATGAACTGCAATCGCGGAGTCCCCGGCTTTACCCGCGCTGATGGCAAAACGCCGCTCCGCTTCATGTTTGAAGGAAAGGAACGCCCTATTGCCCTGACGCGGCAATCGCGGCGTTCTTTCTGCTTGACTTAACCTCCATGTGCCCTGTAATATTGTAGATATGTGTACAGGGTAGCATTGATTGCAGGTAAAAACGAAAGGCGCCCTCTCTAGTTTCTTCCCTTCCAGACAGCGGCTGATCTCTCTGGGAGGATGCACGATGCGGAAACGCTACCGTCCGAAGTTCGTGTAGATAAAGCAGAAACTAACCTTTCGGAAGTAAACACCTGCGAATCCCACATTAAAGGAGACTGAAAAACATGGCACGTTACACAGGGCCTCGACACAAACTTGCCCGTCGTCTGGGTATCTCCCTTGACGGCACTGGAAAAGACATTAAACGCAATTATCCTCCTGGCCAACACGGTCACAGCCGGAGGAAAATTAGTGAGTACGGCATTCAGCTGCAAGAAAAACAAAAATTGCGCCACATGTACGGCCTTGGCGAGAAGCAATTCCGCCGCACGTTCGAGCAAGCGAGCAAAATGCCCGGCGTAGTGGGCGAAAACTTCATGAAACTGCTTGAATCGCGTCTGGACAACCTGGTTTACCGCATGGGCTTTGCGCCGACTCGTCCGGCTGCCCGTCAGCTGGTTAACCACGGTCACTTCCTGGTAAACGGGAAGAAGGTAAACATTCCTTCCTACCGCGTACAACCGGGTGACGTGATCTCCCTGCGCGAAAAATCCCGCAACATTCAATTTATCAAAGACTCGCTGGAAAACCGCAGCTTCTTGCCGAACTACATCTCGTTCGACGACGAGAAAAAAGAAGGCACGTACCTGCGCCTGCCGGATCGCGAAGAATTGCCGGCAGAAATCAACGAAGTTCTGATCGTCGAGTTCTACAGCCGTTAATCAACGGCAGCGCCTGCGAAGGCTTGTCCCCTGGCCGGAATGCCTTCGCGGCGGAAGAAAACCGCAAAAGAGCAGCGCCCCCAATGGGGGCCTGCTCTTTTTTTGGCTTTTTGAAGCAAGCAAAAAAAGCCGCCACTTTTAGCGGCAGAAGCTGCGGCTGGTTTTCTTCAACGCTGAATAGCAAAAAAAATCAGGAATTTTGCGAGGGGGAAGAACTGATGTAGAGAAATCGGACGGGCTTTCCTGTCTTGTTAAACCAGTTGTGGGGCCGCGCAGAATCCATGTGCAGGCTGTCCCCCGGATGGAGATCGTGCTCCGTATAGTCGAGCAGAACCGTCAGGATCCCTTCCAGAATGTAGAGGAACTCCTGTCCCTCGTGCGAGTATGGGGGTTCCCGCCTGTCTCCGGGCATCAAGGTGACCAGGATCGGCACGAACAGGGGATTCTTCACATTTCCGGAGAGATCGGCATACACGAACGAAGTCTTGTGCTCCACGGGCTCGCGGTTTCCCCGCCTGATCAGGTCTTTTTCAATCTGGATCGTGTCGGGAAAGAAATAACTGGGGCTGACCCCCAGCGCTTCGGAGATTTTCCGCAGGGACAGCAGGGTGACGGAACAGAGCGAACGTTCCACCTGCGACAAGAAACTCATCGAGAGGTTTGTCTTTTCGGATATGTCCTTCAGGGTCATCTTTTTGGACAGGCGAAGTTCCTTGATTCGTTTTCCAATGTCTTGCTCCATACGCGTACCTCGGACTCCAGAATGTCACCCTCATTATAGCGCATCGTGGCAAAAGTGCATAGGAATTTGAATAAATCTTCAGTAAAATCAGTCTTTTTTATTGACATGCGCCGCATCATGACATATCCTTTTCTTACCATGAACATTTCGTGTCTTTTTTTTGTTCATCCATTTAAGTCCCACTTAAATCCATTCTTGGTTCCTGCCTCTTTGTTCCCCATTCGCTCGACAACATGAACCATACAAAAATTCCAATGGAAAACAGGTGAAGCAAACATGCTAGTAATCAATGAAAAGGACCAGAAAGAATTGCTGTCCATGGAGGAAGCCATCGAGGCGGTCAGCAAAGCCTTGAGCGAATTTTCCCAAAGACGGGCGATCTCTCCCGTTCGGCACGCGATCCCCGTCTCGAAAAGCAACGGGACCTCGCTGTTTATGCCCTCGCTGGTGGAAGCAACCGGCAGCCTGGGGATCAAATTCGTTTCCGTCTTCCCCGGCAACAAGGAGCTGGGCAAAAAGACGATTTACGGACTCGTGGTTCTGGCCGACGTTGCCACCGGCGAACCTTTGGCCGTTATGGACGCCTCCTACTTGACGGTCTTGCGCACAGGAGCCGCTTCCGGGTTGGCGACCAAACTCCTGGCGCGGAAGGACGCAAAAATTGCGGCGGTCATCGGCACCGGGGCCCAGTCGCGCGGTTTGATCCAGGCGATCCTCGCCGTCCGGCCTGTCGAAGAATTGCGCCTGTTCAACCGCAGCGCGCAGAAAGCCCTTGAATTGGCGAATGAAATCGCGGAACAGTACGGAAAGGACCGCCTGTTTGTACGGGCAGTAAACTCTCCCGAGGAAGCGGTCAAAGGCGCCGATATCCTGGTGACAGCCACCAACTCCGCCGCTCCTGTTTTTCCCGGAGAATGCGTCGATCAGGGGATTCACGTCAATGCCGTCGGCTCGTTCCGCCCCGAGATGCAGGAACTTCCCTCGCTCCTGGTGGCGAAAGCGGACAAAGTGGTCGTGGAGTCAAAAGAGGCCGCTCTGGAGGAAAGCGGAGATTTGCTGGTGCCGATTCGCGAGGGACTCTTCTCTGCCGACGACATTTTTGCCGAACTTGGCGAAATCGCCAGCGGAGACAAGCCGGGACGGGAACGGGAAGAAGAGATCACCGTTTTCAAATCGGTGGGACTGGCCGCCATGGATGTCGTCGTGGCCAAGGCGATGTACGACAAGGCGGTCAGCGCCGGTGTGGGACAAATCGTCTCCTGGTAGCGGGCAGCGGCGGATCGGCGTTCATGCCTTTGAAAGGGGGGATGAAAACGGATTTCGAGCAAAAACGGCCTCAAATGATGAAAAGGGGGTTTGTGCGTGAAAGAGAGACAAACCATGCACGGCGCAACACACTTTACCTCCCCTGCCCGGGTCCTGGTCGGAGGGGATGCGGAAGGACCGGTTCTCTCCGCGCGGGTGCCGCTCAGCTTCTGGGGCGGTTTGAATCCGGCAACCGGAGAGATCGTCGACCGCCGCCATCCCTTGTGCGGAAAAAACGCCGCCGGAACCGTTCTGGTCATTCCCGCCGGACGCGGCTCCTGCAGCGCCAGCGGGGTTTTGTACGAAGCGATTGACAGCAACCATGCGCCGAAGGCCATCCTCCTGTCCCAGGCAGATGAAATTATTGCCCTGGGGGCGATTGTCGCCGACGAAATCCTGTCCAAACGCTTGCCGGTTCTCGTTCTGGACGCGGAGGCGTTTGAGCGTGCGTTGCGCGCCGATTACGCAAAGGTGAACGGGGACGGGACGGTCACCCTGATCCAGTCATCCCCCTTCGATTTGACAAGCCACTCGAAAGCTGAAGACAAGCATTTGCCAAGCGCTGCGTTGCAGCTGTCCGACCGGGACAAGGCGCTCCTCGAAGGTGCGGAAGGGCCGGCCCGCCAACTGGCGATGCGCATTCTCGTGCGACTGGCGGAAGTGCAGGGAGCCCGCTGCCTGATTGACGTAACCAGAGCCCACATCGACGGATGCATCTACACGGGCGAGGCAACGCTGAGGTTTGCGGAAACACTGGCCGATCTGGGCGGACAAGTTCGCGTTCCCACCACAATGAACGCCATCTCGATCG
>ERZ777010.716-NODE-716-length-29743-cov-32.523713_pt1 | contig 29743 bp, 28 predicted proteins | sample MGYA00374963_ERZ777010 | MGnify/ENA primary metagenome ERZ777010 (study PRJEB29309, sample SAMN06268256) | bioreactor metagenome | isolation source: Joint BioEnergy Institute, California, USA | place: USA:Joint BioEnergy Institute, California, USA | collected...
TTAATTGGTGCGGATGGTACAGCATTTGGTTCGGATAAAGTATCAATTCGTGCGTATGGTAACCCCTTTGGTGCGGATAGTGTCTTAATTGGTGCGGATGGTACAGCATTTAGTTCGGATAAAGTATCGATTCGTGCGTATGGTAACCCCTTTGGTGCGGATAGTGTCTTAATTGGTGCGGATGGTACAGCATTTGGTTCGGATAAAGTATCAATTCGTGCATATGGTAACCCCTTTGGTGCGGATAGTGTCTTAATTGGTGCGGATGGTACAGCATTTGGTTCGGATAAAGTATCAATTCGTGCGTATGGTAACCCCTTTGGTGCGGATAGTGTCTTAATTGGTGCGGATGGTACAGCATTTGGTTCGGATAAAGTATCAATTCGTGCATATGATAACCTCTTTGGTGCGGATAGTGTCTTAATTGGTGCGGATGGTACAGCATTTGGTTCGGATAAAGTATCAATTCGTGCATATGATAACCTCTTTGGTGCGGATAGTGTCTTAATTGGTGCGGATGGCACAGCATTTGGTTCGGATAAAGTATCAATTCGTGCATATGATAACCTCTTTGGTGCGGATAGTGTCTTAATTGGTGCGGATGGCACAGCATTTGGTTCGGATAAAGTATCAATTCGTGCATATGATAACCTCTTTGGTGCGGATAGTGTCTTAATTGGTGCGGATGGTACAGCATTTAGTTCGGATAAAGTATCAATTCGTGCGTATGGTAACCCCTTTGGTGCGGATAGAATCCAAATTCTTGCATATAGAGACCCTTTTCGTGCAGATAAAATCCCAATTGGTGCGTATAGTTCCTTTTTTAGAGCGGAAGAAAATGATCCCCTCCTTTATGCGAATACAAGCCAATATTATTTCCTCTTTGGATACAAATACACATTCAATTTACATTGGAGACTGTGGTAAAATATGGTTAACAACATCGTTATCAAAGGAGGAAAAGGGTTGGATTGGAATTATTTCATTTTAGCATTGGGAATTGCGGCAGCTGGATATTTTATTGGGGAAGGTTTAAAGAATTTCAAAAGACTCGATGTACTGAATTCATTGGATGATGACGATTACGAACTGATCAATGAACGGAACGTGCATTATTTTATGGGGATTTCCAAAGAAGATGCAAAATCATTGATTCAGGAGCATCCTGACATTCCGCATATTTTGATCAATGGCAAAGTGTATTATCCAAAGGCCCAATTGCGTGAATGGTTATTGAATCTGGGGATGGAACAACAAAAATAATTTTGAATGATTCAACCAAACGATATCCAAGCCCGGCATGATGAAAAAATTATTATAGAAAGAAAGGCTGTATGTAAAGTGAATGATTGGATTACTAAAATAAAGAATAAAAAATTTATCGCATCCTTCAGCGGTGGAAAGGACAGTACGCTCGCTTTATATAAAGCCATACAAGCAGGAGAACCGGTTGGACTGATCGGGATGCTGGATGAAACGGATCACTTCTCCTACTCCCACCGATTGTCACCTGAATTTTTGGAAGCGCAAGCCCGTGCCATAGGCTGTCCCATCTTTACACGCGCCGCCAGCTGGACAACCTATGAAGAAAAGTTCATCCAGCTATTGGAGGAGGCAAAGGAAAAAGGGGCGGAAGTGCTCGTAACCGGCGATGTGGACGTACCTGACCACTGTTCCTGGCACGAAAACGTCGCGAATAAGGTGGGGCTTGATTTATGTATGCCCCTTTGGCACAGAGAGCGTCGAGAAATTGTCGAGGAATTTGTTGATTCTGGTTTTGTGGCCATGGTGACAACAGTGAATTTATCAATGGGTATGCGCATGGATGACTTGGGAAGAATATTGACCCGTGATTACATAGAGGAGCTTGTGGAACGGTCCATCGATCCATGCGGGGAAGCAGGGGAATTTCATACAACGGTGTTGGATGGTCCGATTTTTTCGGCGCCGATTCAAGTGGAAAAGTTGGACATCATTCGCAAAGATGAATATGTCTTTTTGCCGTTGAAATTGAAATAGTAATAAATATCGCATGCTTAATGCAGTTAGCAATGTCCCTGAACTTTTTGGTTATCCAAAGGGCGCTACATTTCGGTGCATCGAATTATTGCCATTTATACACAACATAAAACCATTCCCACCGGCGGAAACGGGCATGAAAAAATATGCAAGTTACTGAATTTAATAAGATCCGATTTGCTCGTTTATGGCGAAAAATGGCGATTTTTGACATTCTCTGGTGTTTATGGGCATCGGAATAAGGGAATTTCAATAGAAAGGAAGCATTTTGCCCAAATAATCAATTGAATATTTTACCTATACTTGAGAAATCTAAGATATGTGGATGAATAACGGTTTTTATTGGAGGTAGCGCTATTGAATCTCGCAGATGTGTTGATCATTGTCGGTTCGGTAATCATATGCTTCATCTTCATAGTTTTTATCGTCAGTGGATTATATTTGTATTTTATTGACCGCAGCCAAAAGCAACATCCGGTGTTGCGCAATTATCCGGTTATCGGCAGGGCGCGGTACTTATTTGAAACAATCGGCCCCGAATTGCGCCAATACTTATTCGACCATGATACAGAAGGGAAGCCGTTTTCGCGTTTTGAATATCAAACCATTGTAAAATCCGCAAAATATAAACGCGATGTGATCGGATATGGTTCATTGAGGGATTTTGAGAAACCCGGCTTTTATATCCGCAACTCCATGTTTCCGAAACTGACGGAAGAATTGAAAATGGATCAGGAAACAAGGGTGAAAACGAAACGGTACATTCTATTGAATGAGCCTTTATTTGGACAAAGGAAAGAAAAATGGGAAGATCATGAATCAAAGGCGTTCCTCTTGCATGATGATGATGCCATTGTGATTGGGGAACATACGAAGCATCCATTCATTGTCAAAGGACAAATCGGCATGTCCGGAATGAGTTACGGTGCCCTGGGCAAAAATGCGATTACTGCGTTGTCCGAGGGTCTCGGCATTGCGAAAGGGACATGGATGAACACCGGGGAAGGCGGACTTTCCGATTATCATCTGAAGGGCAATGTGGATATCATTATGCAAATTGGTCCCGGTTTATTTGGCGTACGTGACAGAGAAGGGAATTTCAACTGGGACGCATTGGTGGAGAAAAGCCAAATTCCGCAGGTGAAAGCCTTCGAAATCAAATTGGCTCAGGGGGCTAAAACCCGCGGCGGCCACATTGATGCCGAAAAAGTGACGGAGGAAATTGCAAGAATCCGCATGGTGGAACCTTATACTTCCATTGATAGCCCGAACCGTTTCAAAGAGTTTAATGATTTCCATACGTTATTCGATTTCATTGAACAAATACGTGAAAAATCGGGGAAACCGGTGGGCATGAAGGTGGTCATCGGAAGCCCGCATGAAGCGGAAGCATTGGCCAAGGCGATGAAAGAATCGGGAAAAGGTCCGGATTTCATCACGGTGGATGGCGGCGAAGGGGGAACGGGTGCGACGTATCAGGAGTTGGCTGATAGTGTCGGTTTGCCGCTTAAGGCCGCCTTGCCATTGTTGCAGAATGCTCTGGTCAAACATGGCGTGCGGGAGCGGGTGAAAATCATCGCTTCCGGCAAACTGTTCTCCGCAGACCGGATTGCGATTGCCCTTGCCATGGGGGCGGATCTCGTCAATATCGCCCGCGGTTTTATGATTACAGTGGGCTGCATTCAGGCATTAAAATGCCATTCCAATGCATGTCCTGTGGGTGTCGCAACGACAGATCCGGATTTGCAGAAAGCGCTGGTCATTGATGAGAAGAAATACCGCACCGCCAACTATGTCATCACATTAAGGGAAGGGCTTTTCCGCATCGCTGCGGCATGCGGCATTGATTCACCGGTACACTTCAAGCCGGAACATGTGGTTTATAAAGATGAAAAAGGCCGGGTGTTCCCGCTGGAGGAGTATTATCAAACGTTGTTGGAAAAATAATTAGGATCGCAAGAATGAAAAGGCTGGCATCCACTCTTGATGAGGGGCCAGCCTTTGATACATGTCTGATTTGTGCCTGAACTTTAAGATGCAAGTACTAAACCACGATGGTAGACATGAGAGAAGCGGAATCTGAAGGAAGCTGGAGGCAAAGTACTGATCCGGGGAACACGAACCTCATAAAAGCTGGTCCATATGTTGAACGATTAAATAAGCGGATGCAGATTAAGGAAAGAATTAAAATTAAAGACAAGGTTAAGAATATTGTGGTCATAAACGCAATAGATGAATTTCCCCAAATTTATCAACCTTAATACCTATATAATCAAAGTAATAAAATAAGAATTATTTACTTTATTAGTAAAATTAAAAAATAAATTAATTGAAATATTGAAATTTTAAGAAAAATTGTTTAAGATAATTACAATCCTTTAGCATATTAAACAACTGAAGAAATTAATAGTAATTAGATGAATATGGAAGCTTCTGTATGCAATTGATTGTTTGATAAGCCGGGCGTTCATGTGATCGATCAAGCACTAAAGTTTGTTCATGGCAGCAACTTCTTTTTAACGGTTCGAATTTTTTTTAACCATAATCACTAGTATTTCAATAGGAAAAATAAATTATTAGGAGGAATACACATGTCTTTACAATTTGCTTACTGGGCACCAAATGTTAGTGGAGGATTAGTGATTTCCAAAATCCCGCAAAAAACGGGATGGTCCTTTGAAGACAATAAACGTTATGCACAAATCGCCGAAAAGCTTGGATTTGATTATGTATTAATCCAAACCCGGTTTTTGGCAAGCTATGGTGCTGAAAATCAATTGGAGGCGGCAGCTCTTGCATCCGCGTTGGCGGCTTCCACAGAAAAATTAAATCTGATCACGGCTGTATTACCTGGCTTATGGCATCCAGGTGTGATGGCAAAAATTATCTCAACAATCGATCATATCAGTAATGGCCGTGCAGCCATCAACATTGTCAGCGGTTGGTTCAAAGGCGAGTTTAACGCATACGGTGAGCCTTGGTTGGACCATGATGAGCGCTATCGCCGTTCGGAAGAGTTTATTGAAGTATTGCGTGGTCTTTGGACAGAGGAAGAATTTACTTATCGCGGAGACTTCTATCGAATCAATCAGGCTCCTTTAAAGCCGAAACCGGTAAAAACGCCAAAAATCTTCCAAGGAGGAAATTCGAAAGCCGCCAAAGAAATGGCAGGACGTGTATCAGATGTGTACTTCATGAATGGCGGTTCATTGGAAGACATTAAAAAGCAAATCGATGAAGTTAAAGCCCTTCGTGAAGCAAATGGAAAAGGGCAAATTGAATTTGGGGTAAACGGCTTTGTGATCGTTCGTGATACGGAGGAAGAGGCAAAGCAAGTTTTACGTGATATCGTAGAACAAGCAGATCACGAAGCTGTGTTAGGATTTAAAGATTCTGTGAAACATGCCGGCCAATCTACAAATGAAAAAGAAGGTATGTGGGCGAATTCTTCATACGAAGACTTGATCCAATACAATGACGGATTTAAAACCGGATTGATTGGTACAGCGGAGCAAGTTGCAGACCGCATTATTGAATTGAAGAAAATCGGCGTCAACATCGTGTTAACAGGATTCCTGCATTATGACGAAGATCTTCAAGCATTTGGCGAAAAAGTGATTCCATTAGTCAGAGAAAAAGAAGCAAAATTAGAGCTGCAAAATGCGTAATGGGAGAAAGCAAGTACAAGCTCTCAATGGAAAAATGACAGGTTCAGCCACTCTATTGAATATAGGGTGGCTTTTATTTTTGAAACGGTATTTTTTAAGAGCATGAATGGGATTGGATTTAAGGGATCAAAGCATAATGGCGGCTTTTGGAAGGGATTAACGTAAGGTTTGTTATAATCTTTCAGTAAAAAAATAGGAGGTAGGATTGCCATTGGGTTCTTTTAGGAATGGCTACATCTCCCATTTTTTGTCCAGCCACGTTTTCCAGTTTCCATCCGGGATTCGCTTTCCTAATCCTTTATGTATTGGATTGTACATATACACATAGGCTTGAATCCTTTCGCCGGTTTCCAACACAACTTCTTTGATTTCACGAATGTAAAGGTTATCCCTTGTTGGTGCATTTTCATCGTAATCTTCCAATAGGTCCATCGCTTGCAAAGCCTTTTGAAAATGACGTTCTTTAATGGTAATGACTTCTCCGAACACCGTTGAATTTCCTTCGATCATGCAAGGATATTCGCCGCTGATATGTGAATATAGTTCCACATTTTCAATCGCCGCGTTTTGAATGTTTTCGATTGCATTTTTGGGGATGACATGATGATTGGAACACCCTGTCATCAGTGTGCCGTAGACAAAGAAATTTCGATTCATTGCAATCCCTCCGATTTCATTGTGTCAGGAACAACACTCATTATCAACTGGAAAAAACAATACTTGAGTCTTTGTAATCTAAAGCCGTTATAAAAACACTTCATTAATCTCCTGGTTTTGATAAAGTTTTCCAGTTTTAAGCTGTAAAGCAACCGCTAAAAAAATCTATTTGCCAAAAACATTTTTAATGACCGATTAAATCAATTTCACGCCCCAAACAAAAAGGATAGACACACAGGCTCCCCGTGCATCTATCCTTTTCTTTTAACATCTTTATTTACTCTTCCAAGAAATCATTCTTCATCCCCATGAGACTGCATCACAGCCACCATTTCCACATCTTTCTGACGTTTGAATGAAATGGCCAAAGAGGCGGTTGTAAGCAACATAAAGGCCACCATGTAACCCAATAGGATGAAGTTGTTGTGCCACAAGTAGGAGATATCTCCGCTTGAGATGGCCGCTTTGAAGGCTTGGATTGTATAAGTCATTGGCAATAATGCGTTGATTGGTTGCAAGGCGTTTGGCAACAATTCCATCGGGAACGTTCCGGCACTTGTCGTCAATTGCAAAATCAACACGATGATTGCAATAAATCGGCCAGTGTCGCCCAACAATGTAACAAGCATTTGGATCAACGCCATGAATACGAAGCTGACAATTATGGACGTTAAAATGAATAACGGTAAGTTCTCAACCTCAAGTTTTAATACAACCAACAGAATGAAATCTACCAGTAACGCTTGGATCAAACCGATGATTGCGACAACGCCGAATTTGCTTCCGAACCAGGCGAATGGGTTTTTAGGACGGATCACTGGTCGTTTGAATTCAAAGACGATGGAAAGCATCAATGCTCCGACGAATAGGCCGAGCGACATGAAGTATGGAGAGAAACCTGTACCGTAGTTTGGCACTTCATTGACAGGTTCTTTATCCACAACGACCGGTTCACCCATCATATCATAAGTGTCATCGTTGGCATTCACTGTGCCTGCTTTTTCAGCGCCTTCAGCGAGTTTGTCGGCAAGTTCTGTTGAACCGTCCAATAATTTATCCGCGCCGGATGTCAATTGATTTGCGCCGTCAGAAAGTTTTCCTGCGCCATCTTGAAGCTGGCTGGCACCGTCAGAAAGTTTGTTCATGCCTGCAGTCAATTCATTGGCGCCATTGTTCAATGCAACGGAACCGTTGTAAAGTTTGCTTACCCCGCTTTGCAATGTTTGTTCACCGGAGTTGATTTGGTCAAGACCGGCAATCAATTGATCAAAGGCTGGGGCAGTTTGGGCTTTCAATTTCTCTTCAATGCCGTCAGCTGAACCAAGCAATTGGTTTGTCAATGACGTTTCAAATTGCGTCAATCCTTGGTTGAGCCCTTTGCTGATGCCTTCGGATATTTGAGGCTCCAATTGGGCTTGCAATGAAGTTTTATATTGCGCTTCGATTTGTTCTTTCGAAGGTGAATTGCTTGCGACTTTCGCCATAAAGGCATCCGCTTGCGCTTCCGTCATATAGCCGTTTGCCACAAGGGCGGATTTGATTTGCGCCAATGTTTGGGATTGATTTGAAACCGTTTGTTCCGCCAATTGGCCGGATAGACCGTTGACGATTCCGGTTGTCAATTGAGTTGATAATTCGCTGGACAATTGGGTTTCCAATTGGTCGATTCCAGCACTGATGTCTTTAACACTGTCTTTGAGATTTTCTGAAATTCCCTCCGCCACTTGAGCTGGCAGTTGGTCTTTCATTTGTTTGACGCCATTTTTCACTTGGGAAGTTCCATCCACCAGCGCTGGAAGATTATCATTCACTTGTTTTAGGCCATCTTTCAATTGGCCGGCACCGGAGGCGATGGAATTGGAACCAGTGGCAGCAGTGTTCACGCCTTCTTTGAACTCGATCATTTTGGATGCCAATGTGGCAAGATTTTCACTTAATGTTTTGGAACCGTCGTCGAGTTTAGCAATCCCATCTTTTAATTGGCTTGCACCGTCACTTGCCTGATTCAAGCCATCCGCCAATTCCGTGATGGAATCAAACATTGTTTCCGCATAAGTTTCAATGATTTTTTTGGAGATTTCCGCTTTCACTTCTTTCATGGCAGATTCTCCGATTTGGGCTGAAAGGAAGTTGGTGCTTTCATTTGGCACATATTTGATTTCCAATTTTTTCGGCTCATCATCGAGGATGGTTGTTGCATTTTCAGAGAAGTTTTCCGGAATTTCCACAAGCAAATAATAATCCCGGTTTTCAAGGCCTTTGTATCCTTCTTCCTTGGAAACCACATGGAATTCAAACTCATCGCTGTCTTCCAGCTTATCGGCGAGTTCTTTCCCGATTTGCAAGTTTTCGCCTTCGAATTCTGCGCCTTCATCTTCATTGACGACCGCAACAGGCAAGTCGTTCAAGTTGGCATATGGATCCCAGAATGCCCAGATGAACATTCCGGCATAAAGCAAAGGTACTAGCGCGACGGCGATCACCGAAATGAGCACTTTTTTGTTTGTAAGAAGGAATTTTAGTTCCGCCAAAAAAGACGATTTTTTCACATTGTTACCCCCTAGAAGTAATGACTATTTTGTTCATTTGGTCATTTTGCAGCAAATATGTAGGGCCCTCCTGAAATTGAGTCCCTTCAATGAAAAGTTATTTCGATAATCCTTCAAAGAAATATAATTTAAACAAATCGGACATTTCTTCCTTGTCCAAAGGCGGGTGATGTTGTTCCCAATCAAATATTAAGGCCACATAAGTTTTCAGCATGACAAAGGCGGTGATTTCCGGATTGCATTCTTTGATTTCACCACGGTCAATGGCATCCTGAATAATCCCTTTCATGTAGTCAATGATGGCTTGCTCCACCCGCTGAATGACATCCACAACCGCTTTTGTTCCAATTTCTCTCTCTTCTTGGAAAAGCTTGATCGTGAGCTGATGGGATTTCCGGAATTCCAAAAGCCTTATCAGAACACGATGGATGTTTTCATCAAAGCGGCTATTTGGATCGATGGCGTTTTCCGCTTCGGCCTTCATGTCCCGGATCAGGGAAGTGACAATTTCATCCAGAATTTCTTCTTTGCTTTTGAAGAATGTATAAATGGTTCCTTTGCCGACATTGGCCAGTTTCGCCACCTGATCCATCGTTGTCGCCTTATAGCCAAATAAGGAGAAGGATTTTTTCGCAGCTTCCAGGATTAATTGTTTTCGGTCGATCGCCATTGGATTCACCTCCATTAATCAAAAACTGACCAAATGACAAAATTGGTCATTTGTTTCACGTAATGTACTATACTACAATCAATCAAATTTATCAACCAAAATAAACGGTTTTTAACGTTTATTTAGTGGATATTCTTTTAGAGGGAACAAACACTAAAGAGGAATCAAATTCTACTGAATAAAAAAAGACGCTTGAAAACGTCCTTTGACTGGTGTTAGAAAAAGATATTGCGCAATCTCATGACACGGGAAAAAAATCGGGCATCCTTTGCCATTTTTCCAAAGTATGGATGCTGGTAAGGGGCAAGACATTGTTGGAACAGATCATCACAAAATCTTGATGGTCCATACATTCGGTAACAGTAATCGTGTTGCATGCAGCAATAGTCGACAGGATTTGTCGGGGCACCCGGACCGGAACAGCCTGGTCCGCAATAACGGTAACCGGGATAGCAAATGCCGAATAAAGATTTTCGTGGTTGCATCATTTTCAACCCTCCCTTTCCAATAAAATTTGTTTATTTATAATATGTAGTTTTTGCAGGAATGGGGAGGGCACAAATGGTGTTCCTTCCACCCATTCCGCTTATCAAACGAAATTGGACCGGGACGACGACGGATGGGCTTGTGAAAGATAAAGAGGCTGGGACAAAAGATAAAAAACACCATTTTCTCACGGGAGAAAAATGGTGTTTTTTTGATAATTGAAGAAAATTGATTTCCGTTCCGGGGACGCTTTCCGCGGGCCCGGCTCGAGCCTCCTCGGAGCTCAATCCTTCGCTCCTGCGGGGTCTCGAGACTCGGGCTGTTCCCGCAGGAGTCGCCCCGTCACTCCAATCAATTTTCTGTGATATCAATTTTTTACAAAATTTTTTTTTGCAGCTCGTTCACTTTATTAGTTATGTCCCAGCCTCTTTTCTTTCGTATGGGGCCATCATTTCAGCCCTTTGTAAATTGCAGCCAAACGCTCTTCCATCTTCTCCCAACAATAATGGTTTTTCATCGCTTCCCGTGCGTTTTTACTCATCCGGGCAAGCATTTTCCGATCTTTATATAAGCGTAAAAACTGTTCAACATATTCTTCGGCGGTTGGATCGTCTTTATCTATCACGATGCCGCATTGATGTTTCTCAATGATATTTTTCATGTCCATTGCCCGATTCACTACGACAGGGATGCCGTTATTCAAAAAGCTGAAAAACTTGTTGGGCAAGGCGTATTTTTTGTTTATATTCCTGATATCAAAGTAAATATAACCTGCATGGACTTGATTCAATTCTTTGGGCAGGTTTTCATATTCCACCCATTTGCAATGGATTGCAGGATGACCGCTGATCAATTTCTTTTCATTATACGAAATGGTCGGATCGATATAGCCGATAATATCGAATCGGAAATTTTTCATCGAATTTTTGCAAAGATCGGCGATTTGTAATATTTTTTTCGGATTCCCTTTTTGATACTGCACAACGCCTTCATAGGCAATGACAAAGTAGTGCTGAAAATGTTCATCCTTTGGCAATTCCTGCTGGTATAAAGGGGAGTTGTAGATGACGGTGACGGGCACGCCTGGATATCTTCGTTGATAAATATTTTTAATGGAATCGGAAACGGTTATGAGATGATCCACTTCCTTCATCAATAATCTCAGCAATTTGCTGTTTTGCTCCAGCTCATGGGCGTCATAGATCACTTTTACGTTTTTCCCTTTTTTTCGGAGAACTTTTTTAATCTGTACGGCTTCATACAACGTGTGCAATTCATGGGCGTGATAAATGTCGGCTTCGACAGCCAACGCCCGTTCATACAACTTGTCAACAAAATAATTTTGCGTATCCATTTCCAAATTGTTGACCATTTTGCCGATATGGGGATCATACATATTTTTGATGTCATAGGTTAAAAACTTGATGCCTTTATATTCAAATTGGTCTTGATTAAAAGTTGGATCTTTGATTTTTTTCAGATTCGGCTCAAAAACGGCACCGTTCGTTTTTCCGGCCACAATGGTGACATCGTATCCCAATTTTTTCAGACTGATCGCTTCCTTTTCAAAGACGCGGATATCTTTGAAAGAATGTTTCCTGATCAATTTGCAAACTTTCATCCGGATTCCTCCAAAAATCTATTTCATTTCATCATCCTATGCTATGTTTCATCTTCCATAAGAGCTGATTCATTTTCCTAATATTTCAATAAAAAATAGAGAGTCACAACATTTGCAGCTAGACATAAGATAGTTTAGAAACTCATTTTCCGGAAAGGTGGATCTTGGTTGAAACTGGTCACCATTGTCGGCGCACGTCCGCAATTTATCAAATCCGCCCCGTTTTCAGATATGTTTCGGAAGGGGCATAAAGAAATCATCATCCATACGGGGCAACATTACGATGAAAATATGTCTGACATCTTCTTCCAAGAACTTGCGATTCCGAAACCGGACTATTTTTTGGGTGTCGGTTCCGGCAGTCATGGGTATCAGACGGGGAGGATGCTTGAAAAAATCGAGCAGGTGCTTTTGAAAGAAAAGCCGGACGGGGTGCTTGTTTACGGAGATACAAATTCCACGTTGGCAGGTGCTCTGGCGGCAAGCAAATTGCATATTCCTGTTTTCCATGTGGAAGCGGGGTTGAGGAGCTACAATAAACAAATGCCGGAAGAACAAAACCGGATATTGACGGACCATATTTCGGATCTGTTATTCTGTCCGACAAAAACGGCCGTGGAGAATTTGAAAAGGGAAGGGATCTTGGACGGGGTCCTGTTGACGGGGGATATCATGGCCGATGCGGTCAATCGGTTCATGAATCTTTCAAATAAGTTTTATTCAAATGGAAAGTGGCTGGAAGTGTTGAAAGCCGATAATCCGCATCTGCCTCAATTAAAGGAAAAAGAATATTATCTTGCCACGGTTCATCGGGCGGAAAACACCGACGATTTGATGAAGTTGAAATGCATTTTCACCGCGCTTGAAATGTTGGATCAACCCGTTCTTGTCCCGCTGCATCCAAGAACACGAAAATTGGTGGGGGAGTTGAACATTTCGTTTGAAAATGTGATCATCATTCAGCCGGTGGGTTATTTGCTGATGTTGCATTTGACAAAAAACGCTTATATGGTTGTCACCGATTCCGGCGGCCTACAAAAAGAAGCCTATCTATTGAAAACCCCATGCACCACGTTGAGGAATGAGACGGAATGGATTGAAACGTTGGAAAATGGCTGGAATTGTCTATGCCCCATCAACATCCAGTCGATTCTGGAAAAGGCCTCGCGGAATTTGGACTCACTGAATGAAACGCAACCTCAGGTGTTCGGGGATGGAAAGGCGGCACTCCGCATATGCCAGGCAATTGTTGAACGGTATGCATAAGACCTTTTCATCAGAAGGGGCGCCTTCTAGTTCAATTTTGAAGGTGGCCGTATATTTAGATGCAGATATGAAACTGGCTTTGATATAGAAAAAAGGAGAATGGAAGTGAAATCAGATTCTCCTTTTTTATTAATTCTTATGTTCATTTTTGTCGTCTTTACTTATTGGTTCTTCGGATTCCTTATATTCGGAATTTGATTCTTGAATGATCTTTGCCATTTTTTCTAATATTCTATTGGTTTCCGAAGCATCAATTCCCCTTCTTACAGCGGTTTCAATAATTACATATTGGGCAAACAGCAGGAAAAAAATCATCAAAATGAGAAATGTTAAATTTATTTCCAATAGATCCGAACCTCCGTCTGTTTAACTGATAATACGATTATATAATATGTTTAATATTAGTTAAATTGGTAAATATATGGTAATTTCGTTTTTTTACTTTTCAAAATTCTGAATGTGCACTTGTTTGGTCATGTGGCAATTGTGACCGAGTTTTATTATTGCATTCTCTGTATGATTATCTATCACTTGTTTGATCGGGCATTGAATTCATCTCCTTCTATATGTAAAACCGATTTAAAAGTTGATTTTCTCGTATTCCAAACATTCAAGTCACAAAAAACGGAAATACTATGAAAATCAAATTCCTATGAATATGGTGAAAACCTTGATATAATTGTATTTACCAAAAAATATAAAGGGGTGCGAAACGATGAATGCTTATGAAGAATATATGAAAGCCATCGTCCAACCGATGCGTCAGGAATTGGTGGATGCCGGATTTACAGAATTGACAACGGCGGATGAAGTGCATGAGTTTATGGCAACGACAAAGGGAGTTTCTCTTGTGGTGATCAACTCGGTATGCGGCTGTGCTGCGGGAAGCGCTAGACCGGCAGTTCGGGAAGCCATCAAAGAAATCAAACCGGATCATTTAGTGACGGTGTTTGCGGGACAAGACCGTGAAGCGACTGCCGCGATGCGTTCCTATTTTGAAGAGATTCCGCCAAGCTCTCCATCCATTGCCATTTTGCGTGATGGCCAATTGGAATACTTCATTCCAAGAGAACAAATCGAAGGGTATGAAGTGGGACAAATCCGTGACCATATCGTGGGCGTGTTGAAACAGGCATGCGGCGCGTAATCGTCACGACAGCGGGGAGACCTGATGAGGAATCTTTCCAACTGGCAAAACTAGTGAGTGAGGAATTAAATCTACAAGTTGTACCCAGAAAGAAACGTTCAGTGGCCAAATTGAGCGAAATCTATGATGCCAATGTGATCGTCGCCGGAAAAAACCGGTTGGAGTATTATGGGAAAGGCTCTTCTACGCCTTTCTTTTTTCATCCCGACACGGCGGCTTTCCGTTTGAAGCGGTTGCAAAGAGGGGAAACGGAACCTTTTTTGGAAGCTTGTGCGTTGCAAAACGGCGATTCCTTTCTTGATTGTACATTAGGGGTCGGCTCGGACTCCATCGTCGCATCTTACGCGGTTGGGGAAAAGGGCAGAGTGGCCGGCCTGGAAGTCGATCCCGTTATCGCCTATATCGTCCGCCGGGGATTGAAGGAATATGAAACGGCGGATTCCGATTTGAAACAGGCGATGGAGCGGATTCAGGTCATTCATGGGGAAGCTGTCGGATTTTTGAAGCGGCAACCGGATGAATCCTTTGATGTCGTCTATCTGGATCCGATGTTCGAACAGTTAATAGAAGAATCCATCAACTTTGAATCGTTACGGGAATTGGGCAGCCACCATCCATTGACGGAGGAATGGGTGAGGGAAGCCTACCGTGTGGCGAAGAAGCGGGTTGTGTTGAAAGCCCATTTCCGTTCCACCCATTTTGAAGACTTCGGTTTTGAGCGAATGGTGCGCCTCACATCGAAGTTTCATTTTGGGGTGTTGGGAAAATAGATGTATTGTGATTGAAAAAGAGCGGAGGAATTCATTCGCTCTTTTTTATTTTGGATGGTTTCTTGTGGGCTGAATGATTTGGCGTAGGAGGATTTTTATGGGGGAATGAACACTGTTTTGGTGCGGATGGATAGGCTTTTAGTGCAGATACAACTTTTTGTACGCTAGCAAGTTTTGCGCAGATACAACTTTCATGGAGCGGTTGATTTATCCCATCCCATATGCAGATAAAGGGACAACATGCGACAATAGAGCACCGACTTGCTCGGATGGCTATCCCGCTTGCTCGGATAAAGCATTCACTTGCTCGGAAAGCAATCCATCTTGCTCGGATAAAGTGTCCGCTTGCTCGTAAACATTCCATCTTGCTCGGAAAAAGTGTCCACTTGCTCGTAAACATCCCATCTTGCTCGGAAAAAGTGTCCACTTGCTCGTAAACATTCCATCTTGCTCGGATAACCCCTCAACTCGTCCGTATAGATATTTGACGTGCTTGGATAAAGCACAACCTCGCTCAGATAGGTGTTCCCCTTGAACAGTTGGAACACCACATTCGCAATTAATCCCCATGTTACACGCTCAACCTCGCACAGAATCCTCCATCTCATAATAAAAAACGCCTTAGTTACGACCACTCAAAACTAAGGCATTGTGGAAGTTATTCTATTTCTTCCTCCATCTCCTTCAACCGATCCAACACTCTTCTTTTCCGGTACAACATGTTTCCCGTTTCGGCAATGGTTTCAATCATGCCTTTATTGGCAAAGGCGCCGAACACAATGCCGGCAATCGGAATCGCTTGGAAAAACTTTTTCCAGCCGAATTGATCCCGGAAAGAATAAAATACTTCCTGCCATCCTTTCAACTGCTGAATCATGTCAGTGGAAGCTTTATGTTCATTCCCTTTCCATAAATCCTTCAAAATCGCTTCCTTTCCGACGATGTCCGCATTGGCGAACTGCAGACATTTCACGATGAAAATGCGTTCCCTTTTATCATTTGGATCGTATCCGTAAATCATGGCAATCTCCTGCAGCGTTTTCAAAGAGATTCCCAAAATCACCGGGATATCGACAACAAGTGTGAATAATCCGCCGACTCCGGTGGAAGCCCCTTGCACCGTTGCGATTGCAGCCCGGTTTTTCCCAAGTTGTTCCGTAATTTTCATCATGTCGTCTATCGGCAATTTTTTTATCTCTTCGATCGACTGAATATTTTTATATGATGAAAACTTGTTGATCCTTTTGATGATGGCCTGCTCGCTGACCAAATATCGCCCGCCTGTTTGGATGTAGCTTCCCAACTCATCCACCAATTTTCCAATTGTCCGCTGAATGGATTTCGGCGTCAACTTGTCCAAAATTTTAAAGGGGATTCTGCCGAGCTTTTCCCAGAAAAATAAATCTTTTTGATCCTTTTCCCAAGCTTCAATTTCTTTCAAATAGCCCAACAATTGCTCTTGTGTCTCCAACGTTCATTCTCCTATCGTTATTTTGCTTTCTACTTTATACGGGCCCCATAGTAAAAAGTTTCGCCCAACTTTAAAGGAATCATGACGGAAATAAAGAATATTAAAATTGGGGGAGTGATAGAAAATGGTGAAGATTTTTGTGACAAGCAAAATCAGTGATTCAGCACTTAATATATTAAAATCTGTCGGGGAAGTGGAAGTTTGGGAGAAGGAAGAGACGCTGAACGGACAAGCTTTATTGGATAAAATTCAAGATCATGATGCGGTGCTGACAATGGTGAACAATTTCATCACAGATGACATCCTCCAAAACGCACCGAAATTGAAAGTGATCGGAAATTGCGGCGTCGGCTACAACAACATCGATATCGCTTCCGCGGAAAAGCATGGCGTGATTGTGACAAACACACCGGACGTATTGAATGATGCCACAGCCGATTTGACTTGGGCATTGATTCTTGGCATTGCCAGAAGAATCGTGGAAGCGGACAAGTTCGTGCGGGAAGGAAAGTTTACGGGATGGCTGCCCCATTTGTTCATCGGCAATCTGGTCTACGGCAAAAAGCTCGGCATCATCGGACTCGGGAGAATCGGCACCGCTGTTTGCGAAAGGGCAAAAGGATTCAATATGGATGTTTACTATTATAATCGCAACCGCCTTCCGATTGAAAAGGAACAAGCGTTGAACGCAACCTATGCAGACTTGGATCGTTTGCTCCGGGAATGCGACTATATCACCATCCATGCTCCGTTGAACGAAGAATCCCACCATTTGATTGGGCGGGATGAATTGAATCTCATGAAACAGGATGCGTATTTGATTAACACATCCCGTGGGCCGCTTGTGGATGAACAGGCATTGTACGAACATTTGAAAGCAGGGAAGATTGCCGGTGCTGCCCTTGATGTGTATGAACATGAGCCGAAAATTGTGGAAGGGCTGTTGGAACTGGATAATGTCATTCTGCTTCCGCATATCGGCAGCGCCACTTTGGAAACGAGAGCCCAAATGGCGGAACTTGCTGCAAAGAATATCGCCAATGTCCTTACAGGCAAAGAGCCGATTACCCCTGTGACGAAAGGTTGGAGAAAATGAAAATTTTAGTGGCGCCGGATTCGTTTAAAGGATCCCTTTCTTCCATTGAACTGTGCAAAACGATTCGCCAAGGCATCGAAAACGTCATGGATGCGGAAGTTTTGGAAGTGCCGATTTCAGACGGAGGAGAAGGGTTTCTCGAAAGCATTTGTTCGGTCCTTCCATTTCAAATAGAACAGGTAAACGTCAAAAATCCTTTGGGAAGAACGATTCGTGCGAAAATGGCGATTGACCCATTGCAACGTACAGCTTTCATTGAAATGGCAAAAAGTACAGGATTAACCCTTGTGCCAGAGGAGGAAAGGAATCCGTACCAATCTTTCAGCCATGGGGTGGGAGATTTCATTTTGCACGGCCTGGACAAAGGTTGCCGCACCTTCATCATCGGACTGGGCGGCACTGCGACAAATGATGCGGGGGTCGGAATGCTTTCCGCCCTGGGAGTCCTTTTCCGGGATGAAGCCGGAAAGCAAGTCCAAATTGAATCCTTGAGAGATATAGGGAAGATCGCCTCCCTTGATTTGCGGAAGGTGGACGAGCGGCTGTTTGAATGTGAATTCATTTTGGCGACCGATGTGAACAATCCCCTTTGCGGTGAGAGGGGAGCGACCCATGTATTCGGCCCACAAAAGGGAATTGAACACGTGCAGGAGATCGATGCCATTTTGCGCCATTACGGAACCGTGCTGGAAAAACAATTTCATCGGGAGTTGAAGAATCGGGAAGGTGCCGGTGCAGCCGGGGGAATCCCGGTATCCTTTATGGCCCTCTTTGACACCAAAATCCGGCAGGGAATTGATATTTTGATTGAGACGTTGCAATTAGAAAGGCTGCTGCCTTCGACGGATTTCATCATCACAGGAGAAGGGAAGCTGGATAAACAAACCTTCAACGGAAAAGTGATCAAAGGGATTTGCGATTTTGCCAAACCTTATCATATTCCAGTCGTTGCAATTTGTGGTACCATTGAATTATCGAGAAAAGAATTGAAAGAGTTGGGATTGGCCGCGGCTTTTTCCATCTGCAATGGGCCAGCCGCATTGGAAGAAACGATGGAGAATGCCCGGCAACTGGTCGGAGAATTGGCTGAGAATATTGCGGAGTTGATAAAAAGATAGAAAATAGAAAAGCACTGCCTTGATACATCAATGCAGTGCCTATTTCGAAAAAAATAAAAAGCCACAAACCGTAGCTTTTTATTCAGCGAAACAGAATGAAATTAAGTATACTAAATATAAAATAAATCCGATTGCAATTGTAATCGAGGCCATGCTTATCCCTCCTTAAAAAAACAATGGTCAATCCCTAACATATTTTACTATGAAAAAATAAATTAGGAAACCTTTTTCATGAAAAATCGTAAGTAATTGATAGATTGGACAAAAGTGGGTGAAGCGATTGAAAAAGTGGTGGCAAAAAACGCTCGTATTTTTAGTGGCGTTACTGACATTGGGGATCATTCCTCCGAACCATTCCATTTGGGATCATCTCGAAAATGGACAAGATTCGAACCGGGCACAAAGCGCCAATTATAAAAACATTGGTGTTGCCGAAGAAACCGTAGAATCGTTCGCCGATGAAAACACGGAAACGGTTGACCCGATTGATTCCATCCTTCAGTTGGCAAAGGAACAGTCTTACATAAAATTTGGTTCAAAAATTGCCCCGGTCATTGAAGATGAATTTGAACAACGAATTTTTCCAACGATCGAACAAATTATTTCATCCGCTTTGGCAAATTTGGACGATGAGACAAAACGATATTTAACCATCAGCGGGAAGCCGGGGGGAAATTATTCCGAGAGGATCTTTCATATTGCGGATGGCCGTAGCGGACAAGATTTGCTCCGATTCCATGTGCGTACCGAAAAACGGCCGCTTGAAGGATACTACTACAATTTCCATTACCACACTTATGAAGATCAATTTGCTTCACACCATACGATCGGGGATATCTACTATTCAAAAGACACCCCTCCGAAGTGGTTGTCCTAATATTTGATGATGCTATTCTTTCCCATCGAGCACTGCTCCAAAATCGCGGTTTTACCGGAGATTCGATATTCTGCCACCATCAATATGGTGGTTTTTTTATGGAATTTAGCATGACATAATACCTAAAAGCAATACTGTTGTTATATATCATTTTTCTTAAATTTGGTATTGAAAATAAATCCATTTTACCTTTATAATTGGATATGTTGGGAGGTAAAGTGGTAATGGATATCAAAAAATTGATTCTCTGCATCAATGGGGCGGTCGATGCATTGGAATATGCAACCGCCAGAAAATACATTGAACAGAATTTGGATATTGTGGACGAAAATCGCCATTTGCTCAACAGCAACGCAAGAGAGATTTTGCAGTTTGTGAAGGACAATCTCGGTTCTTCTGAACAGCCGTTAACGAAAAAGGAAATGAACATAATCACCGTGATCAATACATACGCGAAAAAATTGGATGTCCGCGGTTTAAAATTATATTTGAAGGAAAAAGAGAAAGAGCAATTGTTGCAAAGAAAGAACGTATTAAACATTTTGAATGCGGATGCGAAAATTCTATTGACAAGTTTGGGATTTATCAAAGGAAAAGAAATCGTCAATAATTAATGGAACATGAAAAAAGCTGATTCATCCGGGAAGAATCAGCTTTTTTTCATTAATCGGTAAAACATAGTGTAGTCAAATAAATTGTATACAAAATCAGTCCGATATAAATCGTAATCTCCGCCATTGACATCCCCCCAGTGAATTTGGATATTATTATTGTATACAAAATTTTCAGAAAAATGAATTTTAATGCTCACATTTTGGTCATTCTCTTTTATGGTCGCTTTTATGTTATGATAAGAATTGAATTTTACTCGAATGAGGAAAAAAACGTTTTATTTTGATTTTACATAAGACGGGAGAGTATCGATATGCGTCATCCAGAATATGCTTACTTGGATTTGTTGCAATATCTTTTAGAACATGGGGTAAAGAAAGAGGATAGAACCGGTACGGGAACGATCAGCATTTTCGGCTATCAGATGCGGTTTGATTTAAGTAAAGGGTTTCCTCTTTTAACAACGAAACGTGTTCCGTTTAGATTGATTGCCAGTGAATTATTATGGTTTATCAAAGGGGATACAAATATCCGTTATTTATTGGAACATAATAACCATATCTGGGATGAATGGGCATTCAAAAAATGGGTGGAATCCGATGAGTATGAAGGTCCGGATATGACGGACTTTGGTCTGCGTGCCGCAAACGATGAAGAATTTGCCAAAGTGTTGGACGAGCAAATGAAAATTTTCCATGAGAAAGTATTGACGGACGATGAGTTTGCGAAACAATACGGAGAATTGGGCCCGGTTTACGGCAAGCAGTGGAGAAGCTGGCCTGGCGAAAATGGGGAAACGATCGATCAATTAAAGAACGTCATTGAGCAAATCAAACGGAACCCGAATTCCCGCCGATTGATTGTTTCTGCATGGAATCCGGCGGAAGTGGATGAAATGGCCTTGCCTCCTTGCCATACGTTATTCCAATTTTACGTGGCGGAAGGAAAGCTTTCTTGCCAACTTTACCAGCGAAGTGCAGACGTCTTTTTGGGCGTTCCTTTTAATATTGCTTCCTATGCATTATTGACACATTTGATTGCCCACGAATGCGGACTTGAAGTGGGAGAATTCATTCACAGTTTCGGGGATACACATATTTATTTGAACCATTTGGACCAAGTGAAAGAACAGCTTTCCAGAGAACCGAAAGCACTGCCGACATTAAAAATTAATCCGGAGAAAAAGTCGGTATTTGACATCGAACTGGAAGATTTGTCGATTGAAGGATATGATCCTCATCCAACGATCAAAGCGCCGGTTGCGGTTTAAACGATTCGATGAAAGCCACAAAAGGATGGAAATGACTTATTCCAACTTTGTGGCTTTTTTCATTAAATAACAACCAATTTCTATTACTACTTTTAGTGATGAAAACTTCACCTGTAAGTCAGTTGTAAAGTAAACCCGAATTCAAATAACGCATATAAATCGATCGCATCTCCTTGTACGATAGAGTTATCGATACAGAGGAGGTGTTTTGATTTGGCAAATGAAAAACTAAATACCGTACCCGTCAAATTGGAACCTGATTCCGATTCAACTCCCACTTCAACGAGTCGTGCCCCTCACAGACCTGTATGCGTGATTCAAGCAACAGATTTGAAAAGTCTGTACTATCAAGACGAGGATAACAATACGAGTATTTAGGGGAAGAAGATAAAACGAGCTTTGGGTAATAGTCAAAAAATTAAACCTTCCTTCCCATTCTGTCAAAGACTGAAAGCCAATACCGCTTTGATTAAGAATTTTCCAAAAAAATAATATAACCCCAAATATATTTCCTAAATCCCCAAGATGAAATAAAATAAGTATCAGGTTTTGTAATGGATGTGCTGTTACATTTAAGAAAACTTGAATGCCAAAACACAATGCCCATTGAGTTTAGGAAAACATCCAAAACGTTTATCGAATACTGAAGCGGAAAATGCTTCAATTGGTGAGACCTTGCTCAAAGCAAAAACAAGATTTAAATGCTCCTGTTTATGGGGGAATAAAGCAAGACAAAATAGAAATATAAAAAATATTTAGGAGAGAGAATATGATTTCATTAATCGTAGCCCACGACAAAAATCGAGTAATCGGTTATAAAAATCAGATGCCATGGCATTTGCCCGGAGATTTAAAATATTTCAAGGAAACGACGATGGGAAAACCCCTCATCATGGGCAGAAAAACCTTCGAATCCATCGGGCGTCCTCTGCCTGGGAGAAGAAATATCGTCATTACCAGAAATAAAGATTACCATCATGAAGGGATTGAAGTGGCATCCAGTTTCGAGGAAGCCTTGAAACTGGCAGGCGATGCCGAAGAAATTATGGTGATCGGCGGGGGACAAATATTTAAAATGGCGCTTCCGATGGCTGACCGGTTATATATCACCCATATCGACCATGCATTTGAAGGGGATACATACTTCCCGGAATACGAGGAGGAATGGAAAGCAGTGTCAGCCAGCGAAGTTTATAAGGCAACAGAAGGATTTACGTATCAATACGTCGTTTATGAGAGAAAAAGATAATTTTAAAATGTCTTTGGATAAGCAATGTTGCTTCATTTTCTACTGGAACTCTATCAATCATCCGTCCAAAAAAATACGCCCATCGGTCAACTGGAATGAAATTATTTTCCGGTTGGTCGATTTTTTTTATTTTGTAAGTAAAAAATTCTTTATTATAACAACAAAAATAATGTAATATGTATAAAAGAGAAAATAATGCATTGAACGCATTAAAATTTCCACTTTTCGAGATAGCGTATTGAAATGTTAAAATCTATTTTTTCGATGAAACATTAGTATAAAAATAGTTTTTCCCACATATAAAAGAATGGATACGCTATTTGCTTGAAAGGAAAAGGAGGCGTTGCAGCATGTCAAAGGTATTTACATCCTTCGATGAAGCCATTGCAGAATTGAAGGATGGGGATACGATCATCGTCGGCGGTTTCGGATTATGCGGTATCCCTGAAAAAGCGATCGATGCGATTTTGCGAAAAGGGACAAAAAATTTAACGGTTGTCAGCAACAACTGCGGCGTAGATGATTGGGGATTAGGCTTGCTACTAGCCAACAAACAGATTTCAAAAATCATCGCATCCTATGTAGGTGAGAACAAAACTTTTGAACAGCAGTTTTTAAATGGTGAAATCGAGGTCGAACTGACACCTCAAGGAACGCTCGCTGAGAGAATCCGGGCAGGCGGCGCAGGAATTCCGGCATTCTATACGGCAACCGGTGTCGGAACGCCAATTGCGGAAGGAAAGCCGACAAAAGTATTCGATGGGAAAACATACATTGAGGAAAGGGCCATCGTTGGCGATTTCGCTTTTGTAAAGGCATGGAAAGGCGATAAATTAGGAAACCTCGTTTATCGAAAAACGGCAAGAAACTTTAATCCGTTGGCTGCGATGGCAGGAAAAATCACCATTGCCGAAGTGGAAGAGCTGGTTGAAGTGGGTGAATTGGATCCGGATCAAATCCATACGCCAAGCATCTACGTTCAACGCATCCTGGTTGGCGATCATTACGAAAAACGGATCGAGAGAAAGACGACGCGCATAAGAGAGGAGGTTCAACAAGGATGACGCTCACGACCAGAGAGAAAATCGTCAAGCGGGCCGTAAAGGAAATCAAAGACGGCATGTATGTCAATTTGGGAATCGGCATGCCAACGCTCGTTGCCAATGAAATCCCAAAAAATTATCAAGTGTTGTTGCAGTCCGAAAACGGGTTGCTGGGAATCGGGCCATATCCGACGGAAGAAGAAGTGGATGCGGATTTGATCAATGCCGGCAAAGAGACGGTAACGGCAGTGAAAGGAGCCGTATTTTTTGACAGTGCAGAATCCTTTGCCATGATTCGTGGAGGACATATCGATTTGGCCATTTTAGGCGGAATGGAAGTTTCTGAAAAAGGCGATTTGGCCAACTGGATGATCCCGGGAAAAATGGTCAAAGGCATGGGTGGCGCGATGGATTTGGTTCAAGGAGCGAAACGCGTCGTTGTCATTATGGAGCATTTATCGAAAAAAGGGGAGCCGAAAGTTCGGAAAGAGTGCACGTTGCCTCTGACAGGACAGGGCGTGGTTGACCGCTTGATCACAGAATTGGCTGTGTTTGATTTTACAGAAGATGGAATGGTCTTAATAGAAAAATCAAAGGATATCACATTGGAAGAATTAAAAAGCAAAACAGAAGCGGATTATAGCATTTCGCCGAATTTAATAGAATGGTAAAAATTTCATACTCAAAAATTATTTGATTTATGTCATAAAATGCTAGAAAAATAAATATATTTCTACTAACGTCCAATTATGTTTAATGCGTGATACCGAAAGGCGGTAAAAAATGAAAAAACCATTGAAAGAACGGATCCTGGAAACATCGCTGCACTTATTTCAGCAACATGGTTATCACGGAGTCACCGTCGACAAAATCGTGTCGGAAGCAGGCACGTCCAAAGGCGGTTTTTATCACAATTACAAATCCAAAGATGAACTTTTATATGAAATCCATGATGTCTTTATATCCTATGTGATTGAAAAAGCGGAACATTCCTACGCTGAAAATCAAACGCCCATCTCAAGACTTGCGGCAATTTTGCACTCATTCATCAAGGTGTTCGACATGTATAAGCCTTACATCACCGTATTTTATGAAGAAAGCAACTATTTGAATGATGAATTTAAGCAAATCATTAACGAGAAAAGGGACCGCTACCGGAAATTGCTTGAAAAGGTCATCGCCGAAGGGCAGGAAAGCGGCGACTTCCGCAAAGAATTGCCGGCCAACATTGTTACGATGGCGATGATTGGAATGGTCAATTGGACATACAAATGGTTCAAGCAGGACGGTCCGCTGACAATGGAAGAAATTACAGCCATTTTCAAAGATATGATTATTCGCTCCATCGTGACAGAGCAAGGTTTACAAGAGGCGGAACAATTGGGGCAGTTACTGGCACCTGTTGGTCAAAAACAAACCGACTAGTCGGTTTTTATGATAGGGGGAAATGTTCATGAATTTTGAACTAACAAAGGAACAATTGATGATTCAAGAAATGGTAAGAGATTTTGCAGAACAGGAAATTAAACCTTATGCAAGAGAACATGATGAAAACTCCACATTCCCAATCGAAACGTTCAAAAAAATGGGGGAGCTTGGACTTCTGGGGATTCCGTTTCCTGAAGAATACGGAGGTTCAGGTGGAGATACGATTTCCTATGTCATTGCCGTCGAAGAAATCGGAAAAGCCTGTGGCGGCACTGGGCTCAGCTATGCAGCGGCCATCAGTTTGGGCGCTTCACCAATCTATTATTTCGGAACAGAGGAGCAAAAACAGAAATGGCTCGTTCCGATGGCCAAAGGAGAAGCTCTCGGTTCATTCGGGTTGACAGAGCCGAATGCAGGTTCAGACGCCGGTGGAACAAGAACAAAAGCTGAACTGGTGGGCGATGAATACATCATCAACGGCGAAAAATGTTTCATTACAAATGCCGGATACGCAAGACAAGTGATTGTAACCGCGGTTACCGGAGAAAGGGAAGACGGAAAGAAAATCATCACGTCCTTCATCGTTCCGACTGATGCTGAAGGGGTATCCATCCGTTGCGATTACGACAAAATGGGGGTACGTGCTTCCAACACTTGTGAAATTGTTTTGGAAAATGTCCGCGTGCCAAAAGAAAATGTATTGGGCGACCCGAAACGTGGATACAGCCAGTTCCTGAAAACGTTGGACGGCGGACGGATTTCCATCGCCGCCTTATCGGTAGGGATTGCGCAAGCCGCTTATGAAAAAGCGTTGAAATATGCAAAAGAAAGATATCAGTTTGGACAACCGATTTCCAAATTCCAGGCTATTCAGTTCAAATTGGCTGATATGGCCATGGAAATAGAATTGGCCCGCAACATGGTATATAAAGCTGCGTGGCTGAAAGACAACAATAAACCTTTCGGAAAGGAGGCGGCATTTGCGAAACTTTTCGCATCGGAAATGGGCTTCAGAGTATGTAATCAGGCCATTCAAATTCATGGCGGTTACGGTTACATGAAAGAGTACGATGTGGAAAGACATTTACGGGACATCAAACTGATGGAAATTGGTGAAGGTACTTCCGAAGTTCAACGCCTTGTGATTTCAAGATTAATTGGGTGCTAATAAGGATATAAAGGAGGAATGGAATGGCTGATCTCGTTTATAAAACTATCGGTCAATTATTGGAGGAGCAAGCGGAAAAATATCCAAACAAGGAAGCGGTTGTCTATTCCGACCGCAATTTGAGGCTGACATACCAGGAATTTAATGCGTGGTCCGATCAAGTGGCGAAAGCATTGATGGCTCTTGGCATCCAAAAGGGAGACCATATCGCCGTTTGGACAACGAATGTGCCTGAATGGGTGGCACTTCAATTTGCCACTGGAAAAATGGGGGCACCGCTCGTGACAGTGAATACGAACTACCGTACTGCGGAATTGGAATATTTATTGAAACAATCCGATTCCCAAACACTGATCCTGATTGAACAATACAAAGACCATCGCTTCATCGATACAGTATACGAAATCTGCCCAGAGTTAAAAACATGTAAACCTGGCGAACTGAAATCAAAACGGTTGCCGATGTTAAAAAATGTCATCATTATCAGCGAAAAACAATTCGATGGCGTTTACAACTGGAATGATGTCATTAAATTGGCGGAACAAGTATCGGATGAAGAATTGGATAAAAGAAAAGCTGCACTTCATTATGATGATGTCATCAACTTGCAGTACACTTCCGGAACAACAGGCTTTCCGAAAGGCGTCATGTTGACACACTACAACATCGTCAACAATGCTATCAACATTGCCGAATGCATGAAATTGACGCATGAAGACCGCCTATGCATCCCTGTTCCATTCTTCCACTGTTTCGGATGTGTGATTGGTACGATGGCCATCGTTTCTGCCGGCGGTACAATGGTGCCGATTCAGGAATACAACCCGGTGGAAGTATTAAAAACGGTGGAAAAAGAAAAATGTACAGCTCTTCATGGCGTACCGACCATGTTCATCAGCGAATTGAACTTGCCGAATTTTGATGAATTCGATTTATCCACTTTGCGTACCGGAGTCATGGCCGGTTCCAACTGTCCGGAAGAGCTCATGAAATCCGTCATCCAAAAAATGAATATGAAAGATATTACGATTTGCTACGGACAGACGGAATCTTCCCCGGTGATTACGCAAACGCGCACAGATGATCCGTTTGAGTTGAAAGTGGGATCTGTTGGCCGCGCTTTGCCGAACGTGGAAGTGAAAATCATCGATCCGACAACAGGAAAAGAAGTGCCGCCAAATACACAAGGCGAACTTTGCACGCGTGGTTACCACGTGATGAAAGGATATTATAAAAATCCGGAAGCGACAAGCGAAGCCATTGATGAAGACAATTGGCTGCACACCGGAGATTTGGCCACGATGGATGAAAACGGCTATGTCCGTATTACAGGCCGCCTGAAAGATATGATCATCCGTGGAGGGGAAAACATTTATCCGCGGGAGATCGAGGAATTCCTATATAAAAATCCAAAAATCTATGATGTGCAGATAGTTGGCGTACCTGATGAAAAATACGGGGAAGAAGTGGCTGCTTTCATCATCTTGAAACAAGGCGAAACGGCAACCGCCGAAGAAATTCGCGAGTTCTGCGAAGGGAAGATTTCAAAACACAAAATCCCGAGATATATCTTCTTTGTGGATCAATATCCAATGACAGCATCCGGTAAAATTCAGAAGTTCAAATTGAGGGAGCAATTCACTGCAAAACTGGTTCATTGATGAAAGCAATCGGCGTTCTTTCGAGCGATTGCAAAACTTGTACAAAAAAAGCACTAAACGGTATGGGAAGGAGTAGTATGCCGATGTTTAAGAAAATTTTAATCGCAAACCGCGGAGAAATTGCTAGAAGAGTGATTCGTACCTGCAAAAAATTGAACATTCAAACGGTTGCAGTGTATTCGGAGGCGGACCGGGATGCCATTTTCGTAAGAGAAGCGGATGAAGCCTATGAAATCGGTAAACCTCCCGTTGCCTTAAGCTACTTAAATATTGAGAAAATCATAGAAGTGGCGAAAAAGGCGAATGTTGATGCCATTCATCCAGGCTACGGCTTGCTTTCTGAAAATCCGAATTTTGCCAAACGCTGCGAGGAAGAGGGCATTGTCTTCATTGGACCAAAACATGAAGTCATTGCCGCAATGGGAAGCAAGCTGGAAGCGAGAATCAAGATGAAGGAAGCGGGAGTGCCGATCATCGAGGGCGTCAATGTGGCAATCGAAAGCGTGGAAGAAGCGATCAAAGTGGCAGAGGAAATCGGTTATCCGTTAATGTTGAAAGCTTCTAGCGGCGGCGGTGGCATCGGCATGCAGCGAATCCATAACCAGGAAGAACTTGCAAAAGCCTTTGAGGGCAATAAAAAGCGGGCACAATCCTACTTTGGCGACGGAACGATGTATATCGAAAAATACATCGAAAATCCGCACCATGTGGAAGTTCAAATTATAGCCGATGTTCATGGGAACGTCGTGCCGCTTTTTGAACGGGAATGTTCCATCCAGCGTCGCAATCAAAAAGTCATTGAAGAAGCCCCGTCCCCAACCCTTTCTGAAACGACTCGTGAAAAGATGCTGGAGGCGGCCGTTCGGGCGGCACAATATATCGGCTATACCAATGCAGGAACCATTGAGTTTCTGGTGGATGAGAAAGAGAATTTCTATTTCTTGGAAATGAATACCCGCTTGCAAGTGGAGCACCCGGTGACGGAAGAAATCACCGGCGTGGATCTGGTTGAACAGCAAATCCGCATTGCCCAAGGACTTCCGTTAGAAATTTCCCGCGATTCTTTACAAATCAAAGGGCATGCGATTGAAGCGCGAATCTATGCGGAAGATCCGGTTACATTTTATCCTTCTCCAGGAGCGATTTCGGTTTTGGAATTGCCTGAAGGGGAAGGCATCCGCAATGACTGCGCCGTCGAGTCAGGTTCCAATGTGACCCCGTTCTATGATCCGATGATTGGAAAGCTGATTTGCTACGGCGAAACGCGGGAACAGGCATGCAAACGTTTAGTGAAGGCATTAAAACAGTACAAAGTGGAAGGAATCAAAACCAATATTCCGATGTTATTAAAAATTGCCAGCCACAAAGAATTTATTAAAGGCAATATTACAACAAGTTTTGTAGATGAATATTATTTACCCGAAGTCCAAGTGACAAAGTAATGGAAATGAAGCAATTTGAAGTGGAAAGAGAATAGGGGCGTTTGGGACGCAGGGTGTGGATTTGGTAGTGCCTTATGCGGGATGTGCACGAGCGGTGGTGTTATCCGAGCGAATGAAGGTGCTATCCGCACGAAAAGGATGGCCATCCGCACAAAACAAGGTGGCAAACGCACAAAAAAGATGGCCATCCGCACAAAACAAGGTGGCAAACGCACAAAAAAGATGGCCATCCGCACAAAACAAGGTGGCAAACGCACAAAAAAGATGGCCATCCGCACAAAACAAGGTGGCAAACGCACAAAAAGGATGGCCATCCGCACAAAACAAGGTGGCAAACGCACAAAAAAGATGGCCATCTGCACAAAACAAGGTGGCAAACGCACAAAAAAGATGGCCATCTGCACAAAACAAGGTGGCAAACGCACAAAAAAGATGGCCATCCGCACAAAACAAGG
>ERZ777010.728-NODE-728-length-29281-cov-88.217204_pt1 | contig 29281 bp, 27 predicted proteins | sample MGYA00374963_ERZ777010 | MGnify/ENA primary metagenome ERZ777010 (study PRJEB29309, sample SAMN06268256) | bioreactor metagenome | isolation source: Joint BioEnergy Institute, California, USA | place: USA:Joint BioEnergy Institute, California, USA | collected...
CAGACAGTATCAGCCTCTGAGACTCAAACCAGGTTTGATGCAGTTGGGACCACCAAGGATGAGGGGGAAACATGAACCCGGATACAGGAAGAGCAGCCCGGTTTCGGGAAGCAATCTCTGGCTTCATTGAAGAACGCAGGTCCGCCAAGGAACAGGACAGGAACTACGACCCGGCCAAGTACGAATACCGGGCCTGGCTGGCCGACGCCGCCAGGCGGGTGGGACAGATCCAGGTCGTGACGCACGTCCTCAAGGCCACCCATCCCGATGCGCGCGGAAGCAGCCTGCACGTACCACCCTCCAACCTGCCACCGCATCCCGATATCGGCAGCCACGTGTTGGACGGTGGCTTCGCCGAGGACGCGGTGGGCAGTGCGGCTGCACTGGATGTGTTCAAGTTCCTCAGGACGGAGGTGGAAGGACGACGCCTGCTGGACTGGATGCGTGCCGGCGATGCCGACCTGAAGGCGGCTCTCAGCGATGATCCTGCCGAGGCGGAGGCATGGACGGCCACATTCGCTTCGCTGGTACGCCAGGGCGAAGCACCGGCCTCCCATCCCTTGGCCAAGCAGGTGTACTGGCTGGTGGGAGACGACCCCCGCAACGATGGAAACTACCACCTGTTGCAACCGCTGTTCTCCAGCTCGCTGGCGCATGCCGTCCATGCAGACATCCAGTCGGCATGGTTCGGCGAAGCGAACATGGAGGCGCGCAAGGCATTCCGCGAAAACCGGCCGTCGGAAGTCCCCTGCCGCGAATACCGCGACCTGGCCGTCCGCAAGCTGGGCGGAACCAACTCCCAGAACATCAGCCAGCTCAATAGCGAGCGGGGTGGCCTCAACTACCTGTTGCCTTCACTGCCGCCTCCTGCATGGAAGGCGCGTGGCGTCCGCCTGCTCCGCCATGCGTCAGCCTTCACCGGCCTCATCCACTTCGGCGCCATGCGGGAACTGGTGGCTGCGCTGGCGGAATTCCTGGCGAGCAACCCGGATCCGACAATCGAAACACGCAACCGGCGCGAAGCCATGGAACAGGCCATCGGCCTGGAACTGGCAGTGTTCGGTGCGACCGTCCGCTCCCAGCAACAGCCCGGCTGGACCCGCGATCCGCAGTGCGAACTACCAAGGCACCAACAACTCTGGCTGGATCCGGACCGCACCACGCTGGAGGTGCGCACCGAGCCCGGGCACCCCGAATGGCAGGCCGATGACGAGGCCTTCATCCGCGAGTACGAACAGGGCGACTGGGCCGACGGGGTGGCCACCGACTTCGGGCGCTGGCTCAACCAGCAACTACGGGAGCGCAGCCCCAGGCTGCTGACACTGGCGGAGGTGGAGATGCGCCACTTTGCCCGCCAGGCCATTCTTGACGTGGCCTGGCCCACACCGATGCAACGCCGTGTGGCGACGGAGGGGGCGGCATGAACCAGTGCCCGCAGTACACCCATCTGGTCGTCCTGCCGCACCTGCGCGTGCAGAATGCCAATGCGGTTTCCAGTGCACTCACCCATGGCTTCCCGTCCATGACCGCCTTCCTCGGCCTGATGTGGGCCCTGGAACGCAAGGCGGTTGCAGCCGGGCTTGAACATCTGGCGTTCAATGCTGTCGGCGTGGTCCGCCACGACTGGCAGGAAATGGTCACCGATGGCTACGTCAAGGCGCTCAGGCTGACCCGCAACCCCAAGGCGCTCAGGCTGACCCGCAACCCCGCGGACAAGGACGGCAGTACCGCTGCCATCGTCGAGGAAGGCCGCATCCACCTCGAACTGAGCCTTGTATTCGCCGTACATACGGACGAATGGGAGCCGGAGCAGCAGACGGCCGATCTCCGAACCCTGGCACACCTGGTCGCTGACATGCGCATCGCCGGTGGCACCGTGGTGCCGGCAGCACTGGACACAGGCAACTCCTACCGCTCTTGGATCGCCGACATGCGGGGTGATCGTTGGGAAGGCGAATTCCGCCGCCTGCGCTGCCGACTCCTGCCGGGGTCCACCCTGGTTGAACGCACGGAACTGATCGGACAACGCTTGGAGCAGCTGCGTGCGATCTCGCCCCAGGCCACCCGCCTGGATGCCTGGCTGTCGCTGGCCCGCAACGACTGGCATTACGTCCCCGACGCGGATGACGGCAAGGGACGCTGGGTTTCCAGCCGCAGTCTGCAGGGCGGATGGATCGTGCCCATCGCGGTCGGATACGGCGCGCTGTCGGAGCTGTACCCGGCAGGAAGCGTACGCAATGCGAGGGACCAGACCACGCCGTTCCGGTTCGTGGAGAGCCTTTACTCCATCGGTGAATGGATCGGCACCCACCGGCTGCGGCACCCGGATGAACTTCTCTGGTGGGCCGACAGCCAACCCGATTCCGGCCTCTACCGCTGCCGGAATGGTTACCCACCGGACGGCCACCCCACGCCGCCTGCCGTTTGATTGCCACCCACTGACAAGACAAGGAATTCCGTCATGAGCAACAAGATCAAAACCGCCTCCGTCCTGGCCTTCGAGCGCAAGCTGGATCCGTCCGACGCCCTGCTGTTCTCCGGCAACTGGGATGAACGCGATGCCGCCGACGGCTGGCAGCCGGTGACCGTCCACGAAAAGTCCGTCCGGGGCACCATCTCCAACCGGCTCAAGGCTAAGGACCAGGATCCGGCCAAGCTGGATGCCAAGATCGAGAACCCCAACCCGCAGACCGTGGACGTAGCCACGCTGCCGGCCGATGCCGACACCCTGAAGGTGCAGTTCACCCTCCGTGTGCTGGGCAATGTCGGCGAGCCCTCCGCGTGCAACGACCGCGCCTACCGCGACAGGCTGGTGGAGACGGTGCAGGGCTATGTGCAGGCCAACGGTTTCGCCGAGCTGGCCCGCCGCTATGCCCTCAACCTGGCCAACGGTCGCTTCCTGTGGCGCAACCGCATCGGCGCTGAACAGGCCGAGGTGCGTGTGGCACAGCTGAAGGACGGCAAGCCCGCGGCTGCGTGGGTGTTCGACGCCCTGTCCATCTCCCTGCGCGACATGGACGCGCCGTCGGCCCACGCGGAGGCCGTTTCCGCACTGGCGGACGTGATCGCTTCTGGTCTGTCCGGCCGGGCCCACGTGCTGCTGCAGGTGACGGCCTTCGTCCGCATCGGCGCCGGCCAGGAGGTGTTCCCCTCGCAGGAACTGATCCTGAAGCATGGCCGCGGCGACAAAAGCAAGACGCTGTACCACGTCGGTGGCACGGCTGCCATCCACTCCCAGAAGATCGGCAACGCGATCCGTTCCATCGACACCTGGTATCCGGGCGCCGAGGAGAATGGGCCCATCGCGGTGGAGCCCTACGGCTCGGTCACCACGCAGGGCAAAGCCTGGCGCCAGCCCAAGGCGAAGATGGACTTCTACACCCTGTTCGATGGCTGGGTGGTGGACGGCAAGGTGCCACCCCTGGAGCAGCAGCACTTCGTCATCGCCACCCTGATCCGCGGCGGCGTGTTCGGCAAGGCGGATGGCTGACATGACCAGTCACTATGTCAACCTCACTGTCCTGCCGGATGCCGAGACCAATGTACCGGCGCTGCTGGGAAGCCTGTTCGACCGTCTGCACCGCGCTCTGGTGCAGCGGCGCCTGGACAGCATCGGTGTCAGCTTTCCCGGTTACTCGGTGATCCCGCGTGGCATGGGAGACACTTTGCGCCTCCATGGCGAAGGCGCCGTTCTGGGCGAGTTCCTGGCCTCGGATTGGCTGCGTGGCATGCGGGACCATGTCCGCGTCAGCGACGTCACGCCGGTGCCAGCAGATGCCCTGCACCGCAACCTTCGCCGGCGCCAGTTCAAAACCAACGTGGAACGCCTGCGGCGCAGGCGCATGAAGCGCAAGGGGGAGAGCGCGGAGGAAGCGGCCAGGGCGATCCCGACCACGGCCGCCGACGTCCCCCACCTGCCCTATGTGCAGCTGAGGAGCCTGAGCACTGGCCAGGCCTTCCGCCTTTTTATTGCCATGGGGGAACTGCGCCACGACCCGGTGCCCGGCCGTTTCAACACCTACGGCCTGGGGGAACAGGGCACGACCGTGCCCTGGTTCTGACCCTTTTCCAGGGAAGCGCCAACAGCTCTTTGAAAATCAACAACTTAGATGAGGCCTCAAAAAAAGGGGGTGTCCTCCACTTCCAGGGTCCGGAGCTTGTATGCTCCGGGCTCTACCTTCGTATGTGTCTAGCTAGCTGCCGCATAGGCAGCTCAGAAATACGAGGCCGTCCGACAGACCCGGCCGGGCTCGCTAGCTGCCGCATAGGCAGCTCAGAAAACCGCCACGGTGGAAGATTACCATGTTGCGTCGCTAGCTGCCGCATAGGCAGCTCAGAAAGTCCCCTAGCCGGCGCGCAGTCCAGAGCTGCAGCTAGCTGCCGCATAGGCAGCTCAGAAAGCTGCCGGTCGCCGAGGTGCGCCACACGGCCAGCTAGCTGCCGCATAGGCAGCTCAGAAATCGGCGCGGGCGCGGCGGGCGTCCAGTTCGGCGCTAGCTGCCGCATAGGCAGCTCAGAAATACACGGGCGCGTGGCAGAAGAACGACGAGCTGCTAGCTGCCGCATAGGCAGCTCAGAAAGTGGCCTGCCCGCGTGAGGGCATTGCTCATGGGCTAGCTGCCGCATAGGCAGCTCAGAAATCTCGCGCCCGCGGCAGGACGGTGGCCGGCTCGCTAGCTGCCGCATAGGCAGCTCAGAAAACGATGCCATCGGCGTTGTAGGGCCGCACCACGCTAGCTGCCGCATAGGCAGCTCAGAAAACCAGGGCGATGCAGAAAAGCCAAGAGCCACCGCTAGCTGCCGCATAGGCAGCTCAGAAACACGCCAGCAACACCCAGAAGAAACGCTCCCCGCTAGCTGCCGCATAGGCAGCTCAGAAAAGCGCGTAGTGGCGCTTCATGCTGCTGTCTTCGCTAGCTGCCGCATAGGCAGCTCAGAAAACGCGCCGCCCGCCCGCTTGCCCACACTCGACGCTAGCTGCCGCATAGGCAGCTCAGAAAATGGGTGGGTGGTGAGCACGCCCGGACATACAGCTAGCTGCCGCATAGGCAGCTCAGAAATCGGCCCTCGCTCGGCGCGCGTCCAACTCGGCGCTAGCTGCCGCATAGGCAGCTCAGAAACGGCGATCCACACCCGGCCGCAGGCCGCCGGCGAGCTAGCTGCCGCATAGGCAGCTCAGAAATGAGCGGTAGCCGGCAAGCACACTACGGCCAAGCTAGCTGCCGCATAGGCAGCTCAGAAAAGCAGGCCAGCGCACTGCGCTCGATGTATAGCGCTAGCTGCCGCATAGGCAGCTCAGAAATCGACCGCTGGCGGGCCAGTCTCAGGCCCGGTGGCTAGCTGCCGCATAGGCAGCTCAGAAATCTACCGCGTCCTCCGCCGCGGCGAGTTCGCGGCTAGCTGCCGCATAGGCAGCTCAGAAAGCCCAGAAATTCGATCAAGTCCGAATTGTCACCGCTAGCTGCCGCATAGGCAGCTCAGAAAGCTTCCAGCGCTTGGACGCTGACTATCGCGCCGCTAGCTGCCGCATAGGCAGCTCAGAAATTGCCCCGATCCCTTGCCCCGATCCCCTGCCCGCTAGCTGCCGCATAGGCAGCTCAGAAAACGAGGAATCCAGATCAGGAGGTGATAGTGGGGCTAGCTGCCGCATAGGCAGCTCAGAAAATGGGGCCACCAGCCACGCGCGTCCGGCTTGCGCTAGCTGCCGCATAGGCAGCTCAGAAATTGGTGGTCCAGGCACGCACGATTCGAACGTTGCTAGCTGCCGCATAGGCAGCTCAGAAAGTATCCGCCGGGCAAGTATCTGCTCGACGTGTGCTAGCTGCCGCATAGGCAGCTCAGAAATCCCAGTCCGCCGCGTCCACATAGGTGGCCTCGCTAGCTGCCGCATAGGCAGCTCAGAAATCAGGCACCAACGCCAGCCGCACGCTGACAATGCTAGCTGCCGCATAGGCAGCTCAGAAATGCCGCAAGGCTGGCTCGGCCGCTGCGAGCCTGCTAGCTGCCGCATAGGCAGCTCAGAAAACCGGCTGCATCGCGTCCCAATCGGGATCCGCGCTAGCTGCCGCATAGGCAGCTCAGAAATCGACGCTGTGCGCGTTGATGCCCGGCGTCATGCTAGCTGCCGCATAGGCAGCTCAGAAAAGCACCCACCGCGGCGACGCCGAGACGTCCGCGCTAGCTGCCGCATAGGCAGCTCAGAAAATCCAACCCGGATCGGTCAGCGTCCGGCCCGTGCTAGCTGCCGCATAGGCAGCTCAGAAACACAGCCGGCGCGATTCCAGTTTGTTGGACAGGCTAGCTGCCGCATAGGCAGCTCAGAAAAGGCGCAGCAGGAGCAGACGGCAGCAGCAGCGGCTAGCTGCCGCATAGGCAGCTCAGAAATACGTCACCCGATCCCAGCTGATCCGGCAGCGGCTAGCTGCCGCATAGGCAGCTCAGAAATGGAGGATGACAACGAGGGGAACCAGCCGGACGCTAGCTGCCGCATAGGCAGCTCAGAAATCCTGCAAGGCCACCAGGTCCTGCACCTGCTCGCTAGCTGCCGCATAGGCAGCTCAGAAACTCCCCCTCGCCGGCGGCCTTCGGCCGGCTGTGCTAGCTGCCGCATAGGCAGCTCAGAAATGGTCGCCGGGCTCAAGGAACGCATTGAGGGCGCTAGCTGCCGCATAGGCAGCTCAGAAAAAGGTCACGCCGTCGAAACTGGCGCTCAGGTAGCCAGCTGCCGCATAGGCAGCTCAGAAACGATCGAGGATCGCGTCGGAGTGGCTCAGGATGCTAGCTGCCGCATAGGCAGCTCAGAAAAACGAACGCGGCAAATTCACTGGCCGACAACCGCTAGCTGCCGCATAGGCAGCTCAGAAAGTGATTCGTGCGTACCTCGGGGAGAGCGGGCAGCTAGCTGCCGCATAGGCAGCTCAGAAAACCGAGAAATACCCCAACGGTGTGCCGTACCCGCTAGCTGCCGCATAGGCAGCTCAGAAAATCATTGCCTCGCCCTCCGGGGTGAGGAAGAAGCTAGCTGCCGCATAGGCAGCTCAGAAACTGATTGCACGGATGCGCGAACGGCAAAGCGCTGCTAGCTGCCGCATAGGCAGCTCAGAAATCAAACCAGCGCGGGTAGAAGCGCAGCACGGGGCTAGCTGCCGCATAGGCAGCTCAGAAAGCGGCGTTGACCCGTGGGCAGCGCGTGGCGCAGCTAGCTGCCGCATAGGCAGCTCAGAAACGACACACTCAGGTTGTCGCCGACCAGCTCCTGCTAGCTGCCGCATAGGCAGCTCAGAAAACTTGTAGACCTTGATACCCACGAGGACCAGGGCTAGCTGCCGCATAGGCAGCTCAGAAACGAAGGCGGCCATCATCTCGGAGATCCTCGACGCTAGCTGCCGCATAGGCAGCTCAGAAATTGCCGCGCACGAGGCCGAGGTTGGCGGCAATGCTAGCTGCCGCATAGGCAGCTCAGAAATGATCGCTGCACTGGAGCATCCGCCGTGCCGAGCTAGCTGCCGCATAGGCAGCTCAGAAAAGTGGGTGGGTAGTGAGCAAGTCCGGATCTACGCTAGCTGCCGCACAGGCAGCTCAGAAATGTCAAACCCCCTGATCAGCGCTGGATGCGCAGCTAGCTGCCGCATAGGCAGCTCAGAAAGCCACCACGAACCGGGCCGGGATGCCCAGATCGCTAGCTGCCGCATAGGCAGATCAGAAACTGCAACGATCTCGCGATGCAGCTGATTTCCTGGCCGGCTCCCATGCTGCTCCTCCGGGCGTGCCAGTCCACCATGGGCGCTGTCCCTCCAATGGACACCCTGTGCCCCCCTGGGTCCGGAGCACAGGGGCCAGCCGGGTCCGAACCTGCAAGGCGCGGCGCCCGCCGCTACCATTGCCGGCCGACCCATCCGGAGGGAACCCCATGCCGCGTCTGTCCCGCCTGCTCCTGCTGCCCCTGCTGCTGCTCGGCGCCTGCGCCCAGGCCGACACTCCTTGGGTGGAGGTGGGCGGCGAGCGCTTCCAGGTGGAGATCGCCGACGACGACCAGGAGCGGGCGCGCGGCCTGATGTTCCGCGACCGGCTCGAGCCGGGCCACGGCATGCTCTTCATCCACGAGCGCGAGGAGCCGCAGGCGTACTGGATGAAGAACACCCGGATCCCGCTGGACATCCTCTACTTCGACGGCCGGCGCAGGCTGGTGGCGCAGCAGCGCAACGTGCCGCCCTGCTCGGCCGGCGACCGCTGCCCTGCCTACCCCAGCCACCGGCCGGCCCGCTACGTGCTGGAGCTCAACGCCGGCGAGGCCGCCCGCCTGGGCCTGGAGGAGGGCGCGGAGCTGCGCTTCGGCCCGGGCATCCCGCAGCACTGACCGGCGCGGCCCGGGCCGCCGCGGGATCTTGATTGTCGCGCGGGGCGGCCCCAGTCTTTCCGGCATGGGGGACCGTATGTACCTGCTGGACTGGAACACGCTTGCAACGCTCGACGACGAGTCCCTGCCGCTGTTGCAAGCCGCCCTGCTGATCGCCCGCGACGAGTACCCGGATCTGGACCCGGCACCCTACGAGGCGCTGGTCCAGGCCCATGCCGAGGACGTGCGCGCGGAAGTGGAGGCCACCGGTCCGCGTCCGCTGAAGATGGCGGCGGTCAACCGCCACCTGTTCTTCGAGCTGGGCTACGCGGGCAACCAGGAGGCGTTCTACGACCCGCGCAACAACTACCTCAACCAGGTGCTGGAGCGGCGCCTGGGCAACCCGATCTCGCTGGCCCTGGTGCAGATGGAGGTGGCGCGCCGGCTGGGCATCCCGCTGGACGGGGTGTCCTTCCCCGGCCACTTCCTGGTGCGCCTGCCGGTGGAGGGCGGGCTGCTGGTGATGGACCCGTTCAACGGCGGCCGCCCGGTGGCGGTGGAGGAGCTGCGCGAGCGCGCCCGCCCGCACCTGGGCGGCGAGATCCCGGACGACCACACCCTGCTGCAGATCCTCAGCCCGGCCCCGCCGCGGGCGATCCTGGCGCGGATGCTGCGCAACCTGCACGCCAGCTACGCCGAGTCCGGGCAGTGGGACCGCGCCGCGCGCAGCGCCGACCGCATGCTCAAGCTGCTGCCCAACCAGCCGCAGGCCCTGCGCGACCGCGGCCTGGCCTACCTGCACCTGGACTACCTGCCCGGCGCCCGCGAGGACCTGGCCCGCTACCTGCAGCTGGCGCCCCTGGCCCCGGACGCGGACGAGATCCGCGAACGCCTGATCGAGGCCAGCCACGGCCGCGCGGTGCTGCACTGAGCCCGCGCCGCGCGGGCGGCTTCAGATCTGCACCATCTCGAAGTCGGCCTTGGTGGCCCCGCAGTCCGGGCAGGTCCAGGTGTCCGGGATGTCCTCCCAGCGCGTGCCCGGCGGGATGCCCTCGTCGGGCAGGCCCTCGGCCTCGTGGTAGATAAAGCCGCACACCACGCACATCCAGCTGCGGTAGGGGGCGGTGTCGGTGTCGCTCATCGGATAATGCCGGCCTGTTCCAGGGACCGCCATTGTCCCACACGCCCCCGCCCACCGGAGCCGACATGAGCCCTGCCCCCCGCCTGCGCGGCCTGTACCTGATCACCCCGGACGAGCCGGACACCGCGCGCCTGCTGGCGCGGGTCGGGCCGCTGCTGGTGCCGGGGGTGGCCCTGCTGCAGTACCGCAACAAGACCGCCGGTCCTGCCCTGCGCCGCGAGCAGGCCGCCGCCCTGCAGGCCCTGTGCGCGCGCGCCGGGGTGCCGCTGCTGGTCAACGACGACGTGGCCCTGGCCGCCGAGGTGGGTGCGGCCGGCGCCCACCTCGGCGAGGACGACGGCGACATCGCCGCCGCCCGCGCCCGGCTCGGGCCACAGGCGATCCTGGGCGCTTCCTGCTACGACAGCCTGGCGCTGGCCCGTCGCGCCCTGGCCGCCGGCGCCAGCTACGTGGCCTTCGGCGCCTTCTTCCCCACCGCCAGCAAACGCACCACCCGCCGCGCCAGTCCCGAGCTGCTGCGCCAGGCGGCGGCGCTGGGCGTGCCGCGGGTGGCCATCGGCGGCATCACCCCGGACAATGCCGGGCCGCTGGTGGCGGCCGGGGCCGACCTGCTGGCGGTGATCGGCGCGGTGTTCCACGCCCCGGACCCGGCCGCGGCGGTGCACGCCTTCCTGCGCCACTACGCCTGAGCCGGGCCCGGGGCGGCCGGCGCCCGCGTCCGCGCCTACAATGACGGCTTTTCCGCAGGACTCAGCGCCATGAACCACGCCCGCTCCCATGCCCTGTTCGAACGCGCCCGCCAGCTGCTGCCCGGCGGCGTCAACTCGCCGGTGCGCGCGTTCAAGTCGGTGGGCGGCGAGCCGTTCTTCGTGCAGCGCGCCGACGGCCCGTACCTGTACGACGTGGACGGCAACCGCTACATCGACTACGTCGGCTCCTGGGGCCCGATGATCGTCGGCCACAACCACCCGGCGGTGCGCGAGGCGGTGCAGGCGGCGATCGCCAACGGCCTGTCCTACGGCGCGCCGTGCGAGGCCGAAGTGGAGATGGCCGAGACCATCACCCGCCTGGTGCCGTCCTGCGAGATGGTGCGCATGGTCAACTCCGGCACCGAGGCGACGCTGTCGGCGATCCGCCTGGCGCGCGGGGCCACCGGCCGCCAGCGCATCGTCAAGTTCGAGGGCTGCTACCACGGCCACGGCGACTCGTTCCTGGTCAAGGCCGGCAGCGGCATGCTGACCCTGGGCGTGCCGACCTCGCCGGGCGTGCCGGCGGGCCTTAGCGAGCTGACCGCCACCCTCAGCTACAACGACTTCGAGGGCGCGACCCGGCTGTTCGAGGAGATCGGCGGGGAGATCGCCGCGGTCATCATCGAGCCGGTGGTGGGCAACGCCAACTGCATCCCGCCGCGCCCGGGCTACCTGCAGCACCTTCGCGAGCTGTGCACGAAGCACGGCGCGCTGCTGATCTTCGACGAGGTGATGACCGGCTTCCGCGTCGCGCTCGGCGGCGCCCAGGCGCACTACGGCATCACCCCGGACCTGACCACCTTCGGCAAGATCATCGGCGGCGGCATGCCGGTGGGCGCCTACGGCGGCCGCCGCGAGCTGATGGAGCAGATCGCCCCGGCCGGCCCGATCTACCAGGCCGGCACGCTGAGCGGCAATCCGGTGGCCATGGCTGCCGGCCTGGCCATGCTCAGGCTGATCCAGGAGCCGGGCTTCCACGAGCGTCTGGCCGCGGTGACCGCGCGCCTGTGCGCGGGCTTCGAGGCGGCCGCGCGCGAGGCCGGCGTGCCGCTGACCACCAACCACGTCGGTGCCATGTTCGGCCTGTTCTTCACCGACCGGAAGGTGGAGACCTACGCCCAGGCCACCGCCTGCGACATCGCCGCGTTCAACCGCTTCTTCCACGCCATGCTCGAGCGCGGCGTGTTCCTGGCCCCGAGCGCCTACGAGGCCGGCTTCGTCTCCAGCGCGCATGACGAGGCGGTCGTCGAAGCCACCCTCGAGGCCGCGCGCGCGGCGTTCCGGAGCGTGGCCGATGGGCACGCAGGCTGACCCCGGCCCCGGCACCCGCACCGACGGCGGCAGCCTGTTCGAGCGCGAGCACCTGCCGGCCTCGACCGAGGGCCGCCGCTACCGCTGGTTCCGGCTGATCTTCCACCACGACGCACCGGACGAACGCAACTTCGACCTGGTGCTGATCCTGGTCATCCTGGCCAGCGTGGTGGTGGTGCTGCTGGACTCCATGCCCTCGGTCAAGGTGCGCTGGCACGCCTGGCTGTACGCGGCCGAGTGGCTGTTCACCCTGGCCTTCGCCGTGGAATACGGCGTGCGGCTGTGGGTGGTGAAGCGGCCGCTGCGCTACGCCTTCAGCTTCTTCGGCATCATCGACCTGCTGGCGATCCTGCCGACATTCCTTTCGCTGCTGTTCCCGGCTTCCGCCTCGTTCACGGTGATCCGCGCGCTGCGCCTGCTGCGCGTGTTCCGGGTGCTGAAGCTGGTGGAGTACTCCAGCGAGGCGGGGGTGCTGATCCAGGCGCTGGTGCGCAGCCGCCGCAAGATCCTGGTGTTCATCGCCGCGCTGCTGACCATCGTGGTGGTGTTCGGCGCGCTGATGTATGTGGTGGAGGGGCCGGACAACGGCTTCACCAGCATCCCCGCCGGCATGTACTGGGCGATCGTGACCGTGGGCACCGTCGGCTTCGGCGACATCGCCCCGGCCACCCCGTTCGGCCGCTTCGTCACCTCGCTGCTGATCGTGATCGGCTACAGCATCATCGCCGTGCCCACCGGCATCTACACCGCCGAGCTGGCACGCTCGCTGCAGCCGCGCCGGCGCCAGGCCCGCTGCGGCAGCTGCGGACTGGACGACCACGAGGCCGACGCCCGCCACTGCCGCCGCTGCGGCGCGCCCCTGCCCCACGGGGACTGAGGGCCATGCGCCGCGGAAGGGGGCGCCGATGAAACCGCGGGTGCGCCACCTGCTGCTGGACTTCGACAACCTGCTGGCCCGGTACCGGCGCGAGCGGCGCGTGGCCCACCTGGCCGCGCGTGCCGGCGCGCCGTTCGCGCGGGTCTGGCAGGTGCTGTACGAGGACGGGCTGGAGGCCCGCTACGACGCCGGCCATGTCGGCACCGCCGAGTACCTGCGCCGGCTTGGCGAAGGCATCGGCGCGCCGGTGGACGAGGCGGCCTGGCAGGAAGCGCGCATCGAGGCCACCACCGCCGACGAGCGCGCGCTGGCCCGGCTGCTGGCGCTGGATCCGGCCCTGCCCATGGCGGTGCTGACCAACAACGGCGAACTGGTCGTGCCGGTGGTCGCGCAGGTGCTGGCGCCCCTGCGGCCACGCCTGCGGCAGGTGCTGTGCAGCGGTGCCCTGGGCGTGCGCAAGCCGCAGCCGCAGGCCTTCCAGGTCGCCCTGGAGCGGCTGGGCTGGAGCGCGGACGGAACCCTGTTCGTGGACGACCTGTTCGCCAACGTGCAGGGCGCGCGCCGCGCCGGGCTGCACGCCGACACCGCCCGCGACGCCCGTGCCCTGGGCCGGGTGCTCAGGCGCTTCGGCCTGGCCTGACCCGCACGCCCCCTCTCCCGCCGGGAGAGGGGATCTGCCGGACTCAGCGGCCGGTGAACGCCGCCAGCGCCTTGCGCAGCCGCGCCAGGCCCTCGGCCACGTCGGCGTCGGTGATGTTCAGCGCCGGCACCAGGCGCAGCACGTCCGGGCCGGCCTGCAGCAGCAGCAGGCCCTCGTGCGCGGCCAGGTCGAGGATCTCGGCGGCGCGGCCGGCGTATTCGGGCTTGAGCACCGCGCCCAGCATCAGGCCGCGGCCGCGCACCTGGGCGAACACGCCGGTCTCATCGCCGATGGCCATCAGGCCCTCGCGCAGCGCGTGCGACTGGCGCGAGACGTTGGCCGCGATCTGCGGCGAGGCCAGCTTGCGCAGGGCCACGCGCGCCACCGCCGCGGCCAGCGGGTTGCCGCCGAAGGTGGTGCCGTGCGCGCCCACGCCCATCACCTGCGCCACCTTCGGCCCGGCCAGCATGGCGCCGATCGGGAAGCCGCCGCCCAGCGCCTTGGCCAGGGTAACGATGTCCGGCACCACGTCGTCCTGCCAGTGTGCGAACAGGGTGCCGGTGCGGCCCATGCCGCACTGGATCTCGTCCAGCACCAGCAGGGCGTCGTACCTGTCGCACAGCGCGCGCACCTGCTTGAGGAAACCGGAGGCGGCCGGGACCACGCCGCCCTCGCCCTGCACCGGTTCGAGCATGACCGCGGCCACGTCGCCGGCGGCCATCGCCGTCTCCAGCTGGACGATGTCGTTGAAGTCCATGTAGCGGAAGCCGCCGGGCAGCGGCTCGTAGCCTTCCTGGTACTTGGGCTGGGCGGTGGCGGTGACCGCGGCCAGGGTGCGGCCGTGGAAGCTGCCGCGGAAGGTGACGATCACCCGCTGCTGCGGCGGGCGCCCCCGGGCCGCGGCCCACTTGCGCACCAGCTTGATTGCGGCCTCGTTGGCCTCGGCGCCGGAATTGCACAGGAACACGCGCTCGGCGAAGCGGCTGGCGCTCACCAGCTCCTCGGCCAGGCGCAGCGGCGGCTCGCTGAAGAAGATGTTGCTGGTGTGCCAGAGCTTGCCTGCCTGCTCGACCAGGGCCGCATGCAGGTCCGGGTCGTTGTGGCCGAGGCCGCACACGGCGATGCCGGCGGCGAAGTCCACGTACTCGCGGCCCTCGCTGTCCCACAGTCGCGCGCCCTGGCCTCGCTCCAGCACCAGCTCGCGCTGCCGGTACACGGGCAGGAAATAGCGGTGGCCAAGGTCGATCAGGGAGGCGGTGTCGCCGGCAGCCGGCGTCGTGGCGTTCATGGCAGTGGAATATCCGTGGAAGAAGGCCGGCACGGGGCCGGTGGGCCATTATCCGCCTCGTTCGGCGATGCCGCCACGCCGTCGCCGGACCGGTGCCGGGCTCGCGTATCATCGGGCTGCCGCGCAGCGGCGCCTCCGCTCCCAACGACCGACCGCCATGTCCCGCATCGAAACCCTCGCCGCCCGCGCCGGCAGCCGCCCCGACCCGGCCAGCGGCGCGCTGGCCCCGCCGCTGCAGCTGGCCACCACCTTCGAGCACACGCCCGACGGCCGGCTGCCGCACGGCTTCCTGTACCAGCGCTACGACAACCCGACCCAGCTGGAGACCGAGCAGGTGCTGGCCGCGCTGGAGGGTGCACGGCGCGCCCTGCTGTTTCCCACCGGCATGGCCGCCGGCGCCACCGCGCTGCAGGCCCTGCCGCCGGGCAGCCACGTGCTGCTGTGCGACGACAGCTACTTCTCCTTCCGCACCCTGGCGGCCGAGCAGTTCCCGCGCTGGGGGCTGGAGTGCAGCATCGTGGACTTCACCGACCTGGACGCGGTGCGCGCCGCGCTGCGCCCCAATACCGCGCTGCTGTGGGCCGAGACCCCGTCCAACCCGCGCCTGAAGGTGTGCAACATCGCCGCGCTGGCGGCCATCGCCCACGGGGCCGGCGCGCGCCTGCTGGTGGACGGCACCTTCGCCCCGCCGGTGATCCAGCAGCCGCTGGCGCTGGGCGCGGACATCGTCCTGCACTCGGCCACCAAGTACCTGGGCGGCCATGGCGACGTGATGGGCGGGGTGCTGTGCTTCGCCGAGGACGGCGGACACGCCGCCGCCTGCCACCGCCTGCGCCTGCTGGGCGGGGCCACCGCCTCGCCGTTCGCGGCATGGATGGTCCTGCGCGGGGTGCGCACCCTGGCGGCGCGCATGGACTGGCACTGCCGCAACGCGCGCCGCGTGGCGGAGTTCCTGGCCGCGCACCCGAAGGTGACGGCGGTGCACTATCCCGGCCTGCCCTCGCACCCGCAGCACGCGCTGGCGGCGGCGCAGATGCGCGGTTTCGGCGGGATGCTCTCGTTCGAGGTCGCCGGCGGGCGCGAGGCGGCGCTGGCGGTGGCCGCGCGGCTGCGCCTGTTCACCAACGCCACCTCGCTGGGCTCGACCGAGTCGCTGGTCGAGCACCGTGCCTCGATCGAGGGTCCCGGCTCGCCCACGCCCGGCGGCCTGCTGCGCCTGTCGGTGGGTCTGGAGCACGCCGACGACCTGGTCGCCGACCTGGAGCAGGCGCTGGCCGGCTGAGCGGCCTGCGGCGCGGCCGGGGCCGCGCCGCGGCGGGGCTCACCAGGTGCCGGTGTTGGGCATGGAGGCCCAGGGCTCGGCCGGCGGCAGGGGCTCGCCCTTCTGCAGCAGCTCGATCGAGATCAGGTCCGGGGTGCGGACGAAGGCCATGCGGCCGTCACGCGGCGGGCGGTTGATGGTCACGCCCATGGACTGCAGGTGCGCGCAGATGGCGTAGATGTCGTCCACCTCGAAGGCCAGGTGGCCGAAGTTGCGCGCGCTGCCGTAGTCCTCCGGCGCCGAGCCGTCCTCCGGCGGCCAGTTGTAGGTCAGCTCCACCTCCACCTCCGGGTTCTCCGGCGCGGCGAAGTAGACCAGGGTGTAGCGCCCGGCCTCATTGTCCATGCGCCGGGTCTGGACCAGGCCCAGGCCCTTGGTGAAGAACTCGCTGGTCCTGTCCAGGTCATGGACGCGCAGCATCGCGTGCAGGTACTTCATGTTCGACCTCCGTGGAACGGGCGGCCATTGTAGGAGCCGGCCGCGGCCCCGGCAGGCGCGCGGCCGGCACGCTGCGTGCCGCCCTCAGTCCAGGAACAGGTCCGGCAGCAGCGCCTGCGAGGGGTCCACCGCGTAGCCGGAGAAGTCGGCCACGCCCGCCTGCCGCAGCACGTCCTCGTCGATGAGGAAGTGGCCGCTGAAGCCGGCGGCCTGGCGCACCAGGATGGCGTGGGCGGCGTCGGCCATGATCTCCGGCTTGCGGCAGCGCGCCACCTCCACGCCCGGAATCATGTTCAGCGCGTCGGTGGCGATCACCGTGCGCGGCCACAGCGCGTTGACCGCCACGCCCTGCGGGCCAAACTCGGCGGCCAGCCCCAGGGTGACGAAGCTCATGCCCATCTTGGCCAGGGTGTAGCCGGTGTGCGGCCCCCACCACTTCGGGTCCAGGTTCGGGGGCGGGGCCAGGGTCAGGATGTGCGGGTTCGGGGCCTTGAGCAGGTGCGGCAGGCAGGCCTGCGCGCACAGGAAACTGCCGCGGGCGTTGACCTGCTGCATCAGGTCGAAGCGCTTCATCGGCGTGTCCAGGGTGCCACGCAGCCAGATCGCGCTGGCGTTGTTGACCAGGATGTCGATGCCGCCGAAGGCCTCCACCGTGGCCGCCACCGCGGCGTGGACCTGCTCCTCCTCGCGGATGTCGCACTTGATCGGCAGAGCGCGGCCGCCGGCGGCCTCGACCTCGGCGGCGACGCTGTGGATGGTGCCCGGCAGCTTGGGGTTGGGCACCGAAGACTTGGCGGCGATGGCGACGTTGGCGCCGTCGCGCGCCGCGCGCAGGGCGATCGCGCGGCCGATGCCGCGCGAGGCGCCGGTGATGAACAGGGTCTTGCCGGCCAGGGAGCTCATGGACTCGCACTCCTCGAAGGGGGGAGCGCATTGTCGCCGATCCGGCCGCGGCCGGCGCCGGGCCCGGCGCCGCTTAAGCCGGGCGTCGGGAAGCGGCCCCTATAATCGCCGGCCATGAACTCCTGGATGGACGCCACGCTGGCGTGGATCGGCAACCACCCCGTCCTCGCCGGTCTGGCGATCCTGGCGATCGCCTTCTGCGACGCCCTGGTCATCGTCGGCGCGGTGGTGCCGGCCTTGCCCCTGCTGTTCGCCGTCGGCGTGCTGATCGGCCTGGGCGAGATCTCCGGGCCCTACGCGGTCGCCTGCGCCACCCTGGGCGCCTTCGCCGGCGACGGCCTGAGCTACTGGATCGGCCGGCGCTGGGGCGAGCGCCTGCGCGGGGTGTGGCCGTTCAGCCGCTACCCGCAGCTGCTGGACCGCGGCTACACGCTGTTCCGCCGCAACGCCTTCAAGAGCATCCTCATCGCCCGCTACGTCGGCGCGGTGCGCCCGTTCGTGCCGGCCATCGCCGGCATGTCCGGGATGCCGCTGCGGCGCTACGCCTTCGCCAGCGGCCTGGCCTGCCTGTCCTGGGGCGTGCTGTTCCTGGCCCCCGGCTGGGTGCTGGGCCATGCCTATGACGCGGTGGCGGCGGTGGCCGGGCACCTGGTGACGGTGCTGGCCCTGCTGCTGGTGGCGCTGGCCCTGGCCTGGGCGGTGGTGGTCTACACCTACGGCTGGTTCGCCGCGCACGCCGACGCCCTGCTGGCACGCGTGCTGGACTGGTCGCACCGGCACCCGGTGCTGGGCCGCTACTCGATCGCCCTGTTCGATCCCGGGCACCGCGAATCGGTGTCGCTGGCGCTGCTGGCCCTGCTGCTGCTGGGCATCGGCTGGGCCTGGTTCGCCCTGCTGCTGACCGTGGTCGGCCACGGCGAGCCGCTGGGCATCGACCTGGCGGTGCACCAGCTGATGCTGGGGCTGCGCAACCCGCTGGCCGACTACCCGCTGGCGGCGCTGGCCTCGCTGGGCGACTGGCCGGTGCTGGCCCCGGCCTGCGCGGCGGTGCTGGGCTACTTCATCTGGCGGCAGCGCTGGATGGCCGCCGCACACTGGCTGGCGGCGCTGGCCTTCGGCCTGGCCCTGACCTGGCTGCTGGGCACCACCGTGGAGGTGGTGCGGCCGCCGGGCGCCAGCAGCGGCTTCGGCTTCCCTTCCATCGCCGTGACCATGACCACCATCGCCTTCGGCTTCTTCGCCGTGCTGGTCGCGCGCGAGCTGCCCGGGCGCGACCGGGTCTGGCCCTACCTGGTCTCGGGCGTGGTGGTGACGCTGATCGGCTTCGCCCGCCTGTACCTGGGCGCGCACTGGCTCAGCGACGTGGTCGGCGGGATGCTGCTGGGCATCGTCTGGCTGCTGGTGCTGGGCATCGCCTACCGGCGCCGCTTCAACCGCTCGTTCTGGGTCAAGCCGGTGGCGGCGCTGTTCTACGGCGTGTTCGCGGTGGCCGCGCTGTGGTACGCGCCGCGCCACGTCGAGGCCAAGCTGGCCAAGTTCGAGCCCCCGCCCCCGCCGCCCGTGGCGCAGGACATGGACGAGTGGTGGGACGGCGGCTGGCGGCGGCAGCCGGCGCGGCGCGCCGAGTTCGACGACGAGCTGCGCTGGCCGCTGGACGTGCAGGTGGCCGGGCCGCTGGCGCCGTTGCGGCAGCGCCTGGAGGCGCAGGGCTGGCGGGTGCAGCCGCAGGCGCGCTGGGAGCAGGCGCTGAACCTGCTGGACACCGACGCCACACCGGAGCAGGTGCCGGTGCTGCCGGCGACCCTGGAGGCACGTACCGAGGCGCTGCTGATGGTCCGCGAATCCAGCGTGCCCGGGCGACGCTACGCCCTGCGCCTGTGGCCCAGCGCGGTGCGCCTGGAGCCGGGCCAGGTGCCGCTGTGGATCGGCACCGCGCAGACCCTGCACTACACCGTCAGCTTCAACCTGATCGCCAGCTGGCGCCCGCAGCGCGACGCCGACCCGGCGCTGGCGCACGTGCTCGATGCGGTGGACGACCTGCCGCACGCGGTGCAGGCGCACCCGGAGACAGGCCTGCCGGTGCTGCGCCTGCGCACCGACGCGCCGCTCACACGTCCAGCCAGCCCAGCAGACGGTCCAGGCGCCGGTGCGGATCGTCCTCCTGCAGCAGCGCCAGGCGCTGCTCGTCGGTAAGCGGCAACAGCTCGGCCAGGCGCCAGCCGACCCAGTCGGCCTCCTCCAGCAGGCGCGGGTTGGCGCTGGCGTACTCGCCGCCGACCTTGTCCAGCAGCTCGCCCAGCAGCGTGCCCATGACCGCGTGCTCCGGACGCAGGCGCGCCGGCGCCGGTGGCAGCGGGTCGCACCAGTCCACCTGGCCGACGAGCAGGCCGTTGTCGCGCACGCCGGTGCCGGTCACGTGGAAGCGGCGGCGGCCGCGCACGTGCAGGGTCAGCAGGCCGGCAGCGTCGGCACCGAAGTCCTCGATCAGCGCCTCCACGCCCCAGGCGGCCGGGGTGGCCGGCGCGCCGGTCTCCTCGCCATCCAGGATCAGGCACACGCCGAAGCCGGTGCCGCGCCGGCAGCAGTCGGACACCAGGTCCAGGTAGCGGCGCTCGAACACGCGCAGGCCCAGCGGCGCGCCGGGCAGCAGCACCGTATGCAGCGGGAACAGTGGCAGGGTCTGGACGTCGGTCACGGTGGCAACGGCAGGAACCACGCGGCAGGGTAACCCCGCCGGCGCGGGCGCGGCGTCAATCCGCGAGCATGGCGGCGAAGCGGCGCGGCGCGCCGTCGAAGCCGCCGTTGGACATGAACACCACGTGGTCGCCGGCGCGCACGCGCTCGCGCAGCACCGCAAGCAGGGTGTCGGTGTCCGGCACGGTGCGGGCCTGGCCACGCACCGCGGCCACCACCCTGCCGGCGTCCCAGGGCAGCTCCGGGCGGTGCAGGAACACCACCTCGTCGGCGCTGTCCAGCGACGGGGCCAGCGCGTCGGCGTGCGCGCCCAGGCGCATGGAATTGCTGCGCGGCTCCAGCGCCACCACGATGCGCGCCCCGCCCACCCGGGCACGCAGGCCCTCCAGGGTGGTGCGGATGGCGGTGGGATGGTGGGCGAAGTCGTCGTACACGGTCACGCCGCCGGCCCGCGCCACCACCTCCAGGCGGCGCTTGACGCTGCGGAAGCCGGCCAGCGCCGGCAGCACCTGCTCCGGCGCCACGCCCACCGCATGTGCGGCGGCCAGCGCGGCCAGCGCGTTCATCACGTTGTGCCGGCCCAGCAGCGGCCAGCGTGCGGTGCCGACCTCGCGGCCACGGTGCAGCACGGTGAAGGTGCTGCCGTCGGCGGCCAGCAGGCGCGCGCTCCAGTCGAAGCCGGCGCCGCCGTCGGCGCGCGGGATGGCCACCGGGCCGCCCTCGATGCCGAAGGTCTCCACCGGCGTCCAGCAGCCCATCGCCAGCACCTGCGCCAGGTGCGCGTCCTCGCCGTTGGCCACCAGCCGGCCGCGCCGCGGCACGGTGCGGACGAGGTGGTGGAACTGGCGCTGGATCGCGGCCAGGTCCGGGAAGATGTCGGCGTGGTCGTACTCGAGGTTGTTGAGGACGGCGACCAGCGGCCGGTAGTGGACGAACTTGCTGCGCTTGTCGAAGAAGGCGGTGTCGTACTCGTCGGCCTCGACCACGAACTCGGCGCCACCGCCCAGGCGGGCGGAGACGCCGAAGTCCTCGGCCACGCCGCCGATCAGGAAGCCGGGATCGCGCCCGGCCGCCTGCAGCAGGAAGGCCAGCAGGGTGGTGGTGGTGGTCTTGCCGTGGGTGCCGGCCACCGCCAGGGTGGTGCGGCCGGGCAGCACCCGCTCGGCCAGCCACTGCGCACCGGAGGTGTAGCGGCGGCCGTCGTCCAGCACCTGTTCCACCGCCGGGTTGCCACGCGAGAGCGCGTTGCCGATCACCACCTCATCGCAGTCGGCGGCGATGTGGGCCGGGTCGTAGCCCGGGTGCAGGGCGATGCCCAGCCGCTCCAACTGGGTGGACATGGGCGGGTAGACCGCCTGGTCGCTGCCCTCGACGGCCACGCCCATCTCGCGCGCCAGCGCGGCCACGCCGCCCATGAAGGTGCCGGCGATGCCGAGGATGTGGATCTTGCTCATGGGCAACCGTGGCCTGGGACGCGCGCGCCGGGCGGCGCGCGCAGGGGCGGAAGGCGCGGCCTACTTGCCCAGCGCCGCCAGGATGCGGGCGGTGATCTCGTCCATGCTGCCCACGCCGTCGATGCGGGTCAGCGTGCCGCGCTTCTCGTAGAAGCCGATCACCGGCGCGGTGGACTCCTCGTACACCTGCAGGCGCTTGCGCACCGCCTCCGGGTTGTCGTCGGCACGGCCCTCGGCCTGGGCACGGCCGGCGATGCGCTCGACCAGCAGGTCGGTGCCCACGTCCAGCTGCACCACCGCGTCCAGCGGCTGGCCGATCTTGGCCAGGAGACCGTCCAGGGCGTTGGCCTGGGCCAGGTTGCGCGGGTAGCCGTCGAGGATGAAGCCGCCGGCCACGTCGTCGCGGCCCAGGCGGGACTCGAGCATGCCCAGCAGGATGTCGTCGGAGACCAGCTCGCCGCGGGCCATGACCTCCTGGGCCTGCTTGCCCAGCTCGGTCCCGGCGGCGACCTCGGCGCGCAGCAGGTCGCCGGTGGAGATGTGGGGCACGCCCAGCTTTTCCTTCAGGCGCGCCGCCTGCGTTCCCTTGCCCGAACCGGGCGGGCCCAGAAGTACCAGTCGCATCGATTGCTCCTAGAGAAATGTTCCATTGCGGCCGGGGACGCTAGACTTCCCTCCCCGCCGTACGGCACCGCATCAATGCGGCGCAGCTTAACCCATCCGGCGGCGCTGTCCCAAAAACTGCCCAGTCCCCGAGGAGACCGGTTCCATGGCCCAAGGCACCCTGCTGTATGCCCAGTCCGGCGGCGTCACCGCCGTCATCAACGCCACCGCGGCCGGCGTGATCGCCGAAGCGCGCGCGCGCAGGATCAAGGTGCTGGCCGCCCGCAACGGCATCCTGGGCGCGCTGCGCGAGGACCTGATCGACACCAGCAAGGAGTCGGCGGCGGCGATCGCCGGCCTGGCCCAGACCCCGGGCGGCGCCTTCGGTTCCTGCCGTTACAAGCTCAAGTCCCTGGAGCAGGACCGTGCCAAGTACGAGCGCCTGCTGCAGGTGCTGCAGGCCCACGACGTGCGCTACTTCCTCTACAACGGCGGCAACGACTCGGCCGACACCGCCTGGAAGGTGTCGCAGCTGGCCAGGGAGTTCGGCTACCCGCTGACCTGCATCGGCGTGCCCAAGACCATCGACAACGACCTGGCGGTGACCGACACCTGCCCGGGCTTCGGCTCGGCCGCCAAGTACACCGCCGTGTCCGTGCGCGAGGCCGCGCTGGACGTGCAGGCCATGGCCGAGACCTCGACCCGCGTGTTCATCTACGAGGCCATGGGCCGCCACGCCGGCTGGCTGGCCGCCGCCGCCGGTCTGGCCGGGCAGTCGCCGGACGACGCCCCGCAGATCATCCTGTTCCCGGAGCGCCCGTACGACGAGGCCGAATTCCTGGCCCAGGTGGACAAGGTGGTGAAGAAGGTCGGCTGGTGCGTGGTGGTGGCCAGCGAGGGCATCCGCGACAAGGACGGCAAGTTCGTCGCCGACGCCGGCGGCGGCAAGGACGCCTTCGGCCACACCCAGCTGGGCGGCGTGGCCTCGTACCTGGCCGGCCGGGTCAAGGACGGCCTGGGCTACAAGGTGCACTGGACCCTGCCGGACTACCTGCAGCGTTCGGCCCGCCACGTGGCCTCCAAGACCGACTGGGAGCAGGCCCAGGCGGTGGGCAAGGCCGCGGTGCAGTACGCGCTCAAGGGCATGAACGCGGTGATGCCGGTGATCCAGCGCACCTCGTCCTCGCCGTACCGCTGGAAGATCGTGCCGGCGCCGCTACACAAGGTGGCCAACCACGAGAAGAAGATGCCGGCCTCCTTCATCCGCAAGGACGGCTACGGCATCACCGCCAGGGCGCGCGAGTACCTGGCGCCGCTGGTGCGCGGCGAGGCCCCGCTGGCCTGGGACCGCGACGGCCTGCCCAGGTACGTGAGCCTGAAGAACGTGCCGGTGAAGAAGAAGCTGCCGGCCTGGGAGGGCTGAGAAGCAGCATGGCCGGCGACGGGCTGACCGCCTTGCTGGCCGCGCTGGAGGCGGAGCTGCACCACCCCGGCCGCGCCTGCACCCCGGCGCGGCTGGAGCAGCTGCTGCATCCGGACTTCCACGAGGTGGGCCGGTCGGGCAAGCGCTACGACCGGGCCACCGTGCTCGCCTTCCTCGCCGGCGGCCCGCCCCGCGACGGGATCCGCGCCGGCGGCTACCGCGCCCGGGCCCTGGCGCCGGACTGGGCCCTGCTGCACTACCACTCGTTCGAGGTGGACGCGGACGGGCGCCGCCGCCGCGGCGCGCTGCGCAGCTCGCTGTGGCACCGCGGCGCGGACGGGCAGTGGCGGCTGTTCTACCACCAGGGCACGTCGGTGGACGCCGACGCACTGCCGGCGGATTGAGCCGCCTCAGCAGCCGGCACCGGCCAGCTCCAGCTGCGCACTGAACTGCGGCAGCGCCGGCAACCGCCCGCTCCCGGCCTGCCGCCGCCCCTCCTCCAGGTACACCCGCGCCCGGCCCTGGCCGTCGCGCGCCGGTGCCTGTTCGGCCGGCTTGCGCCAGACCTTCACCACCGCCTCGTGCCCCGGGCAGCCGGCCCGGGGAATGCGGATCAGGTCGTTGAGAATCCAGCTGCCCCGGGCCGAAGGCCGGGCCACCGTCGCGTCCACGTACCGGGCCCGCGGCCGGCACTGGGGGGCCGTGGCCACGCTGCGCAGCCGGTAGGGCGCCTCCGCCTGGCCGGTGAACACGCCCTCCAGGCGGGTGCAGGCCTCCGGGATCTGGCGCACGGTATGCACCGCGCCCACCGCCTGCGGCGAGCCCGGCGGGCGCTGGATCTCGGGTCCGGGCTCCTGCGCGCGCAGCGGCAGGACCGCCGCCGCCAGGGCGGCGAGGAAGGCCAGCAGCAGGGCCTGGCGGAAGATCGCGGCCTGTTCGCGGGCGCCGGCCCGGGGCGGGGACTTGCGGTTGCGGGACATCGCGCCTCCGGGTGTGGGGTGGCACAAGGTTGGCACCGCCCGCATGAACGGCTTGTGGCCTTGCACCCGCCGTAAGGCTCATACTCGGGGCAAGCTCCAGGGATGTCGAACACGGAAGACGCGCCTTGTCCGGGTCGTTCCAGTGGTTCCAGGCTCACCCCCGGCGTGTCTCCTCCGCTTCGTCCATCGCTGGGCGGGTGTCCATCAACCTTGGGAGGGGTCATGCTGGAACAACACGGTTTGGCGCTGGCCTTGGCCTGTGCCGTCCTCGCCATCCTCTACGGCCTGGTGTCCGCGCGCTGGATCCTGGCGCAGCCCTCGGGCAACGAGCGCATGCAGCAGATCGCCGCCGCGATCCAGGAAGGCGCGCGCGCCTACCTCAACCACCAGTACCTGACCATCGCCATCGCCGGCGCGGTCCTGTTCGTGCTGGTGGGCCTGTTCCTGGGCTGGTTCACCGCCATCGGCTTCGCGGTGGGCGCACTGCTGTCCGGCGCGGCCGGCTACATCGGCATGAACGTGTCCGTGCGCGCCAACGTGCGCACCGCCGAGGCCGCGCGCCAGGGCCTGCGCCCGGCCATGGACGTGGCCTTCCGCGGCGGCGCCATCACCGGGATGCTGGTGGTCGGCCTGGGCCTGCTGGGCGTGGGCGGCTACTACTGGGTGCTGGGCCGGCTGGGCCTGGACCAGGCCGCCGCGCTGCACGCGCTGGTGGGCCTGGCCTTCGGCTCCTCGCTGATCTCCATCTTCGCGCGCCTGGGCGGTGGCATCTTCACCAAGGGCGCGGACGTGGGCGCGGACCTGGTGGGCAAGGTCGAGGCGGGCATCCCCGAGGACGACCCGCGCAACCCGGCAGTGATCGCCGACAACGTCGGCGACAACGTCGGCGACTGCGCGGGCATGGCCGCCGACCTGTTCGAGACCTACGCGGTCACGGTGATCGCCACCATGCTGCTGGGCGGGCTGATGGCCGCCGAGGTCGGTGCCAACGCGGTGCTGTATCCGCTGGTGCTGGGCGGTGCCTCGATCGTGGCGTCGATCATCGGCGCCTTCTTCGTCCGGGCGAAGGACGGCGGCTCGATCATGGGCGCCCTGTACAAGGGCGTGATCGTCTCCGGCGTGCTGGCCGCCATCGCCTTCTGGCCGATCACCACCGCGCTGATGGGTGACGGCCGGTACAGCGCCCCGGCGCTGTACGGCTGCGCCCTGATCGGCCTGGTGCTCACCGGCCTGATCGTGTGGATTACCGAGTACTACACCGGCACCCAGTACGGCCCGGTGCGGCACGTGGCGCAGGCCTCCACCACCGGCCACGGCACCAACATCATCGCCGGCCTGGGCGTGTCGATGAAATCCACGGCCATGCCGGTGGTGGCGGTGTGCCTGGCCATCTGGGGCGCGCACACGCTCGGCGGCCTGTACGGCATCGCCATCGCCGCCACGGCCATGCTGTCCATGGCCGGCATGGTGGTGGCGCTGGACGCCTACGGCCCGATCACCGACAACGCCGGCGGCATCGCCGAGATGAGCGAGCTGCCGCCGGAGGTGCGCGCGGTGACCGATCCGCTGGACGCGGTGGGCAACACCACCAAGGCGGTGACCAAGGGCTATGCCATCGGTTCGGCGGCGCTGGCCGCACTGGTGCTGTTCGCCGACTACACCCACAACCTCGAGGCGGCCAGGCCGGGCGTCGAGTTCGCGTTCGACCTTTCCGACCACCGCGTGATCATCGGCCTGCTGATCGGCGGCCTGATCCCGTACCTGTTCGGCGCGATGGCAATGGAGGCCGTGGGCCGCGCCGCCGGCAGCGTGGTGGAGGAGGTGCGCCGCCAGTTCCGCGAGATCGCCGGCATCATGACCGGCGAGGCCAAACCGCAGTACGACCGCGCCGTGGACATGCTGACCAGGTCCGCGATCAAGGAAATGATCGTGCCCTCGCTGCTGCCGGTCGTCGTGCCGATCATCGTCGGCCTGCTGCTCGGGCCGGAGGCGCTGGGCGGCCTGCTGATCGGCACCATCGTCACCGGCCTGTTCGTGGCGATCTCGATGACCACCGGCGGCGGTGCCTGGGACAATGCCAAGAAGTACATCGAGGACGGCAACTTCGGCGGCAAGGGCTCGGAGGCGCACAAGGCCTCGGTCACCGGCGACACCGTCGGCGACCCCTACAAGGACACCGCGGGCCCGGCGATCAACCCGCTGATCAAGATCATCAACATCGTCGCCCTGCTGCTGGTGCCGCTGCTGTAACCGCACCCCCGGGTGCCGCGCAGCCCCGGCCCGCCCGGCCGGGGCTTCGTTTTGCCGGCTTCCGCGGTCCGTCCGCCGAAGCCGCCCGCGCGCTGCCGCATGCCCGCCGCCGGCAAGGTAGCGCTAACACCCCTCGTCCCGATCGCCGGGCCTGGCCGCAGCCACAGCGCCGGCCAGGCGGGTTTGTGCGCCGCAGCAGCCGTCGGCGTAAAATGACCGGCCTTGTTCACGCACTTGCAACGGAGCACCACATGGGCCTCGACCAGGTCACTTCCGGGCGCAACCCGCCCGAGGAAATCAACGTCATCATCGAGATCCCGAAGGACTCGGAGCCGGTCAAGTACGAGGTGGACAAGGAAAGCGGCGCGATCTTCGTCGACCGCATCCTGTCCACGCCCATGCGCTATCCGTGCAACTACGGCTACGTGCCCAACACCCTGTGCGGCGACGGCGACCCGGCCGACGTGCTGGTGGTGCTGCCGCTGCCGCTGGTCCCGGGCTCGGTGGTGCGCTGCCGCCCGGTCGGCGTGCTGCGCATGACCGACGAGGCCGGCAGCGACGAGAAGATCCTGGCCGTGCCGGTACCGAAGATCTTCGCAGGCTACGCCCACGTGGACGACATTTCCAAGGTGTCCCAGCACTGGCTGGAGCGCATCGGCCACTTCTTCGAGCACTACAAGGACCTGGAGAAGGGCAAGTGGGTCAAGATCCAGGGCTGGGGTGGCGCCGAGGAGGCGCGCCAGCTGCTGCGCGAGGCCATCGAGCGCGCCGCCGCCAAGGCCTGATCCGCTTCCGCCGGGCGGCGTGCGCGCCGCCCGGTTCCGTGCCGGAACTGGCGCACAGTTCCGCAAACGCCTGCACCGGCGCGGCGCGGATGTGCTCAACTTTCCACGGCGGCTACCGATAGCGACTGTGCCGGACCGCGGCCGGGGCCGCGCGTCCGTTTCCTTCCTTCGGAGGTGTTCGTGCGCATCCTGTTCGTCGGCGACGAGGCCGCTTTCCCGACCGACCTGATCGAGCTGGTCTCGGACATGGGGCCGGACTGGCAGGTCGAGGTCTGCCCCGATGCCAGCGCCGCCATGGTCCGCGCCGCCGCCGGTCCGCTGGACGTGGTGCTCTCCGCCCCCACCCTGTCCGACCTGCCGCCGGCCACCCTGCTGGGCCAGATCCGCACCCTCCGCCCGGAGGCCTCCCGCATCGCCGTGATCGAGAGCCGCGGCATCCCCTCGGCCCGGATCATCGGCCTGGCGCACCGCTTCCTGCCCGCGCCGCTGGCCCCGGAGGTGGTGCTGGAGGCGGTCGGCAGCCTGGAGGAACTGCGCGAGCTGCTGGACAACCCGGCGCTGGGCCAGCGCATCGGCCGCGTCGAGCAGCTGCCGCCGCCGCCGCAGCTGTACCTGCGCCTGATGAGCGCCCTGGAAGCCGACGACGCGACCAGCGCGGCCGACATCGCCCGCCTGGTGGCCGCCGACCCGGCCATCGCCGCCAAGGTGCTGCAGCTGTGCAACTCGGCCTACTTCTCCAGCGGCCGCACCATCACCGACCTGCGCACCGCGGTGACCCGCCTGGGCATCGCCACCCTGCGCGACCTGGTCCTGGCCTGCGAGGTGTTCTCCCTGCCGGGCGCCAGCACCGTGGACCGCGCGCAGCTGCAGCAGCGCGCGCTGCTGGCCTCGAAGCTGGCCAAGCGCATGCTGCCCGAATCCTGCTCCGAGCTGGGCGCCACCGCCGCGCTGCTGGCCGACATCGGCCTGCTGCTGCCGGGCGTGCGCGACGAGCGCCACCCGCGCGCCGACGGCGACGAGCGCCCCGACCACGCCGAGGCCGGCGCCTACCTGCTGGGCCTGTGGGGCCTGCCCATGCCGATCATCGAGGCGGTGGCCTTCCACCGCACGCCCGCCCGTTCCAGCACGCGCAGCTTCTGGGTCACCGGCGCGGTGCACGTGGCCATGGCCCTGGCCGGCGGCGAGGAGCCGGACGAGGACTACCTGGCGCGCACCGGCGTGCTGCCGCGCCTGGCCGAGTGGCGCGACCAGGCCAGCGCCATGCTCGACCAGGCCGCCCTGGTCGACTGAACCGGCGCCAGGGCCGTGCCGGGGATACCCGGCACGGCTTCGCATACCCGCCGTCCCTGCGATGCCCGCGGCCCTACCGCGCCGGCGCGGCGCGGTACGGATAGCGGGCGAAGATGTCGGCCATCGCCGCATCGATCCTGGCGCCGCGCTCCTCCGGCGTGGAACCGCGGCGGGCATGGCCGACCGCCACGCCGGTCCACACCAGCCGGTTCTCGCGCGCGTCGACCAGGTCCACGTTGAGCGTGCCTTCGGTGTAGCGGCGCACGTCGGTGCGCTCGCGCCAGTACGGCACCGCCACGTAGGCCCGCGCCCGGTAGCTGTAGTAGTACGTGTAGTCCACCTCGGGCATGGTGGTGACGTCGGTGCGCTCCTGCAGGTAGGCGTTGAGGTTCACCCACAGGTCCGGCTCGCGCTCGTCGTAGACGTAGCCGCGCGCCTCCATCTGTGCCCGGGCGGCCTGGCGGATGCGGTTGCTGGTCGGAGTCGAGTAACCGTGCGCCTCGATCGCCAGCGGCGAGTAGAAGGCGAAGCTGCGGTAGCGGCCGAAGTCGGCCGTCGGGTCGGCCTCGGCGCTGATGCGCGGGCCGCTGGCGCAGGCCGCCAGCAGCAGCGTGGCCAGGGCCAGCAGGGCCAGGCCTGCATGGCGGAACAGGGAGCGGGTACGGGCCATGACGCGTCCTCCTGGGCCCCGAAGGGCGGGCAAGGCCCGGATCATCCGCGCCGGGCCGTGAACACGGTGCCAGCGCACGGCCGCGCGCGCCAGCGGGGCCGCCCCGACGCCCGCCCGGCAAGGAAAAGG
>ERZ777010.751-NODE-751-length-28444-cov-6.009264_pt1 | contig 28444 bp, 27 predicted proteins | sample MGYA00374963_ERZ777010 | MGnify/ENA primary metagenome ERZ777010 (study PRJEB29309, sample SAMN06268256) | bioreactor metagenome | isolation source: Joint BioEnergy Institute, California, USA | place: USA:Joint BioEnergy Institute, California, USA | collected...
AAGGCCGGCGGCCGCCTCGCGCGCGGCAGCACCGAAACCGGCGATACCCACCACGTTCTCAGTACCGGCTCGGTGCCCCTTCTCCTGCCCGCCGCCGCCAATCAGCGGACGCGGCATCATAAGATCGCTGACGCCGACAATGGCACCTACGCCCTTGGGTCCGCCGATCTTGTGCGACGACAGGATAAAGAAATCCGCATATCCTGCTGAAATATTGAGAGGAATGCGTCCGGCCGCCTGCACGGCATCCAAAATGACTGTGGCACCCGCCGTCCGAGCGATCCGGCCAATCTCCTCGAAGGGCTGGATTACGCCGGTCTCGTTGTTCGCCGCATGCACCGCCACCAGCGGAAGCCCCCGCTCCCGATCATGGCCGGCAAGCGCCCGCTCTAAAGCGTCCAGGTCTATGAGACCGTCGGCATTCACCGCAATTTTGTAAACCACATCGGCCGGAAAGCGGCCGCCAGACAGGATGCAGGGATGTTCCGCAGCCGACACATAAAGCCGGCCGAACCTGAGCGGCGCCCGCCCCATGGTCCATTCCGGCGACAGGAGCGTGGCGGCGGCCTCACTCGCGCCGGAGGTAAAGACCACGTGCTCGGGCTTGGCACCCACAAGCGCGGCCACATCGCGCCGCGCAGCTTCAACGATTCGCCGGGATATCCGGCCTTCTGCATGGACGGAGGACGGATTGGCGGCATCGAGCGCAGCCACCATCGCCTCACGCGCCGCGCTGAGAAGCGGCGCGCTGGCATTATGGTCCAGATAGATGCGCTCTTCTGCCATGTCCGTCCTTGCACCATCTGCCGCGAATTGCGACCCAGACAGCGTTATTTCCTTGAATTTCCAAGGCAAGCCATCCTATCTACCGGCTCGCCAGGGGCAGCACGCCGCCCCACTTTTGAACAGTTCTAAACTAGCTTCTATGGAGGCAGCTGCGCCGCGTCAAGACCCGCCCGTGATGATTTGATCGTGGCGGCACGACCCGGCAGCGAGTTGGAGTGACCATGCCCGAAGTGATCTTTAACGGACCTGCCGGCCGTCTCGAAGGCCGCTATCAGCCGTCGAAGGAGAAGAATGCGCCCATCGCGCTCATTCTGCATCCGCATCCGCAGTTCGGCGGCACAATGAACAACAAGATCATCTACGATCTCTTCTACCTGTTCCAGAGCCGCGGATTCACCACGCTGCGTTTCAATTTCCGCGGCATCGGGCGAAGCCAGGGTTCCTTCGATCACGGCACCGGCGAGCTATCGGATGCGGCCGCCGCGCTCGACTGGGTACAGTCCCTGCATCCCGATTCGAAAAGCTGCTGGGTTGCGGGCTATTCCTTCGGCGCCTGGATCGGCATGCAGCTTCTCATGCGCCGGCCGGAGATCGAGGGCTTCATCTCCGTCTCGCCGCAGCCCAACATCTACGACTTCTCCTTCCTGGCCCCCTGTCCTTCCTCCGGGCTTATCATCCATGGCGGGGCCGACCGCGTTGCGCCGCCCGCGGACGTGCAGGCACTTGTCGACAAGCTGCAGTCGCAGAAGGGCATCACGATCACGCAGAAGACGATCCCCAACGCGAACCATTTCTACAGCAACATGGCCGACCAGCTTATCGAGGAGTGCGCCGACTATCTGGACCGGCGGCTGAGGGGCGAGCTGGCCGAACCGCGCCCGAAGCGGCTAAGATGAGCCTCCTCGCGCTTGTCTGCCCTGGGCGGCGGTGTTAAACGCCGCTCGTCTTTCAGCCAGTTCCCCATACGGGATCGTCGAGAATGCAACGGTTCAAGTCCGATTTCCTGCGCGTGCTTTCCGAGCGTGGCTTCATCCACCAGATATCCGATCCCGAAGGGCTCGATGAGGCGGCGGCGAGCGGAACGATCACCGGCTATGTCGGCTACGACGCGACGGCGACCAGCCTGCATATAGGCAATCTTATCTCCGCCACCATGCTCTACTGGCTGCAGGAGACGGGCCACCGCCCGATCGTGTTGATGGGCGGCGGCACCTCGATGATCGGCGACCCGTCCTTCCGCGACGAGCAGCGTCGGCTGCTTCCGCCCGAGACGATCGCCAAGAACATCGAAGGCATACAGCGCATCTTTGGGCGTATCCTGCGCTTCGGGGACGGGCCGACCGATGCGTTCATGGTCAACAATGCGGACTGGCTTCTCGAACTAAACTATGTCCAGTTCCTGCGTGACGTGGGGCGCCACTTCTCGGTTAACCGGATGCTCTCCTTCGAGTCGGTGAAGCAGAGGCTCGACCGCGAGCAGTCACTCTCCTTCCTGGAATTCAACTACATGATCCTGCAGGCCTACGATTTCGTGGAGCTCAACCGGCGCTACGGCTGCATCCTGCAGATGGGCGGCTCCGACCAGTGGGGCAACATCGTCAACGGCATCGAACTCGGCCATCGCATGGGCACGCCCCAGCTCTATGCGCTAACGACGCCGCTTCTCACCACCGCGTCGGGCGCGAAGATGGGCAAGACGGCGAGCGGAGCCGTGTGGCTCAACCCGGACCATTTCAGCCCCTATGACTTCTGGCAGTACTGGCGCAATACCGAGGATGAGGACGTCGAGCGCTTCCTGAAGATCTTCACCAGGCTGCCGCTTGACGAGATCGCCCGGCTGGCCGCGCTGAAGGGCGCGGAGATCAACGAGGCCAAGAAGGTGTTGGCGACGGAGGCGACGGCCATCGTGCATGGCCGCGAGGCTGCCGAGTCCGCCGCCGAGACCGCGCGCAAGACCTTCGAGGAAGGCGCGCTTGCCGAAAGCCTGCCCACCGTGGAGGTGCCGCGCGCCGAGGTCGAAAGCGGCCTGGGCGTGCTTACCGCGGTCGTTCGCGCTGGTCTTGCTGCATCCAATGGCGAAGTGCGCCGGGCGATCGCCAACAACGCCATTCGCATCAACGACCGTCCGGTAACGGACGACCGCGCTATCATCGGCGCGGACGATGTCACGGCCGAAGGGGTGATCAAGGTTTCCTTCGGGCGCAAGAAGCACGTGCTCTTGCGTCCGGTAAGTGAATAGACAGGATACCGGCGCGGCTTCTGCCGAGGTGTCTCAGAAACAGGCTCGCATGGCATCGAGCCTGTGGCACTTACCCGCTTACCGAAATTCGAAAAGCTCCCGCAGGAAGCCGGGCGCAATGGCGGAGATTGGATTTACCTGCAGTTTCGGATCCCCGAACTTGCCGGAAAGCCGGTAGGTGATGCCGATCAGGCCGCCGTCACGCCCGTTGCCGAGAATTTGCCCGATCAGCGGAATCTCGCCGAAAATCCGGTTGACGCCATAGATCGGCATGAAAGTGCCGGTGATGTCCATATTGTCATTGGCGTCGTAAAGCGTGCCCTGGAAGGTCGAGCCGATCAGTGGGCCGCGCAGCACGCCATTGGCAATGGCAAGGCTTCCCCTTCCCTTCGTCAGAAAGGCACCCGCACGCTCGAACTCGACGCGCGTGGCATCGACCCTCCCGCTCGCGTCCGGTGTGGCGGCCACCAGAGAGCTCATGCGTGGCTCATTGACCAGCCAGAAGTCGCGGATGTCGATGCGGCCGGAAAGCACATCGCTGTCGCTTGCGCCCTCCAGTGCCAGGCTCAGCTGTCCGCCTTCCATGTACTTGTAGATATCGAGAAAGCGAAGGACAGCGCCCGCATTGTCGGAACTGGCCCTCACCACGTGGCGATCCCCTTCTACGCTCTTGGTCAGGGTGATCGAGCCGTAGCGGTCCGCCGCCCCGCTAACCGACAGCCGGTCGGGCCGGTCGCCGCCTGAGGCATAGGAAAGCTTCACCTGCGCCAGGCTCTCACCGTTGAAACCATAAGCCTGGCCGAGCGTGGCATCGACCCGGACGCTGCCCGCCTGCCCTTTGGGAGAACCGCTGGACGACGATCCTGAGTCTTCCTCCAGCGCCCGCTTGATGATGCCGCGTGCATCGATCGAGGCGCCCTCCACCAGAACGGCATAGCCGACGCCGTCACGTCGGATCATGGCCGCATAATCGTCGCCGCGGTTGAAGCGCACATGGTCGAGGCGTGCTTCCTCAAGCTGACCACCAGAAAGCCGCACCAGACCGGACACGGCGAAGCTTTCGCCGCGTAACGAAAAATCCGAGAGTTCGACCGTCCCGCCATCCGCATCCATCTTGAAGCTGGCCGAGGCTGGAATGCCAGGCCCCTTGCGCCAGCCGATCCAAGGAACGGTCAGGCGCGCGCGGTCGAGCTGGACGGTGATGTTCGTCCTCTCACCGGGCAGTTCGTCATAGACTACCGTGAACGGCCCGGAGACGAGCATCCCCAGCCCGGGGAACAGCCTGTCCCGCGCCGCATCGTTCATCTTGAGTTCGACGTGACGCACGCGTTCCACGCTTGAGCCGCCGAGCGGCTGAAGCAGGCGAAGGCTTGCGGGCACGCCGTTCAGCTCGGCCTCGGCGACGATCTCCGCGCGGTCGGGCTGGATCAGCAGTGACCCCGATGCCGCGTCGATCTTCTGCCCCTCGATCGGCCTTGAAAGCGACAGATCCGTGTAACGGAGATCGACCTTCCAGCCGAGATTCGACGCGGGAATGCCGTTTTGCAGGGGAATGTCCGCGTTGATGTGGCCGGACATATCGCCGGAAATGTCGTCCGGAGCGAGGTCGTGGAAGCGCGAGGCGTCTATCGGCTCATAGGAGGCGAGCTCCACAATGGCGGATGCCTCGCCGGACACGTCGATCGAAAGCTTGCCTATGCGGGGCTTCAGATGCGCGGAATGGATGGTGAGGGTTCCGCCGCTGGCATCCACACGCCGCCCGCTCGGCATGTAGATGGTGCCCGATTCGAGTTCGACCCTCACATCCGTCCCGCGGAAGGCGACGGAGCCTTCCCCGTTGCGCACCGGCGGAAGGCGCCCGGCAATGTCGAACCGCGTGCCGGACAGATTGAAGCGACCATAGACCTCCTCCGCCGACAGCGGCACCCCGTTGCCAAGCCGACCGGGAGGGACGATCAGCCGCAGGCTGCTTTCCCGCACGCGGCCGCCGAAGACGTTTTCCAATGTCCAGCGGCGCGCTCCGGCGGCGGCAAACCATGGCCAGAACTGCTTGGCGTGCGCGGTCGGCAGATCGGCCACATATAGGGCGAGCGTAACGCCTGGGGCCATGCCGGCGGGCATCGTCAATGCCGCGCTGGCCGTCACTTCCCCTCCGGCGGTGCGCATGTCGATCCGCTCGGCGACCATACGCCTCGCCAGAGGCTCGAAACGGCCTGCAATCCGCATGGTGAAGGGCAGCGCCGGCTCTGGCGAGTCGGCCGGCGCGATCAGGGAGCGGCGCGATACGAGATCGATGCTGTAGATTGCCGGGCCGGCACTTTCCGCCGGCTCCGTGGGCGTGATCCTGCCTTCGAGGTTGATCCGCGTGCGCCCGATGGAAAGCATGAGCTCGGGGACGGAAAAGGCCTCATCCCCCTCGTTGGAGGCAAGCCGGGCAACGGCGCTGTTGACCAGGATTTCGTCGCGGTCGAAACCCACAAGCGTATTGGCAAGCCGCACCTCCAATTCCAGCCGGCCGCGATCTTCGCTCCCCGTCTCCCGTCCGGTCAGCGCCAGCTCGAAGGCGCCCAGCGCGCGGATGAGTCCCGTCCCGGCCTTGCTGGCGGAATCGTCAGTCTCTGGTGCAGCAAGATTGAAGGCAAGGCGTTCGATGCTTTCCCCATCGGCCGACCGCTGAGCCTGTCCGTCGAAGACCACGCTGCGGTCGCGATAAAGCGCGGAGCCTTCGAAGGTAATTTCCGCTTCGTCCGAACGCTCAAGCTCCAGCTCTTCAATGCGGAGGTGGGGCTCATCGCCATCGTCGGGGAGCAGGCTGATGTCGGTAAGGCTGACCCGCGTGAGCCCGACATTCCGCGTCATCGCGAAAGCACGATGAACGCTGTCAAAAACCGCGCGCTGGAGGGTATCGGGATGGATGACTTCGCCCGCGGCAAGCAGCGCGGCAAGGCCGCCTCCCGCAGGCAGGCCTGAAGGCGAAAAAGCCGCTTCCGCCATGGCCACCCGTGCAAGCTCGACCCGGCCGTTCAGAAGCGGGATCGCCCTCAGCCCGAAATGCAGAGTGCCGGCCCGGGCGATCGGCGTGCCGTCATCGGCCCTTGCGATCAGCACGTCGCCGATTTCCAGCGCAAAGAGGCTAGTCCGGCCGGGCACCAGACGCAGCCGCCCCAGAGTGACGTCGACATCAACGCCAGCAATCTGCTCGATCGCCTGTTCCGCCTGCCTCCGCAGCCGCTCGTTGCCGATCGCATCAACGCCGACCAGATAGAGAAGGCAGCTCGCCACGATTACGAGCGCGGCAAGCGCGAGAAACGAGCGCAGGAGAGCGCGCCTAAGCCGGCGCATGCGCGAGCGACACAGGCGGTGCGGCGGCCGGCGCGCCGAGGGAAACCGGTCCAACGCGGCAATTTCCTCGCGTCGGAAGCGCACCAGTTCGTGTTCTCGCGTGCCCTGCTCCACCGATATTCCCGTCGAGGCCTGCCGCCGGCATGGACGAATCCCGCCGCCGCATTATAACCGGTCCCCACTGAATGGGCCGGGGCTTGCCGAAGTATTCAAGAATTTACTGAACGCCGGACTAACCGAAGAGGAAGGTGAGAAAATGACCGTTCTCGAGAAGGGAATGAAAGCGCCTGATTTCGAACTGCCGCGCGACGGAGGCGGCACACTGCGTCTGTCGCAGCTTGCAGGGAAACCCGTCGTTCTCTTCTTCTATCCCAAGGACGACACGAGCGGGTGCACGGCCGAGGCGGTCGCCTTCTCGCAGCTGAAACCGGATTTCGCTGCGCTCGGAGTGGAGGTCGTCGGGATCTCGCCCGACAGCGCGAAGAGCCACGACAAGTTCAAGCAGAAGCACGGGCTCACGGTCGCGCTCGTCTCCGACACGGAAAAAACCACACTGCAGGAATATGGCGTCTGGACCGAAAAAAGCATGTACGGCCGCCGCTATATGGGCGTGGAGCGCACGACATTCTTGCTTGGACGGGACGGGAGCATCGCCGAAATCTGGCGTAAGGTGAAGGTGCCCGGCCATGCCGAAGCCGTATTGGAAGCGGCAAGGGCGCTGATCGGGAACGCGCCGCAGCAATAGGCAGAGCGCAGCAACCGTTCTCGGCGAAAACGTTTGTTAACCCTAACGGTATGTAATCGGTTTCGGCCAATTTCGGTGAGGACGGCGCGAAACTGTGAAGCAGGCGTATCACACAGGCGTTTTCGGCAGGCGCAGGGAACTCCCCACCGTCATCATCGCCCGGGGCGAGCACATCCGCTATTTCAAGGTGCGGCCGTGGATGATCGCACTTGCCGGCTCTGCGGCCGCTGCTTTCCTTCTCGTCACGCTGGCGGCTGCGACCTACTTGACGCTGCATGAGGATATCGTCAGCGCGGCGCTCGTCCGCCAGGCACGCCTGGAGCGGGCCTATGAAGAGCGGATCGCCGCGCTGAGAGCACAACTCGACCGCGTCACGAGCCGACAGCTTCTGGAGCAGCAGCTCATGCAGCGCAAAATGGCAGAGCTGGTGGAACGGCAGGAACAGCTCACACGCCAGCAGAGCCGCCTGAGCCCGGTGCTCGAGCGCGCTGGCGAACTGCGAGCGGACGAACAGACGATCCCGGTTCCCTCGCCCCGCCCGGAGATACGCGCGGGCCTAACGTCAGAAAAGTTCGGACTACCCACTGTTGCAAGCGCCTATTCCCAGCCTGAGGAGAAGGCACAGGTGCCTTGGCCTCTGCGTCCGGGATATGGCGAATCCGGGACCGCGGAGGAAACGGAGGAGCAGGTTCTGTCCGCCATCGACCGCTCTCTGGACGATCTCGAGGCAGACCAGCTCGCGCGCATCGGCAGCCTGACTGAAACCGCCTATCAGACCACGGAAGCCATCAGTGCGGCGCTCGATGCGGCGGGAATCCCGATCGCTGAGGACTATGGCGTTGAACCCGCCGGCGGTCCGCTGCTCGCTGCAGTGGGCGCCCTGCTGCCCTTCGAAGAGAAGGTACGCGAGCTGGACGAGGCGCTCGACCGGCTGGAAAAAATCAAGCAGACGGCGCGCCGCATTCCCATCGCCAATCCGCTCCCTGGCGCTGCGGTGACAAGCAGCTTCGGCATCCGAAGCGATCCCATTATCGGGCGCCCGGCACACCATTCCGGGTTGGACTTCAGGGCCGAATACGGCGCGCCCGTGCGGGCGACGGGCAGCGGCACAGTCATCAAGGCAGGCTGGAACGGCGGCTACGGGCGAATGGTCGAGATCGACCATGGGAACGGCATCACCACCCGTTACGCGCACTTAAGCAAGATCATGGTCCAGGTCGGCGCCCACGTCGAAAAGGGCGGGATTGTCGGCCGAGTTGGCAGCAGCGGCCGCTCGACCGGCCCGCATCTGCACTACGAGGTCCGCCGCAACGGCCGCGCGGTCAACCCACTGACCTTCATTTCCGCCGGCCGGCGCATCCAGAAATATCTTTGAGCCTTCAGCCTCCCTGTGTGAGCGATGGGCAAAAGCACAGGTGGATTGACAAGCTCAGCCGGCTATCCTGATACGATCCCGCGCTTGCGCCCCGAGCGGCCTTCCAGCACGAGGCGGTAGAGAGGACAGTCACCAGCATTCACTCGAAAGCGAAAGCCGTGCACGCTTCCATCATCAGGGCGGCGGTCCATGTCGCCTCCATCTTCGCGCTCTACATGGCCGGCGTGATGCTGATCCCTGCGGCCGTTGACCTCTACTACGGCCACAGCGACTGGCAGGTATTCGCGATCTGTGCCTGCGTCACGGGCGCTGGCGCATTGACGATCGCCGCCGCGACCCGCGACCGCAATCCGCTCCGTTCGACACGGCTCGCCTTCCTCGTCGTGGTTCTTCTATGGACCACGCTGAGTATCATCGGCGCGTTGCCCTTCTATACGGCCTCGCTCAATCTGGACCTGTCCTCGGCCATATTCGAATCCGTTTCCGCGACGACGACCACCGGTGCTACGGTGATTGCCGGTCTGGACGCGCTGCCGCCGGGCATCCTGCTGTGGCGGTCGCTGCTGCAGTGGATGGGCGGGCTCGGCGTCATCGCCCTCAGCCTATTCTTCCTGCCGGTGCTTAATGTCGGTGGCTTTTCCTATTTCCGCATCGAATCGACTGACATTGAGGAGCGGCCTTTCGATCGGCTGGCCAGCTTCGTGCGGGCTCTCATTGCGGTCTATATGTTTCTGACAGTGCTGTGCGCCATCGCCTATGCGGCAGCGGGTATGACCCCCTTCGACGCGATCAACCACGCGATGACGACGGTATCGACCGGCGGCTTCTCCACTCATGACGCCTCATTCGGGTATTTCGGCAATTCAGCCGTGCTGTGGGTGGCCGCGATCTTCATGATCCTTGGCGCCCTGCCCTTCTCGATCCTCATCCTTTTCATCGTACGGGGCAGGCTCGATGCCCTCCGCGATCCGCAAATCCGGCTCTTCCTTGCCTATACGGCCGCTTTCGTATTCGTCGTGGCCATCCACCGCCGCGTTATGGACGGCGTGCCGTTCGGCGAAGCGCTGACCAGTTCCGCCTTCAATTTCATCTCGATCATCACCACCACAGCCTTCGTCAGCGAGGATTACGCAGGCTGGGGGTCGTTCGCGGTGATGGCGGTGTTCTTCGCGACGTTTCTCGGCGGCTGTTCCGGCTCGACTTCAGGCGGCGTGAAGGCCTATCGCTTCCTTATCCTTGGCCGCATGCTGCGCAACGGCCTCCGCCAGCTGGTCTACGGGCATTCGGTGCAGCCGCTGCGGTACGGTGCCCGCGTCGTTGACGAGGAGATGCAGCGCTCCGTCGTCCTGTTCGTCATCGCCTTCCTGATCGTCTGGATCGGTGGCAGCCTGGCACTTGCTGCAGGCAATCTGGATATGGTCACGTCGCTGACGGCAGCTCTCGCCGCCCTTTGCAACGTCGGCTTGGGCTTCGGCGGCGTCGTCGGGACCGCCGGCGATTTTTCGGCGTTCAGCGATTATGCGCAATGGATCATGGCGGCCATCATGCTTCTTGGCCGCCTTGAAATCCTAGCTGTGTTGGTCGTCTTCACGCCTTCCTTCTGGCACAGCTAAAGGGCATCAGCTACCCGGGGCTCGCAGCTTCTCCACCTTCTGAAGTGCTTCCTGGAGATGGGCATCCCGGCCGTAAACGTCCGGATGATAGGAGATTCCGCTGCCGTCCGGTTCCGGCCATGCGGTGAAGTAGCCGACATAGACGGGAATTGCTTCCGGAACGTCCTGACGCGAATTGCGTCCCTGGGCAATTCTGCGCCCCACCTCCTCCTCGGAGACGCGGAGCACAGCGGCGGCCATGGCGCGCGGCTCCTGCAGGCGCACACAGCCGTGGCTGAAGGCGCGCATGTCACGGGCGAACAGCCCCTTGTCCGGGGTGTCGTGCATATAGATGTCATGCTTGTTAGGGAACATGATCTTTAGCTGCCCGAGCGCATTGCCCGGCCCCGGCTTCTGCCGCACGCTGAACGGAATATTCGATCCGTAGGCTGCCCAGTTGATGGCCGCGGAGGGAATACGCCGCCCGCGCGCATCGGTCACTTCATAGCCGGCCCGGTCCAGATAACCCGGATCGCGGATAAGCTGCGGCAGCTTTTCGTTGATCAGGATCGAGCGCGGCACGCCCCAATAGGGGTTGTATTCGACATATTCGATCTTGTCGTGAAAGAAGCTCGTCTGATTTGATCGCGAGCCCACCACGGCACGCATCGACAACCGCACTTCGCCATTGTCGATGAAGCTTGCTGTGAAGGACGGCACGTTAATCATGACCCGAGTGCTGCCCAGGTGAGACGGGTGCCAGCGCAGCCGCTCTAGGGACAGCAGCACCTTCTCGATGCGCGCGGCGCGGGGTTCGCCGGCAAGCGCACTGACCGTACGCTGGCCAATAATGCCGTCCGGGTTGAGTTCATGAAGCTTCTGGGCGGCCTTGATGACCGGCACCAGTTCACGCGCGTAGGTCTCGCTGCCGCGGTGAGCCGTAAGAATGTCGCCGTATTCGGCGAGGAAGGCCGCGTCCGCATCGCGCTCGATGATCTGAAGGATCTTCGGGAACTCGCTGTGGCTCTCGCCCGGCCGCACAAAGGTTTCCGGATCCACCACGATCTCGCGCTCCGCGCTCGCCCGCAGAGCCTTCAGCTCTTCCCGAAGCGCGGCATAAAGCTCGTTCTGCGGATGCAAGGCCTTGAGATAGCGCGCCGGGACTGGCGTTCCGGCGAGCACTTCCAGCACGCGGCGCTCTTCAAGGGGCTTGGTCGGAAAGTCGTGATAGCCCGACAGCTTGTTCGGGTTCACGCGACCCAGATGAGCATCGCGCGCATAGCGTAGCGCCCTTGCCGAAAGGGTAAGCTCGAAGCGGGCCAGTTCTGCCATTCGCTCATCCGCGGCGCCGGGCTCGTCCAGCGACGGCGGGCTGACCACGTAATCGGTCTCCTGAAGACCGTAATCCGCAGCGTCGGCAAGCACGTCAAGAACGGCTTTCGCCCGCTCGTTTGGCCCGTTTTCATCCACCCAGATAAAGTCGGGATTTTCGGCGTAATAGTCGACAAGGGCGGCGGCGATCTTCTTTTCCGCCAACAACTCGAAATCGGTGAGCCGCGCGACCGCCCGGGCGAAATCCGTATCCGCCTGCTCCTTCGCCTCGTCCCCTTCAAGCGCGGCGGCAAGGCTGACCAGATCCAGTTTCACCGGCGCTTCCGGCGTGTAGTTGTAATAGGACGGCGAAGAAACCTTCGGCACAACCCGCACGGCGCCCGTGGTCTGCGGCACGGGTGCCGGTTCAACATATTGCCGGGCGGCTCTGTTGCGGCCAAACAGCCTGTCGAACAGATACTGCTCGGCATTTGCCGAAGTCGTTCCTCCGGTAAGGGCCACCGCAAGCGCCAGGGCCGACAGGCCGGTTCTGGTTGCGATTTTTCCTGCCATTTCCTGTCCCCGCGGTTCGTGCGACAATGATCCGAGCCTGTACCCCTCTCGCCTGCGTCCTTGGGAGGTGCGCCGGCAACCGATGGATCAAATTATACTGATTCAGTAAACCAACGCTAAGCGACGGCGTTCCAGCTCCGGCAGCTTATCGCAAGCTTCATCGCCTTATCGTAAACAATTCGTTACCAACGGAATGCACGACTTGCTACCTATGTTCATCTCCGTATCAGGCGCAGCGACTCAATCCTTTTTCATCCAGTTCGCGCAGATAGTCCTGCCACAGCTTCTCGCCCTCGAGCCCGAGCCGTGCCAGATAGCTCCAGCTGTACAGTCCCGTTGCATGACCGTCATCGAATACTATGCGCACGGCGTAATTGCCGACCGGCTCGATCTCGGAGATCGCGACATTCCGCTTGCCCGCGACCGTCACACGCTGCTCGGGCGAGTGACCCTGCACTTCCGCCGAGGGCGACAGCACGCGCAGCATCTCGGCACTGATCTGCATCGGCTCCTCATCGGGGAAGCTGACGGTGAGAAGCTTCCGGTCCTTCGAGACCCGCAATTCGCTTGGTGGTTTCATGCTTTTCCTCCGCCCTTGACCTACGCTAGCCGGCGGCCGATGGAAAGCGCTGATCTCGGCCGTTGCCGTTCGCGATGGACAGGTGGTAGGCTATGGGCTTGACGGAATGCGGCCCGGAGCCGACATGCTTCGAGCATGGGGTGCGCGACAAAGGATAGGAAATGACCGCCAGCATGATCGATCCCTTCGGCCGCGCGATCACCTATCTGCGGGTGTCGGTAACGGACCGCTGCGATTTCCGTTGCGTCTACTGCATGGCCGAGGACATGCACTTCCTGCCCAAGAAAGATCTCCTAAGCCTGGAGGAACTCGACCGCCTCTGCTCGGTCTTCATTGAAAAGGGCGTGCGGCGTCTGCGGCTCACCGGCGGCGAGCCGCTGGTGCGCAAGAACATCATGCATCTGGTACACCAGCTTTCGCGGCATCTGGAAAACGGCAGCCTCGACGAGCTGACGCTCACGACGAACGGTTCACAACTCGAACGTTTCGCCCCCGAACTGGCGGATTGCGGCGTGCGCCGGGTGAACGTCTCGCTCGACACGCTTGACGCGGAAAAGTTCCGGGCGATCACCCGCTGGGGCATTCTGGACAAGGTGATGCGTGGCATCGACGCCGCGCAGGCAGCCGGTCTTAAGATCAAGATCAACACCGTGGCGCTCAGGGGCTTCAACGAGGATGAAATCCCTGAGATGATGCTGTGGGCGCATGACCGCGGCATGGACATGACGGTGATCGAGACCATGCCGATGGGAGAGGTCGATGTCGACCGGACTGACCAGTATCTGCCGCTTTCCGAACTGAGGGCGCGGCTGGAGCGCCGCTTCACGCTCACCGACATCCCCTACAAGACCGGAGGTCCCGCCCGCTATGTGGAAGTCGCCGAGACCGGCGGGCGCCTGGGCTTCATCACGCCGCTCACCCACAATTTCTGCGAAAGCTGCAATCGTGTTCGCGTCACCTGCACGGGAACGCTCTACATGTGCCTGGGACAGGAGGATGCGGCCGATCTGCGCACGCCCCTCCGCACCTCCGAAGGCAACGAACTGCTCTCGCAGGCCATTGACGAGGCGATCTCCCGCAAGCCCAAGGGGCACGATTTCGTCATCGACCGGCGCACGCGCCGCCCCGCTGTCTCCCGCCACATGAGTGTGACGGGCGGCTGACAAGCATTTTCCCCTGATCTGGCCCGATTGCCTTGCGGTCGCGCGGACCGTAAGGCTGGCTTACGAAATCCAGCAACGGAATCGAAGTGGCTCTCTCTCCCAATCTGCGCGGCGCGCTGTTCATGTCGATCGCCATGGCCGGCTTTACGATCAATGACACGCTGATGAAGTCCGTTTCGGCCTCCATGAACATGGGGCAGGCGATGCTCCTGCGCGGCATCTTTGCCACGGCGCTCCTGCTTCTTCTGGCCGCACGTGAGAACGTTCCCATGCGCCCCGGAATGCTCATGCAAAAGCATGTCCTGATCCGGACTGTGGGTGAAGTGGGTGCGACCGTCACCTTCCTGCTGGCGCTTTTCCAGCTTCCCCTCGCCATTGTTACCGCCGTGCTGCAGGCGCTGCCTCTGGGCGTCACGCTGGGCGCGGCGCTGATCTTTTCCGAGCCTGTCGGGTGGCGCCGCTGGGGCGCAATCATCGCCGGCTTCCTCGGCATCCTCATTATCGTGCGTCCCGGTTTCGAGGGCTTCAGCGCCTGGTCGCTATGCGCACTCGCCTCCGTGGTCTTTTGTGTCATACGGGATCTGGCGACTCGCCGCATACCGCGCGCGGTTCCAACCTCCCTTGTCTCGACCGCAACATCGGTGTCCGTCACGCTCTGCGGTGCGCTGCTGGTGCAGCCATTCGGCGGTTGGACACCGGTCACCCTGTCGGACACCGCGCCCCTCGCCGCTGGCGCAATTGCACTCGTCTTCGGATATCAGTTCATCATCGCCGCCATGCGCGAAGGCGACATCTCCTTCATAGCACCGTTCCGATACACCGGGCTGCTCTGGGCAATCATTCTGGGCTACATCGTCTTCGGCGACGTGCCCGACGCGGCCATGCTCGTCGGCGGGGCGGTTGTCGTCGCCTCAGGCCTCTATGCGCTCTATCGCGAGCAGGTGGTGGGCAAGAAACGGCCGATCACCGAAAGCACTGGCCCGGGGATGGCACCGGATGGCACATGAGGAGAAGCGCTGTCCCCGCATTCCGCAAACAGGCATAAGACAGGACATGACGGCCGTTCGCCCCTTCGACAACACGACACCGCCCCATATCGTCACGCTGGTGATGGCAGCCGCGACAGCCGCTCTCGCCAGCAACCTGTTTCTGCCCTCGCTGCCAGGCATGGCCGACTATTTCGATGCGGATTACGCCATCGTTCAACTCACCGTATCGGGCTATCTGGCCGCTACGGCGGTGCTGCAGCTTGGCATAGGCCCCGCCTCTGACCGCTTCGGACGCAGGCCCGTCATGCTTGCGAGCTTTGCCGTCTTCACCCTCGCGACGCTCGCTGCCGCGTTTGCGCCAACCATAGAGGTTCTGCTTGCCTTCCGCGTGCTGCAGGCATTCGCAGCCTCCGGCATGGTGCTGTCGCGCGCTATCGTGCGCGACACGGTCGAAACGAACGAGGCGGCCAGCCGCATCGGCTATATCACCATGGGAATGACCCTGGCGCCGATGATCGGGCCATTCGTAGGCGGCTTGCTCGATGAGCTTTACGGCTGGCAGGCAACGTTCCACCTGCTGTTTGCCTTCGGCATCCTGTCCTTCCTCGTGGTCTATTTCGACCTTGGCGAGACGAACGCTCACCGGTCGTCCAGCATCGCCGCGCAGTTCCGGAACTATCCCGAACTCCTCAAATCGCGCCGCTTTTGGGGATATACGGCCACGGCGAGCTTCAACGCCGGTGCCTTCTTTGCCTTTCTAGGCGGCGGACCCTATGTCGCCACGGAGCTTCTCGGCCTGTCGCCCTCGGCCTACGGAATGTATTTCGCCTGCTGCTCGCTGGGCTATGCCATCGGCAATTTCCTGACCGGCCGCTATTCGAAGGCGATGGGGATCAACCGGATGATGCTGACCGGAACCCTCATCTGCGTTGTAGGCATGGTGTTGTCTGCCCTCCTGTTCTGGGTGGGCTTCTACCATCCTCTTTCGCTGTTCGGACCCACGATCGTGCTCGGCCTCGGCAACGGCATGACCCTGCCGACCGCGACCACAGGCATGGTCAGCGTCCGTCCCCATCTGGCGGGATCGGCTTCTGGCCTCGGTGGCGCCCTTCAGATCGGCGGAGGCGCGGCGCTGTCGGTGCTCGGCGGCGCACTGCTGACACCCCAGTCGGGGCCCTACCCGCTTATCTTCGTGATGCTGACATCTTCCCTTTGCGCCACGGTGGCCGCGCTTTATGTCATACATGTCGCACGCAAGGCGGGTGAGATTTAGACCTTCTATGGTGAGACCATGAGCGGGATCGCAGGCGTCATCCTGGCCGGAGGCCGATCGGCACGCATGGGCGGCGGTGACAAGTTCCTGCGCCCCCTCGCCGGCAAGCCGCTGCTTGCCCATGTGATCGAACACTTGCGCCCTCAGGTGGATGCACTGGCGATCAATGCCAATACCGATCCTGCCCGTCTCGAACGCTTCGGCCTTCCCGTCATTCCCGATACGCTGACAGGAATGGGGCCGCTCGGCGGTGTGCTGGCAGCATTGCGCTGGGCACAGGATCTGCCGCGCAGATACACTCATGTGGCGACGGTTGCCTGCGACACGCCCTTCTTTCCCCGCGATCTGGTGACCAAACTGAGGGCTGCGGCCGATGCGTCCGGAAGCATTGTTCAGGCGCTCTCCAGCGGCCGGGTTCATCCCACCTTCGCGCTCTGGCCGGTCTCGCTCGCCGGTAAGCTGGAAGCCTTCCTTCAAAACCAAGGCGCGGCGTCCATGCGGGCCTTTGCGGGCGAGCATCACCCGGCGGTAGCCGTCGATTTCGCGCCCGAGGCTGGGCAGGATCCCTTTTTCAACATCAACACGCCCACCGATCTGAAGGCGGCCGAGCAGATGGCGGGGAAAGCACCAAGATGAAGATTTTCGGCGTCACCGGCTGGAAGAACTCCGGCAAGACAACGCTCATGGAGCGCCTCGTGGCCACGTTCGCTGACAGCGGATATCGCGTTGCCACGGTCAAGCATGCCCATCATAGCTTCGATGTGGACCAGCCTGGCTCGGACTCCTTCCGCCATCGCGCAGCGGGTGCTTTCGAAACGGTCGTGGTTTCATCACGGCGTTGGGCGCTCATGCACGAGCTACGCGAGGGTGAGGACGAGCCGGCTCTGTCTGAAATCCTCGCAAAGCTGTCGCCTTGTGACCTCGTCCTTGTGGAGGGCTTCAAGAACGAACCCCATCCCAAGATCGAGTGCCGCCGTCTGGAGGCCAGAGACCGGACCCCGCTCGCAGGCACGGTGACCGGTATCGTCGCCGTCGCGAGTGATCATCCGGTGACCGATTCGCTTCCCGCTTTCGACCTGGACGATACGGAGGCGATCGCGAGCTTCATTGCGGCATATCTCCATCTGAAATCCACGCTCTAAGCTACCTTTATGGTTGCAATTTTATCGCCAGGAATGGGAATATCGTTCCAGGCCCTCGCACCTGAGTGGAAAGTGCCGGGGCGAAAACGTGACAGAGAGGAACATTGATGCGTACCACACGGCGTTTGGCGTTGTTTTCGGCGGCTTTTCTCGCCCTTGCGGCGGGCGCGGCACACGCCCAGGACGGAACCAAGATCCGGATCGGCACCGAGGGCGCCTATCCGCCCTTCAACTACACCACCGCCGACGGCCAGCTCGCCGGCTTCGACATCGACATCGCCCGCGCACTGTGCGAGGAGATGAAGGCGGAGTGCGAGTTCGTTACCCAGGATTGGGATGGCATGATCCCAGCTCTGCAGGCCGGCAAGTTCGATGCCATCATCGCCTCCATGTCGATCACGCCCGAACGGCTGGAGCAGGTCGATTTCACGGACAAGTACTACAACACGCCGCCGGCAGTCGTGGTGCCCAAGGATTCCGACATCCAGGGCGTCACCCCGGAGGACCTTGCCGGCAAGACCATCGGCGCGCAGGGTTCCACCACCCACGCGAACTATGCCGAACTCACCTATACGGAAAGCGAAGTCCGGCTTTACCCGACGGCCGAGGAATATCAGCTCGACATGGGCAATGGCCGGCTCGACGCCGTGGTTGATGACATCATCGTCCTCCAGGAGTGGCTGAACACGGAAGAAGGCGCCTGCTGCCGCGTGGCCGGAACGATCACACCGGTCGAGGAGATTCATGGCCCCGGCGTCGGCATTGCCATCCGCAAGGGCGAGGATGAGCTGCGCGAGCGCTTCAATGCCGCGATCAAGGCCCTTCGCGAGAACGGCAAATACAAGGAGATCAACGACAAGTATTTCGATTTCGACGCCTATGGCGAATAAACGACATCGAATGTCACAATCGTTCTGCGGCGGGAGAAATCCCGCCGCATTCCATAGCTGAACCGCCCGATTGCCGGACCCTGACGCGATGGAAAGCGTCCTGACCATATTGAGCTTCGGTCCCGAGGGCTGGGGTGACGACATCGCCACAGGCATGATGGTCACCGTCAGCCTGGCGCTTGCCACCCTCCCTTTCGGGCTCGTGGCCGGCTATGCGATTGCCCGCGGCAAGCTGCTTGGCGATCCGTACCTGCGCGCCGCGGCCGATATCTACACCACCATCTTCCGCGGCCTGCCGGAGCTCTTGACGCTTTTCCTCGTCTATTACGGCGCGGGAATTGCCGTCCGGCAGGTGATGCGCCTTGCGGGTGCAGACACCGCCATCGAAATCAATGCCTTCGTGGCCGGCATGATCGCGCTCGGGGCGGTTTTCTCCGCCTATGCGAGCGAGGTTTTCGTCTCGGCCTTCAAGGCCATCCCGCGCGGCCAGTATGAAGGCGCATACGCCATCGGCCTTTCTCACCGCCGCACCATGCGTCTCGTCATCTGGCCGCAGCTTATCCGGCTGGCGCTGCCGGGGCTTTCCAATCTGTGGATGATCCTGCTCAAGGATACGGCGCTCGTCTCCGTCATCGGGCTTGCCGACATTCTTCGCCAGACAAGCATTGCGGCGCGCGTCACCAGAGAGGCGTTCCTGTTCTTCTTGGTCGCCTGCCTGCTCTATCTGATCCTCGCGCTCCTTTCCTCGATCGTCCTGTCAGCGATCGAGCGCCGCGTGACAATCGAGGGGGCGCGGCAATGAGCCTCTCTACAAGCGCCGAGAGCGCCCGCGAGCTTCCGCCGCCAGAACTCGTCCGCCGATGGACGCGCGCGCGCGTCGCCGGAATCGCCCTTCTGGTGCTGTGGGGGCTCGTCGGCCTGGGCATCGTGCTGTTTCTAGTCACGTCCTGGAATCCGGATCTCTTCTGGCGCTACGTCCCGCGCTATCTTTCGGGCCTCTGGGTGACGATCCAGCTTGTGGCCATCTCCATGGTTGCGGGGGCGCTGCTTTCAATACCGGTCGCCATCGGCCGCAACTCGAAAAACAGGATCGCCTCCGGGCTTGCCTATGCCTTCGTCTACGCCTTTCGCGGCACACCCCTGATTGCGCAAACCTTTCTGGTCTATTACGGGCTGGGCTCCTTCCGTCCCCAGCTCGAGGCTGTGGGCCTGTGGTGGTTCTTCCGCGAGGCTTGGTACTGTGCTCTCTTCGCATTCACGCTGAACACCGCCGCCTACCAGGCCGAAATCCTGCGCGGGGCAGTCGCGAGCGTGGGGCGCGGCCAGTGGGAGGCGGCAGCAGCTCTCGGTCTCTCCCGCCTGACGACGCTGCGCAAGATCATCCTCCCGCAGGCGTTTCTGGTGGCGCTGCGCCCCTACGGCAATGAGCTGATTCTGCTGATTAAGGGTTCGGCCATCGTCGCCATCATCACGGTCTACGACCTTATGGGCGAGACGCGGCGCGCTTATGCCGGCACCTTCGATTTCCAGACCTACATCTGGGCAGCACTGATCTATCTCGGCATGGTCGAGATACTGAGGATCGCGATCGAGCGCATCGAACGCCGGTTGACTCGGCATCTCGGCCGTTGAACGCTGAACCCCAAACCAGGAGGAAGAGCCATATGGCACAGGTTGCATTCATCGGACTTGGCGTGATGGGCTACCCCATGGCGGGGCATCTAAAGAACCGGGGCGGCCACGAGGTTACCGTCTACAACCGCACGGCCGCCAAGGCAGAGAAATGGGCGGCGGAATATGGCGGCGCGACAGCGCCCACCCCTGCGGAGGCCGCGAGCGGAAAGGACTTTGTTTTTTCGTGCGTGGGCAATGACGATGACCTGCGCTCCGTCACGCTCGGTCCCGACGGCGCCTTCCAGACCATGAAGGCCGGTTCCATCTTCATCGACAACACCACCGCCTCGGCGGAGATAGCGCGTGAACTTGCGGCGGAAGCGGAAAAGCGCGGCTTTGGCTTCATCGACGCGCCGGTTTCCGGCGGTCAGGCGGGAGCGGAGAACGGCGTACTCTCGGTGATGTGCGGTGGCGATCCGGCGACCTTCGAGCGGGCGAAACCGGTGATCGAGGCGTTCGGGCGGACCATTGGCCTGATGGGACCCGCAGGCGCGGGCCAGCTTACCAAGATGGTCAACCAGATCTGCATTGCCGGCCTGGTCCAGGGCCTCGCGGAAGGCATCCACTTCGCCAAGAAGGCGGGCCTCGACATCGAGAAGGTTATCTCGGTCATTTCGAAGGGCGCGGCCGGCTCCTGGCAGATGGAAAACCGCTACAAGACCATGAACGAAGGCAGGTACGATTTCGGATTTGCCGTCGACTGGATGCGCAAGGACCTGGCCATCTGCCTCGCCGAGGCCAACCGCAACGGCGCCAAACTGCCGGTGACGGCCTTGGTCGACCAGTTCTACAAAGAAGTCCAGGCTATGGGTGGACGGCGCTGGGACACGTCCTCGCTGCTCGCGCGTCTCGAAAGATAGGGGAACGGAGAAAGGCCTTGGCGAATCTTCGCTTCGCGCCCGTGACGAAGCAGAGCTGGCCCGATTTCGAGACGCTGTTCGAGGACTCCGGCGGCCCGAAATATTGCTGGTGCATGGCCTGGCGCGACATGCCGAACCGCCAATCCGCCACCAACGCGGAGCGGAAACAGGCGATGAAGTCCTTTGTCGAGACGGGTACGCCGGTCGGCATTCTCGCCTATCTGGACGGCAAACCGGTCGCGTGGTGTTCCATTGCGCCGCGCGAAAGCCTGCGCCGGCTCGCTCCCTGGCAGGACGATGCCGAGCGAAATGTCTGGGCCATCGTCTGCTTCTTCATCAAGCGGACCCACCGCCGACAAGGCATTGCCTCCGCGCTGCTCGACGCGGCATTGGAATATGCTTTTGCCGAAGGCGCCAGCGCCGTCGAGGCCTCTCCTGTGGAGCCGGATTCTCCTAGCTACCGCTTCATGGGCTTCCGCGAGATGTACCTCCGGCGCGGCTTCCGCGAGCTTGGCATGGCGGGTTCACGCCGCCATGTCATGCGGCTGGACCGCGCTTAAGCTTATGCCGCCGCCGGGCTTGCCGGCTCCTTGTCGAGGACGAGGTAGTCGAGCGGAAGCTCGGTCGTGTATTTGATCTGCTCCATGGCGAAGGCCGAGGAGACGTCGCGGATTTCGATCTTCGAGATGAGCTTCTTGTAGAAGGCGTCGTAAGCGGCAATGTCCGGAACGACGACCCGTAGCAGATAATCGACCTCGCCGCTCATGCGGTAGAATTCCACCACTTCAGGGAATTCCTTGATGACCTCCGAGAAGCGGCGCAGCCATTCGTGGCTGTGGACGTTGGTGCGGATCGATACAAAGACGGTCACTCGCGCATTGACCTTGGCGGGATCAAGCAGCGCCACCCGCCGCTTGATCACCCCCTCTTCCTCAAGTTTCTGGATGCGCCGCCAGCAAGGGGTCGTCGAAAGCCCCACCCTCTTTGCGATATCGGCCACGGCGAGCGTGGCGTTCTCCTGCAAAAGGCGCAGTATCTTGCGGTCGAGACGATCCATCGAAAACTCCAGGAAATTTTTTCCAAGCGTAGTGCTTATGATGGCTCTATACAGGAAAAATTTTCTCACGCAAGTCGAAAAGGTTCTATGTGAGGCGAGCGCAGTTCCAGGAGAGTGGAGCCGGTTGTCAGCCGGAATTGCGCGACCTCAATAGCTTGGATCCTCCTGTGTTTGGACACACAGAAGGCATCCAGGTCATATCCGCGCCTGGATTTCCCGTTTAAGAACGGGCAGCAATTCCTTCTCAAACCACGGATTTTTCTTCAGCCACGCCGTGTTGCGCCAGGAGGGATGCGGCAGGGGCAGCACCAGTGGCTTCCTTTGAGAGGCGAAAAACGATCGCCACTGGAGCACGGTTTCCGTTACGCTCGCGCCGCGATTGCGGCCGAGATGCCAAGCTTGGGCATATTGTCCGACCGCCAACACCAGCTCGATCTGCGGCATCTCGGCCATCAGTCGGGCATACCAGATCGGCGCGCATTCGCGGCGGGGAGGCAGATCGCTGCCTTTGTCGTCATAGCCCGGAAAGCAGAAGCCCATCGGCACGATGGCGAATTTGTCTGGGTTGTAGAATTCCACACGGCTCACGCCCATCCAACCGCGCAGCCGGTCGCCAGAGCGGTCGTCGAAGGGCAACCCCGAGGCGTGGACCCTCGTTCCCGGCGCCTGGCCGGCAATGAGTATTCGGGCCGCCCTCGAGGCGACCACCACCGGGCGCGGCTCGTGCGGCAGCGGCTTGCCGCGCGGATTTTCGATGCAAATCCGGCAGGCACGGATCTCCCGGAGCAAGGTTTCGAGCGCGTCTTCCATGGAATTCATTCGCAAGGATTGCTTTTCAGGCCGAAGCACTTGGGCGCGCGGCCACTTCGTCATACCAGCGGCGCACATGGTCGAGGTCCTGCGGCAATTCAATATGCGCAGGCTTCATGAACTGCACCGCAACCAGACCGGTGATGTCCGCAATGGTAAAATGGTCTCCCGCGATGAACGGGCGTCCGGCCAGTTCGCGATCGAGAAAGGCCAGAAATTCCAGAGCCTTGACCTTGTTTGCCTCGCCCCACTCGGGAATCTGCGGGACTTCCCACGTCTTCATGGCCGGGTGCAGGTGGCGGAAAGCCGCAGCCACCGCCATGAAGAGGCCAAACTCCACGCGCCGCTGCCACATCTCCACACAGGCGGTGCTAAGGGCGCCGCGGCCGAAGAGCGCAGGCTCAGGATGAAGCGCCTCGAAGTACCGGCAGATGGCGACGCTTTCGGCGATCACCGTGCCGTCGTCAAGCTCGAGAACGGGCAGCCGCTGCAGCGGATTGAGGCGGGTGATCGTTTCTCCGCGATGCTCCAGATTGCCCATATCCACCGGCACCAGAGGCACGCTCACTCCCTTCTCCGCCAGGAAAATGCGCACACGCCTCGGGTTCGGAGCCCGGCCGCCATCATAAAGCTTCATCGCCTATACCTTCCTCTTCGCTGCACAACGACATGGTTCGCAGCGACCACCCCCTCTCAGGAAAGGCCGCCGCCCCAAAGGAGCTGCCGCAGCAAACCCAGCAACCGCATAAGCCAATCGTGGCGCGCTTCCTCCGGCGCCCGGTTGTCCGCCCGCCAGTCGCTTGGCGCCTGGAAGCTGCCAGCCCACAATCCTTTCGCCGCGCTTCTGGCTCTTGCTTCGACATCCTCATAATCACCATAAGCAACCGCCCAACCCGCTTCCACCATCATACGGCCGAGATCCCGCCCATCCGCCTCGCAGCGCGCCAGCAGCCTTCCGTAGCGGTCACGCTCCCGGCCGGTGCAGATGACCGTCTCGCCTGAGATCAGGGCCACCAGCGCGGACCGCGCTTCCCTCCCGCAAGCATATCGATTGCCATGTCTCGTGCATTCCTGCGCAAGCTCCGGCGCGTCGATGCCGCGAATCCGGATACGCTCATCCAGGATCGTCAGGCTGTCTCCGTCGGCGACAACGGCCCTCCCCGCGATCTGCTGCAGGGCAGCCCTGTCCAGCCGCTCTGTCGCCAACGCAAGAAGCGCAAGAATCGCCACCGCAAGCACCAGATCGGCAATGCGATGGAAACGACCTTTTCTTTGCCGGCTATCTACGCGTCCTGACCTTTTCTGCGCCTGACTGAAGGGTCTCTTAAGCATTCGGTCATACAAGTTCTTGATCGCAGAGACGTCGTGAAGCGGGCAATGTCGCTCAATACCGGCCAGACGGTGAACAAATTTATAGTGGATCGCACCAGGGCGCATCGCGACCGGGAAGTGATCCGCACGGTGCGGCGTACGCGCGACCGCCTTTCCCAGACGGTCGGCAATCCCGACTTCGACCGAGAAATGATGAAAATTCACGCCAGCGCGATCATTGCAAGCGCCCCTGCCATTCTGCTTCTGGTTCTGGCAATCGGAGGGGCGGGCTTCGCCTTCGGCCTGCTTACCGACATGCTGGTTTGGGCCCTCCTGATAGGAGGCAGCTTTACCGGCCTGTTCCTTTTGTCCCGGCGCGTGGAGAGGCTCGCGCTCGCTGAAATGGACGCGAAAAGGCTGCAGATGCAGTACCTAGCCTTCCATTTCCTGAGCGGCATCGGCTGGGCCTATCTGGTGGCCTTGGACTGCCCTCACTGCAGCGCCTATTTTCCCGCCCTCCTTGCAATCGTGCTTCTGATGGCGATTGCGGCCACCGCAGTCATCGCTTCCTCGCTGCGCGGCGCGACCATCGTCACCTTTGCCCTGCCTGTGGCAACCTATGCCGTTCTCCATGCCGCTCTGCCGCTCGACGTGGAGTCGATCCTTGCGGTGCTTCTCGTCGTGTCCCTGCCCTTCTTCAGCTATGTGGCGCATCACCGCAATCAGGTCTCGGTGAGCCTGCTCTCATACCGCAGCGAAAAAGACGCGCTGATTGCCGAACTGGAGACGGCCAAGGCGGTTTCCGATGAGGCGCGCCGGCGCGCGGAGGAAGCCAATCTGGCGAAGTCGCGTTTCCTGGCCTCCATCAGCCACGAACTGCGCACGCCTCTCAACGCCATCCTCGGCTTTTCCGAAGTGATGGCGAAGGAGGTGCTGGGGCCGATCAACAACCAGACCTATCGCGAATACGCCAACGACGTGCATGAATCGGGCAAGCATCTGCTCGAACTCATCAACGAGATTCTTGATCTTTCTCGAATCGAGGCGGGGCGCTACCAGCTCAACGAAGAACCGCTCGATTTAGCCGAGGTGGTGCGGGAATGCTGCCGCATGATGGCGCTCAAGCTGCGCTCGAAGGACATCCGGCTTGTCCAGCAGTTCGAGCCGGTGCTGCCACGGCTGCTGGCCGACGAGCGCGCTGTGCGCCAGATCACCCTCAACCTGCTGTCGAACGCCATCAAGTTCAGCCCATCAGGCGGTGAGGTACGCGTGCGCGTCGGATGGACGGCGGGCGGAGGACAGTATCTCGCCATAAAGGATGACGGCCCCGGCATTCCGAAGGAAGAATTGCCGGTGGTGCTTTCGGCCTTCGGTCAGGGATCAATCGCCATCAAGAACGCCGAGCAGGGCACGGGGCTGGGCCTGCCCATCGTCCAAGGACTTGCCGCGCTCCATGGCGGCACACTGGAGCTGAAATCGAAGCTGCGCGAAGGCACGGAGGCGATCGTGGCCTTTCCGGCAACCCGTGTGATGGAGGAACTGCCGGCCATGCCCACCGCGCACGCGGCGGGCGGCGCCCGCGCCTGATTTATGTGCGAGCGCTAAGCCCAGAAGTCTGCCTAAGACGCGCCTCTGCCGCACCGGCGGAGATTTCGCCAGCGGCCTTAACGAGTTCTGCCGCAAGTGCAGCGCCGATACCGGGTATGCCGAAATCCAGAACGGGCTCGAGGCCGATCCGGGCGGCAGCCCGCCTGTGCGACGGGCTGGTAACGCCCGCAAGCAGGCAGTGCGAAAGTGCAGCCGGTTCGAGCGCGTGGAGCACCGCCGCTGCGGCGGTCGCGGAAAGTCCGTCGAGGATGACGGCGACCTTCTGGGTGCGCGCGGCGAGGATGGCACCTGCGATCGCCGCGATCTCGCGGCCGCCGAGTCGGCGCATCGCCTCAAGCGGATCGCGCAGATGATTGGCGTGGACGCTCAACGCCTCTGCGATGATCGCGCGCCCGGCTTCTCCGGCATCCTCCCATCCCTCCTGTTTGCCGCTGCCAAGCGCTGAGAGCAGCGCAAGGGCCGAGACGTCGCCGGAGCCGTCCACGGTGCCAAGGCACAAGAGGTCAGCGCCGGTCGTTAGAACCTCCATCCCGAACGCCATCGTCGCGGCCGCCGCCCGTTCATCGAGTGCGGGGGCCTGCGTGATGTCTTCAACGGGAATCTCAAGCGCCAGATCGAACACGTTGAGGCCGAGATTGCCCGACGCGCATAGGCTGCTGATGGGAGCAGCGCCGGCCGCGATGGCCTCGATTCTCGCCTGCAATGTGCCTATGTCGCCCCCGCCGAGGCGGCGGGAAACGGCATGCGTTCCGGCAAACAACGCCACGACCGGCTTCGCCACGCGCGCGGGCACGTGCCCCGTAGCTGCCGCGAACCATGCCGCAATATCCGTGATCCGGCCGAGCGCCTCGGGCGCGAGATCGGCACGCACCTGATCCGCCGCAGACGCATCCGGCGGCGGCGGGCGGCCGGCCAGCGCGCGAAAATCATCGAATGGAAGACCGCTTGTCATGATACCTGCTTCATCCGAGCTCACGGCATAACGGTGCTTGCCGCCGCTGGCAATGCCGCCCCGATGCGGCACTTGCGTTCCAGCGCGAACCGTCCCATGTGGAACGCGATGACGATGATCGAATCTCCCTGCATTCTCGTGTGCTCGGTCGACGAGAAGACCGGCTACTGCTTCGGCTGCGGCCGGACGCGGGCGGAGATCGCCGCCTGGCTGACGATGACGCCCGCAGAGCGGCGCGCCGTCATGGAGGAACTTCCCGCGCGCCTTGTCCAGGTCGAGCGGCGGCCGCGCAGGGAAACGCGCCGCGCCCGGCTGGCGCGCGAGCGTACCGAGAGGTCTTGAGGCCATGCAGCTGTTCTGGATCAGCCTCGCTGTCCTGGGAGCCGGTCTGATCCTGCTTGTCGCCAATCACGACGCAGGCAGCGTCTTCGGCATCGAGAACAACGCTTTCGCCTCGCTGCTTTATCTCGGCCTGTGGGCGTCGGTGCTCGTCGTCGGGGTTCTGGGTTCAAGGCGAGGCCTGTCCCACTCCCTGCGCGACCTCGCCTATTGGATGCTCATCCTGCTCGTCCTGATGACCGGCTATCAGTACCGGTACGAATTGCAGGATGTGGTAAGCCGGCTTACGGCCGGTCTTGTTCCGGGCAGCCCGATCACCCTATCCGGCGGCTCGCGGGCGAGCGTGATGCTCGAAAAGTCGGCCAACGGGCACTTCGAAGTGCGCATGAAAGTGAACGGAAGGACCGTGCGGGCACTGGTCGACACCGGCGCCTCCGCCACGGTGCTGACGGAAGCGGATGCCACCCGCACGGGCATTGCGACCGGTGATCTCGCCTTCACCGTTCCAGTGCTTACGGCCAACGGGCGGGCGCTTGCCGCACGCACGAGCGTAGAGACGCTGGAGATAGGCCCCATCGTCCGCAGGAACGTTCCGGTCCTGGTCGCTCAGCCGGACCGCCTTGAGCAGAGCCTGCTTGGCATGGAATTTCTCTCGAACCTCTCAGGCTTCGAGATGCGCGGCGACCGCCTCATCCTCACGGAGTAGACTCCGGGCCGGCTCGGCTTCTCAGGTTACATCAGGCTCCAGAGGAAGCGCGCCGAGGCGAAGAGGGCGAAAATCCCGAAGGCGATTTCGAGGTGCCTCTTTTTCAGCGCATGCGCGATGCGCACGCCGATCGGCGCCACGATGAAGGTGATCGGAATGACCAGCGCGACAACGATCCAGTTGATGTATCCGGTCGAGGCGACCGGCAGTTGCGGCAGGCCCCAGCCGGCCCAGATGTAACCCAGAAAGCCGGGAATGGAGATCAGCACGCCCACGCCCGACGAGGTGGCCACCGATTGATGCATGGGCCGCCCGAAGAGCGTCATGAAGGTGTTGTTGAGGACGCCGCCGCCGATCCCCATCAGCGTCGACAGATAGCCGATGACGAAGCCGACGATCGCGCGCACAGGATTGCCGGGAATATCGTCGCCGATGCGCCAGGTGCTGCGATTGAAGAGAAGTTTGAGCCCGACCAGGGCGAGGATGACGGCGAAAATGCCGCGCAGGCTCGCACCAGAGAGATGGGCGACGGTCACCGAAGCCGCCACGACACCAGCCGGCACGGCGAGGGCGAAGCTTTTCAGCAGGTCCATATCCACCGCCCCGCGCAGGAAGTGTGCCCGGCAGGAGCGGAGGGAGGTTGGAACGATGATGGCGAGCGAAGAGCCCACCGCAAGGTGCATTCGAACCGATTCGTCGATACCGAACAGGCCGAAGATCTGATAGAAGACCGGGACCAGAATGGCGCCGCCGCCGATGCCGAAGATTCCAGCAAGAAGGCCGGCAATCGCACCTGCACCGACAACGGCCAGGGCGAAGGCCCCAATTTCGCTTACTGGTAAATCCATGTACCTCCCCGTTTGCGTGACGGGGACTTGGCTATAGCCTGCAGGGGCGAAAGTAAATCGCCCGTCGTGGTTGCTGGTTCGCGACTTGGAAACGGATAATCATGACACAACCTCCCGCCCCATCGGCGCGGACGTAACTGAGGCTATCCGCGCGGGAACAAAGGGGGCAGAATCTGCAAAGATCCGAGAGGCTGTAGAATGGAGGTATTCAGACCACTAAGTCGTTGATTTGGTGGGTGATGCAGGGATCGAACCTGCGACCCGCTGATTAAGAGTCAG
>ERZ777010.753-NODE-753-length-28423-cov-9.522455_pt1 | contig 28423 bp, 26 predicted proteins | sample MGYA00374963_ERZ777010 | MGnify/ENA primary metagenome ERZ777010 (study PRJEB29309, sample SAMN06268256) | bioreactor metagenome | isolation source: Joint BioEnergy Institute, California, USA | place: USA:Joint BioEnergy Institute, California, USA | collected...
TGGACAGCGGTAATTTTAACGATTTTGATGTGCTGATGGGAAATTGCGCACAAGAATTTCCGATATTTCCTGACGGGAAAATGCCGCTGGAAGACTACTATGCATATTTAGAGGATGCTTTTGCCGACAATGTTGAAAATATGAAAAAATGGTATCCTGCAAATACCCCTGAGCAAGCGGCAAAACAAGTAGCTACCATTGCTTCAGATATTATGCTGATGGGGGCAATTCGTATCGGACAACTTTGCAATCAGTATGGCAGGAGAGCATATTTGTGGCTGATGAATAAAGAGAATGAAACGGAACGAGGCCGTTTGTTCGGATGTCCTCACTGTGCAGAAATGCCTTATCTTTTCGGACGCGTAGATACGGGAGAACGTAATCCGTTTTTACCTTATAAGTGGGTAGATAAGGATTATGCTTTTATGGAGTTGGTTCAAGGCTACTGGCACGCTTTTTGTGTAACGGGGAATCCAAACGGAGAAGGCAGACCTGAATGGAAGCAGTTTGAGGATAATTTTGAGATAATATTGCTTGGAAATGAGACCCGTATGATTTCAGATGATGAGAAGGAGAAGTATGCATATTATCTTAAGAAACTAACGGAAAGAAATACAAATGCTCCTACAGTAAGTCTTGGAAACCTTGCAAGAATTTAAGAAAAGTATTTTAAAAAAAGATAACATTTAAATAAAAATATGATAAAATAAAAAGATTTATAGATATGCTTACTATATTTTTCGGTAAGCTTTTGAAGGAGGGCTATTATGTTAGTGAGAAAAGAATTTGAACGTGTAACGCCGGAAAGCGTGGGTATTGATTCTAAGGATATTGAATGGCTGCTTGACCGTTTGGAAAGCGGATTTACTGAACCTCATGGACTGATGATTATGCGCCATGGAAAGATTTGTGCAGAAGGATGGTGGCATCCATATGCTCCGGGCATTCGTCATGGACTGCAATCCCATTCTAAGACCTATGCAGCGACAGGTATTGGTGTGGCTTATACAGAGGGGCTTGTAAAGCTGGATGAGAGAATTATAGATATATTTCCTGAATATGCACCGGAAAATCCGTCGGAAAATTTAAAGAAACTGACAGTTCATCATGTGCTTTGTATGGGCTGCGGCATGGACGAAATGCCAAAGCCATCTAAAAACTGGATCAGAGATTTTTTGCATACACCGGTGAATCATGAGCCCGGCACAACTTATATGTATAATAGCACAGGTTCAACCTTACTGGCAGCTATCATAAAGAAAAAGACCGGCATGGGACTTCATGAATATTTGAAGCCAAGACTTTATGATAAAATCGGTATATTCTCCGATAATCATATGTGGCTGACTATGCCGGATGGTATAGAAGTAGGAGGCGGCGGTCTTTTTGCAACCACAGAGGATAATCTTCGTTTGATGAAGCTTTATGCTGATGGTGGCGTATGGGATGGCGAAAGAATTCTGGCTGCTGATTTTGTGGAAAGAGCTACAAGTCTGCAGAATGAATCTGCCAGCGAAGAAGCAGTTAATCCTCCTGCAAAAGATAATTTTGTAGGTTACGGTTATCAGATTTGGATGTGCAGACCAAAAGGTGTATACCGTGCAGATGGTGCCATGGGGCAGTTTACTATAGTAGTACCGGATAAGGATATGATTATTGCAATTACAGAGAATGCATCTGGTGCACATTGGGCACAGGCAACTCTGGATACTATGTGGGAATTCTTAGAAAGAATTGAAAAAAATCCTGTTGTAGACAGCGGAAAGGAAAACCCGGCAGCAGTACGTTTAAAGAATAGAATGAGCAGATTGGCACTTCCGAATCCTGCATATTCTCCTTACAGTCCTTTGGCGGAAAAACTAAGCGGCAAGAAATGGAAGATTACAGACGGCGAACTATACCTATGTGATGTAGGTATGGCACAGTTTATGTCAGGAATGGAGATGCCTCCTATGATAGAGACATTTTCCCTGATCTTTGCTTGTGATAGTGCAACAATTTCCTGGACTGCCGGCAAAGAAGAAGGACAGGCAATCATAGGCATGGACGGATCCAGAAGGCATAACATCATTGAGGGTGGTGCTACCAAACAAGTTTTGATGAGTGGAGCCTGGATTAAAGAAAATGTATTGGAGGTAAGGGCACGTTACATCGAAACCTGTAGGGAAAATGTACTGACATTTACTTTTGAAGATGATATGCTGTATATCAAAGAGAATTCTAATATGGCCTTTGGTGCTCCTAAGGATAAGATAACCAAAGCGAGAATACTTTAAAGGTCATTGAGAGGGCGAACAAGCTCTACTAGTAAAAAAGGTAGGGAATACGAATGGATCATTATGATAGAATTTTAGAACGGCAGTTTGTGATGACTGATTCCGGAAAGATTGATAAAATCAAGGATTTATATGTGACCTATAATCCAATGGTGGATTTGCAGGCACTAAAAGACAAGGGATTTCTTGATGCTGTGGAGAAGATGATGGAGCCTATCTTGGATAAATTCGATGATTTTGCTCCGGAAGTGTTGGCTTACTGGGCAAAGCTTGGAATGGTAAAGGAAGCCCACGGACGGGATGATGTGATGAGCTGGACGGAGTACGCCGCAAAGACGGGTTATTTATGGGAATCTCCCAATTCCCCAATGGAAGGTGTACAGAATCGCTATAAAATGTGGAACTCCTTTGTTCCGGTTTCAGCCTTTGATCCTAGGAATGAGGGGCGGAAATACCCTACAGTAGTCGTACTGCACGGAGGTTTTAATCCAATCAGTATCATCGATGGATGGGGCTTTGTCCAGGAAGCTGCAAAGCGCGAGTGGATTGTAATTGTCCCTTCACTGGAACTTGATGATATTATTGACGAAATTCTGGATAAGGCAAAAAAGCTTTATCCGATAGACGAGAGTAGAATATATGCCTGTGGTTTTTCCTATGGAGGGTATATGTCTTGTACACTGGGAAATAAGCGTCCGGACGTATATGCTGCGGTAGGACCTTGTGGAGCTCCTATTAATAACAGCTTCTGTGACAAGGCGATAGGACCTGAGCCGCAAATGCCTTTTGACGGAATACCTCGGGCACTGGCGATGAATACTTATATGCCTATTTTTACGGCTTCGGGAAACCTGGATGGCGGACGATTCCCTGTATATGATGCGAAGAATATGTATAATGGAAGCTCATTTGTAAAAGAAATGGTGGAAGGTATCAATTCCTGGGCAAGGGTAAACGATGCAAAGGAGATAGATCTCTCAGAAGTTCTTGCTATGAGAGAACGAGATGATCTATCAGAGGCAGAGAAGGGTCTTGGATTGCCTCTTCCTGCTGATTGTCTGAAGACGGTGGTATCTGACGGAATTACAAATTATATAGGAGATTTAAAAAGTAGGGATGGCGTGACCCGTATAAGAATTATGTGCATGATGAATATACCTCACTGGCCTACCCCGGAAATGGTTCGTCAGATGTATGAATTCTTCTCACATTTCTCAAGAGATACTAAGACAAAGGAAAGTATCTATACAGAGTAAACTAAAGATATTTAACAAATGACAATGGACTATATCAGTTTGGAGAAAAAGATGAACAGTATTAGACTAATATTTAACAAGCTATATATTAAGGATAAATCATTCTATAAGACGATAGCAAGAATTGCTATCCCAATTGCTTTTCAGAGTTTGATAACAACCGGTGTTAACATGATGGACACCATAATGATTAGTTCACTTGGGGAGACGGAGCTTTCAGGAGTCTCCCTGGCTAATCAATTTATTGTGATTTTTATTGGCTGTTGTATGGGAATTGGAATGGGGGCTTCGGTACTGGTATCTCGTTATTATGGTATGCGTGAACCGGAAGCTATAAGAAAGACAATAGCAATTATGATTAGACTTTCTCTTGTGATTGCTACAGTGTTTTGCATAGCAACAATTATGGTTCCAAGAGGTATTATGCGTATTTACACCCCGGATAAAAACATTATTGAACAGGGGAGTATTTATTTTAAGTGGTCAATTATAAGTTATTTTTTAATGGGTTTATCTTTAACCTGTACCTTGGTATTGAGAGCTGTGGGAAAAGTTAAATTACCTCTTTTTGTTTCTATTGCAGCTTTTTTTATCAATGTAGGTTCCAATTATGTTTTTATTTTTGGTAAGTTTGGAATGCCCGAAATGCGTGTTGCCGGTGCGGCCGTTGGAACTTTAATTGCCCGTATTTTTGAGTTTGTAATGATATGCGGGTATATATTCATAAAAGATACTGTAATTGGCTTTAGGTTGAAACACCTTTTTATGAAAACGGGTTCTTTGTGGAAAGAGTATATTCGTATTAGCTTACCGGTTTTAATAAGTGATTTTATTTTTATGTTTGGAAACAACGTGATAGCCATGGTAATCGGAAGACTTGGAGAGAGTTTTGTTGCAGCAAATGCAGTTACAACGATGACTCAACAGCTGAGTTCTGTATTGACCATGGGCATGGCGCAGGCAGCTGCTATTGTGACGGGATACGTATTGGGCGAGGGTAACAAAAAGAAAGCACAAAGCCAAGGATATGCATTGCTTGGTCTGGGAATTGCTTTCGGAATGTTTGCTGCTATGGTGATTAGGCTAATAAGTGATCCTATGATACGTGCCTATAATGTATCGGATGAGACTGCTGAAATCGCACGGCAACTGATGTCTGCTATAAGCATAATCGTACTGTTTCAGTCCACCAACACTATTATGACAAAAGGAACTTTGCGTGGTGGTGGAGATACCTTGATGCTGATGGTGACAGATAATGTTTTCCTATGGGTACTGTCCATACCTTTGGGTATCTTGGCAGGGTTTGTATTTAATTTTTCTGCATTTTGGATTTATACTTTTTTAAAAATAGATCAGGTAGCAAAAGCAATTTGGTGTGTTAAAAGACTCAGAAGCGGAAAATGGATCAAAAAAATATCGATAGCGTAAGGTGGTGAGCAAAAAGTGAAACAATGGAAATTAACTTGGGGCTATGTACCGATTACTTACGATACTGAGCTCGGAGTATTGGAGAATGTAACCCAGCATGTGGTAATCAAAAACAACCTAAACGGGGAAAAGATAAGATTAAAATTTACAAATATAGGAAATAACAGCGAACTTATTATGGAGAAAGTGGTTGTTTGCAAAAGAAACCGTCTTACAGGAATTCTGTCAGATGGTGTAACCATTACCAGAAATAATAAGGAAAAAATTATTCTTAAGCCTGATGAAGAATGCTGGAGCGACGAGATAAAATGGAATGTGCTTGCTATAGACGATTTGGAGATTTTTACATACTTTAAAGAAAAAACAGTAGTAAAAACGGCATGTTTAACCTGGAGTACTGAAATTTGGAACAGCAATCTTTATGAGGGAGATGTACAAGAAGGTAAAAAACTGGATTATAAGGATGTTTTTCCTTTTCTGGGATCAAACATTTACTCCGGCAGATGCTTGGTGGGTTTTTCCCGAGTGGCTCTATATTCAGACGCTGATGTAAAAACAGTAGCTTTATTTGGGGATTCTATTACACATATGTCCTATTACAGTGATCCTCTGACTAAAATGCTTTACCGCAGACTGCCTGGTCAGGTTACGGTGATAAATGGAGGAATTGGTGGAAACCGATTGATAGCAGATGCACCATATGTAGAAGCTATGCCGGGACATGGCAAGCTGTTTGGTAAAGCCGGTATCGAGCGTTTTGAAAAGGATATATATGAAGATACTACACCTGATATTATATTCTGTATGGAAGGTGTAAATGATTGCACTCATAGTTTTGTTTTTAAAGAAGATAAAATTCCAACAGGAGAAGATTTGTGGAATGGATTAGAAAAGATAATTAATATAGCACATTCAAAAGGGAGTAAAGTGTATATCAGCACGGTAATGCCCTTTGGATGCTATAATGAGCCATTTAGAGAAGCTGCAGAGCAAATCCGACAAGATTTCAACGCAAGAATAAGATCACAAAACAGCGCGGATGGTTTGATAGACCTTGATGAACTTATGAGAAAAGAAGATGATATCCATTTTATGAAAGATGGAATGCACTTCGGAGATGGTGTTCATCCCAATGCTGAGGGTGGCAAGGTTATTGCGAGTGCATTACTATTGAAAATATTAGGAGAAAGTATGGACTTTCGCAAAGAGCAACATCTAGCCATTCCACTGTTTGAGAATCCGATTGATTATCCGGTAGAAACTTTGGCGGACATGGTTCGCCTGGTTTTTAAAATTAGAGATTGTAAAGACCCTGCCGAAAAAGAAAAGATGCAACATAAGTTTGTGGAACTTAGGAACATGCTGCAAAATACTTACGAAGTGAAAGCTCCTGTGTATCTTTGGCCTGATGGCAAGATTCCTGGTTTTAATGAATATACACATAATGATGATTATGAATATGCCCACGATCCGGATTTCAAACCTTATTTGCTGGAAGTACTTTTACCTGAGAATATAAAACCCAAGGGAGCAATGATAACCATTGCCGGTGGCGAGCATGGCATGAATGTGGTGAGTGAATGCTATCAAATTTGCAAGAACTTTAACGACAGAGGATATCAATGCTTTATTTTAGTCGGGCGTCCTAACCGCAGACCATGGAAGGGGCAAGAATGCGGAGTGGATGTGGCAAGAGCTATACGCTATGTGAGAGCTAACGCAGAGAAATATCGCATTAAAGAAAATCAAATTGCACTTACAGGTTTTTCAAATGGTGGTATTGCAATAGAGCAGTGTATTCAGTATTATTCGGGAAAACAACAAGTTAAGGATATTTTTACGGATTATGAGCCGGACGAATTAGACAAGTATTCTGCCACTCCTGACGCTCAGATTTGTGTATATGGTCCCAGACATAAGGGAACGAAATTTGATTACACCAATGTCGTTTATCCTCCCACCTTTTTTGCTGTGGGAAGGATGGACTATGCTGCTATCGAGAATTTGAATGCCGTCTATTTTGATTTATGTCAGAGAAAAATTCCGGTTGAGATTCACACTTTCTCGGGGCATCCGCATGGCTATGCCGGTTGGAAAATAATAGACGGCAAAGGAAATCAAAACTTTGATCTTTGGGAACCGCTTGCAGACCATTTTATACAGGATGTTTTTGCAAAAAATGGATATTAATAAAAAGTTTACTTTTATATTTTTATTAATAAAAGGAGAAAAAATATGGCTGAATTAAGTATTAGATTATTTGCACCGTCCCTTAGCCGTTTTACAAATTTATTAATGGTGTTACCGATTGATACACCACCTATGATGACAGAAGGGAATATTCATTATAAAAGACCTATGAAAACATTATTTTTACTTCATGGTTATTCCGGAAATTACATGGATTGGATGATAGGAAGCAGAATTGGTGAATTAGCTGCAAAATATAATATTGCGGTTGTAATGCCTTCGGGAGACAATAGCTTTTACTTAAATATGGAGGCAAGTGGCAACAATTATGAAGACTTTATTTGCAAAGATTTAATTAATTTTCTGCGAAATACGTTTGGCTTGGCAAAAGTCCCTGAGGATACTTTCATTGGCGGTTTTTCTATGGGTGGATTTGGTGCTATACACAGTGGGTTGGTGCATCCGGAAGCATTCGGAAAAATGATAGGACTGTCTTCAGCTCTGATATGTGACGGTATTAAAGGGATGAAACCAGGAACTCATAATCCGGTAGCCAATTACGCTTATTACAGGCAAACTTTCGGTGATCTTGAGCACCTGGATGAAAGCATGAATAATCCCAAATATGTTGTGAAGAGACGGCTTGAAAATGGTGAGAAGATACAACCTATATTCATGGCTTGCGGCAGTGAGGACTTTTTAGTGGAGGCTAACCGTGATTTCAGAGATTTTCTTTTGAAGAATGGTGTGGATGTGACCTACAAGGAAAGCCCTGGTGTGCATGATTGGAATTTCTGGAACGAGTACATTGAACCGGCTATTTGTTGGGCTTTAGAAAGCTGAGGACAGAAATTAAAAGGAGACTTATACGAAGCATATTAGGTTGGTACTTTCAACAAATCCTGTGAACTTTGATCATTAACAATGACATACTAACTCTCGGAATAAGTATATTACCAATTACTTACACCTTCGATATGTTTAAACGAATATATCGGAGGTGTTTTTTATTCTCTGGATGTTCCAATACATCCCAACTTATATTGCATGAGGTGGAACGTGCCGTATCGAAAAAGTACCTATAATTGCATAAAAAATAGCAATTAAATCAATGAAAGTCCATAGAATATTTTATTTTCAAATCAATGGAAAAGGCTAACCCGGTATTTGCTGCTATTTTCTTGCAATTACTTTACTTATAACGATGTTTATAGTCAAAGAAATGGGAAAGCAAAGGTAAAGCTCAGGCATAAGAAAGGATGGTAATAATGAAAAAATATCTCTTTGCATTTATTATAGTGATTGACGTCATGGATTAAATGGCTATTCGGTAAGATAGATTTTTATGTAAGGTTGACATTACATTGGATATCGAGTATATTATTAAGTAATGTCAACTTTACATAAAGGGGTTTTTATGAAAAATAGGGTTAGAGAATTAAGAGAGAAATTTGGTTTGACCCAAGAGCAGTTGGGTGAAATGGTAGGGGTTTCAAGACAGGCAATTAATGCCATAGAAACAGAAAAATTCGAACCATCTATTTGGCTTGCTTATGATATTTCACGAGTGTTTGGGTGTCATATTGAAGAAGTCTTTTTGTTTGAAATAAGTCCAAGAAAAACACGGGCAGACAGCAGCAGGAGGAATAGAAATGGCAATAAGGAATATTCGATATAACAATGACAGTATTTTGAGAAAAAAGTGTAAAGAAGTAACTAGGGTTGATGATAAAATAAGAGAAATTCTTAATGATATGATGGATACACTTCATAATACTGAAAATGGTGCTGCATTGGCGGCAAACCAAATAGGAATTTTAAAACGATTAGTTGTAATTGATTATTGTGGATATACCCTTAAATTGGTCAACCCGCAAATAATAGAATCAAGTGGTGTTCAAGAATGTATTGAAGGATGTCTTAGTTTTCCTAATCGTTTCGTAAAAACAATTCGTCCTCAAAAAGTAACTGTTCGGGCTTTGAATGAATATGGCGAAGAAATAATTGTGACAGGTAAAGGCGAAATGGCTAAGTGCTTTTGCCATGAATTGGAACACTTAGACGGAGAAATTTTTTTAGATAAAGCTATTGAAGAAATAGTGCCAGAGATATAGATGAGAATTAGTAAAATCTTATTGATATTCCGACAGGCGTAATGGAATATGCTTTTAAAATAATATCAACCAATGTAGATATTACAAGAACAGGAATAGAGATTCTTCGAAGCCTTGTAAATGAGGTTGAATACCTGAAAGAATCCGTTTTAAAAGACCGGGAAAAATAAAAAGTTGTATCCTCATAAAAACATAAAGACTGACCTCGAAACATCAAAAGCGCAACTTCTCTGATAAAAATACTTTTCCTCACTTTAATTATAACATAAATCAAATAGCAAATATAGAATGTTTATTTTTAAATTTAACTGCTATACTTTGATAGTATGTAAGCGGCTTTTCCTAAAAAAGCAAGCAATGGAGAAGATATAGAGAAGTTAATTTTTTATGCGCTTATAATAATTAATTTGGAGGTAAGATTAAATGAATATAAAATTTGATCCAAATAACACCGTTATAAAACTCTGCATGAGCGGGATGAGCTATGAGGATAGCGGTAAAATTGAAGATGCTATCACTATGTTTCAGAAAGCATGGGATGAAGCTACAGATGACTATGAAAGGTTTATTGCGGCTTATCATTTAGGTCGTAAACAAAAGAGCATTACAGACAGATTGAAATGGATGGAAATATCTTTGCGGTGCGCACTAAATATAAATGACGAAAATGTTAAAAGTGCATACTCGACTTTATATTTAAATATTGCCAAATGCTTTGAGGAGATGGGCGATTTTGACAATGCAAAAAAATATTATGAGTTATCAAATTCATATAAGGATGTTCATTCTGATGATGGACCATTTTATCATGGGACAAAGGCAGATTTGAAAGTTGGTGATTTACTTACAGCAGGTGGAACTTCAAATTTCAATTCCGATCTGAAAATGAACCATATTTATTTCACTGCCAATATAAATGTTGCAGCCCTGGCAGCAGCATTAGCAAAAGGAGAAGGAAGAGAACGTATTTATATAGTAGAACCTACAGGTGATTTTGAAAACGACCCTAATGTTACCGATAAAAAGTTTCCCGGCAACTTAACACGTTCATATCGCTCGAAAGAACCGTTAAAAATTATAGGTGAAGTAACTGAGTGGTCAAAATTGACCACCGATGAACAGGGAGAATGGCGTAAAAAATTAGCCAATAACAAAGGCGAAATAATTAACTAAATTACAGTTTGCTAGTTGCCAAATTATGAAATATTGTAACAATTATAAATCCTTCTATGATAGAAAATGCCCTTTGGTATGTGCTTGCGGGTACATATTTAAGGGTATTTTATTATGACTGTGTTAATATGCAATGATTTTATTATAATTAGTTAATCAATAATTCAAAAGTACTGTTTTTGGAGGAGCCCTTTTTATTGGAAGAGGCAAAACATCAATATTTATAATATAACTTTTGACGAAGAAAATACAATGAATAAAAATCTCTTAGATGAAGATGTAGCTTTTATTTCCCGGATGCTGCCGTAACGTGAGGAATAGAAAGTTCCAAATCTTTATTAGAAGGAGTACTTATAAAACCCATTGAATTAATTATGTTGGTTTTTATAATATACATATTTTCTAATTGGCTTAAATGTTTTGAATCAAGTTTTATAAGAATACAAAAATAGTTTAAATATTAAGTGTAATTAAAGAGCAGTTGCTGATTTTTGGCGATTTAATAATATATTTGAAAAATTTTCAAATTTACTATTGTAAAATCATGTAAAATATTGTAAAATATAATCACAAATAGCACCACATATTACCGCCCATATGACGTGTTTAGCAATTTACAAAGTAACTGTTAGATGCAAATGCAAGAAGAAAGAAAGGGGGATAAAAAATGAAGCAAAAGAAATTTATGAATTTATTGGGTAAGAAGTTGATTTCTGCCGCATTGGCTCTTGCGCTGGTTTTCGCGTTGCCAATCAGAGTACAGGCTGCTGAAGCACTTCCGACTACACCGCCGGCAGGATATGACTCATATCAGTATGGTATCCAGCACGGTCAGGTCAATTATATTACATATTATTCGACGGCGACAAACAGCCAGCGGAGAGCAAGAATTTATTTGCCGCCCGGATATACAACCAGCAAAAAATACAGTGTCATGTATTTACTGCACGGTATCGGTGGCAATGAAGATGAGTGGTATAACAATGGTGCACCGCATTTGATCCTTGATAATCTTATTGCAGCAGGAAAGATTGAGCCGTTTATCCTTGTACTTCCTAACGGAAATGCATCAGGATACGGAGTAGCTGACGGATGGGAAAACTTTACGAGAGATTTAACGGAGTCTCTTATTCCCTATATTGAAAATAATTATTCTGTAAAAACAGACAGTAAACATCGCGCCATTGCCGGTCTTTCAATGGGTGGCGGACAAACCTTAAACATCGGATTGACCCATTTGGACCTCTTCCAGTATGTCGGAGCGTTTTCTTCAGCACCTAACACTTATCCGAATAACAGGCTGTTCCCTGATAACGGTGCGGCTGCCAGAAATAAGTTAAAAACATTTTTTATCTCATGCGGTACAAATGACTACCTATTAGGTATTAGTGAAGGGGTTCACAACTTCTGCGTATCTCAGGGAATTCCCCACACCTATTGGCTTGTCCAGGGAGGGGGACATGATTGGAACGTATGGAAGCAAAGTTTCTGGAATTTTGTTCAGATGGCATGTGCAGCCGGATTTACCGATAATGATGGATCTACAGGACCGAATCAACCCGGACCCGATGTTCTCTTAGGAGACCTGAACGGGGATGGAAGAGTTGATGATAATGATTTATACATGATGATGATGTATCTTTTTGGCTGGATTAACGATTTTCCTAATGGGTTAAAAGCGGCAGACATGAATCAGGATAATGTAATTAATGATCTTGACTTTATCATATTAAGACAAATAGTTTGGGGATGGTAATTAAAATTGTGGTGCAATCGACTTAGTGTGGGTATTTTAGTTGGTTGCTTTTCATGTAATATAAATTTCAGATACCATAGCACATAAACATAAGCAGGATGTATGCTATTAAAAATTCGGCTATACATCCTGCTTATTTCATTTTTTTGATTAATAAAATTACTTATTTAGGGCTTGATAGAGGCTATTAGTTAAAATACTTTTTGGATCCTGGCTTATCTCCCAGATCATTACACCGCCTAAGCCTTTCTGATTGACATAGTTGGCCTTTTCTGCTACGGACTGTTCATCTTCATAGGTTATTAGAGTAGAGCCGTTAAAAAGATAGGGTACTTTGGAATACATATTGTAGTAACGCGTAAATCCTGGCGTATTCAAATAATAATTTGCAACGATATCATAGCTGATGGAGGCTATTCCTGAATAAGATTGGTATAAGCCTTGATTAAGGGGACTTACTCCCTGATAAACAAAACCATAAAACGGCACTCCCATAATCAGCTTTTCTTTTGGAAAGCCGGTTTGAAGCCAGTCATTGATGGCGGAATCCACACTAATTTTATAAGGATTTAGAGGATCAGTACCATACAATGGAGCGTTAAAATTGGTAATAGGTTCCCAGGAACCGTGAATATCATATGTCATAACATAAGCATAATCTACGTATTTGTTGATTTCCATTAATTCAATGTTCTTAATATACCAGCTTCCGGCTGCCCCGGCAAATGATAATTCATATTTTTTGCCATTGATAGAGCTCTGTCTATCAAGTTTTTCTCTTAAGGTTTTAAGAAGTAGTGTAAAATTATGTTTATCTTCCGGTCTTCTTACGTTGGATTCCAGACCGCCACTGACCGGATATTCCCAATCAATGTCTACTCCGTCAAAATCATATTTTATAATGAAATCTATAACACTGTCAGCAAATGTATTTCTGGACTCCTGCGTTAATGCCACGTCTGAAAATCTTCCTGACCAAGACCATCCACCAACGGATATAATGGTTTTTAGATTAGGATTTTTAGTTTTTAACTGATTGAGCTCCTTTATATTCGCCCCATCAATATCCGGATAGCCTAGGGTTATTTTATTGTCGCTGCCAATGTTAGCAAAAGCATAATTAATATGAGTAAATTTATTTGCGTCAATTTTGCTCGGTGTAAAGCCGGAATATTTGGACCAGGCTGCATAATAACCTACAATTTTCTTTGAAGATTTTGTATTTGTTGGAGATTCAGTTGGTTTTTCTGCAGGAAGCGGTGCAGGAGTAACCGATGGTGTAGGAGTAGGTGTTTTTGTGGGTGCCGGTGTGGGAGTAGGAGTTACAGGTTTATTAACAGTAATTTTACTGGATAACTTTACGCCATCTACAGCCGCATAAATGGTAGCGGTACCGGGTGCTTTGGCAGTAACCTTACCTGAACTTGAAACAGTGGCAATAGATTTGTCACTTGAAGACCAGGTAACTTTATTTTTCGTTCCTGAAACACTTAAGGTTTTGGTAGAGCCTACGGAAAGAGTCGCGGAGGAACTACTGATTTTAATAACGGTAATTTTGCTTGATAATTTTTTACCACCGACAGTTGCATAAATGGTAGCGGTACCTGAGGATTTGGCTGTGACCTTGCCCCCTGAGCTTACTGTAGAAACGGACTTATTGCTTGAACTCCATGTTACTTTACTTTTCGTATTAAGGACAGTTAGCGTCTTAGTAGAATTTACAGTCATAGTTGCTGATGTTGAATTTAATTTTATGGTAGCAGCTTGTACTTCTGTTGAGTTTATTACCTTTAAAATAATAAAGAATAATAAGGCAAAAGAAGCTAAAAAAAATTTTCTATAATGTTTCATAGGTATACCTCCATATAGCTCTACTCTAAAATTTACACAATTAAGTTGTTTTCGATATAATTGGAGTATATACTAATGCATTAGGCATTTCATTAGATAATTACTGGATAATAAAGAGGCTGAAAGCATGTAAAGACTACTGCAGCAGGAGATTACGATAGAGCTATTTTACTTACAGAGGAATTTGAAATTTCTGGCGGGCAGTGCGTGATGATAATATATAAAATGGATTGCATCGCTTGGGGTAAAATCAGTTCAGCTCACTATTTTCGAAAGATGAAGCAAATACCGATTTTTTTATTGGAAGAAAAGGAGCCTATAAAATATTGTATTGATTTCTTAAGCTATTTAATATATAATAGGAAAAAGCTGGTAATCATAATTTTATTTAAGATGAAATAACTTAATAAATAGACAAATTATGTATATTATATAGGGGAAGGGGTTTTATATGAATAAAAGAAATGTAATTTTAACTGCTGTAGCAGTTGTTGCTTTAATTGCTATTATAATTACATCGGTAATAATAATAAAAAAGGATGATAGAAAAGAAAAGACAGAAAGAAATTACGGGATTTCCCACATTGAAACAAATATAACTTCAAGTGGAATTGAAGAAACCAAGCCGGAAGATGCTGTTCCAAAGAAGGATCAATTAATTCAAAATCTTGAGGATAAAGGATACGATATTGAATACTATGATACCGTTTTTGACAGTGATATTTCCTGTTACAGAATTTATGCCACGAAAAATAATGAATTTATTGATATCTGTTATGATTTAACTGAAGAAAATGCGGAAACAGCATTTTATGAATATGAAAAGAAATATGACAAGTATTATCTTATGGCAATGAACGGAACCTTTGTTTATTGTATCAGTGATAAGAAAGTATTTAAAGATGCCGGATTTAAAAGCCTTGCTAATAATGGAATACAATATATTAATAATTAGAAAAGTGATTTATTTTGAAATATAAGGGTTTTCTGGCGTTGAATTTGGCTTACAGCTTTTGCTAAGGTAACAATGTCAGGAAACCCTTATTCTTTACTAAAAAATCAAAAAAGTAAAATTTTGATATGATAAAATAAATATATCTGAAAGAAAGGAGTACTCCGGATAAACTATTTCGAACGCATTCGGAAATCCATAAACTATCATTATTATGACAAGTATTAAAGTAGGAAACAATAAATTTGATTATAGATTAACCAATCTATATGTTAAAGGAGTGCTAAAATGCAAATTGGAGAAAACATAATCTTCGACAGATATTGCTGGCGCGTACTTGATATTCAAAATGATATAGCTTTAATTATAACAGATAATGTTATTGAACATCGTGCTTATCATAATAAATATAAAGATACAACATGGTATGATTGTGAAACCAGAAATTATCTTAACGGAGAGTTTTTAAATAGTTTTGATGAAAGCAATAAATTAAGAATTATCCAAGTAACAAATAAAAATTTGGACAACCCATGGTATGGTACACAAGCGGGAAATGAGTCACAGGACAGAATATTTTTATTAAGCCTTGAAGAGGTATGCAGGTATTTTGGCGACAGTACTGAATTGCTGTACAACAGAGGGAATAACAGGTATTGGAAGAAAAATGATATTAACAACAGTAAGAGACTTGCCAGGTTAGGAGATACATGTGGATGCTGGTGGTGGTGGCTAAGATCTCCCGGCAGACACAATCGGCTTGCTGCATATGTCCATGGAACTGACGGCTGCGTAGGTGTAAATGGCAACAATGTAACCAATGACCGCGGAGGCATTCGGCCTGCTTTGTGGTTGAAATTATGATTTGAAACCATTTATATGAATGCATAATAACTAACCGGAGGAGAGAAAATGAATAACTTAATTATCAGGAAGGAAACACCTGCTGATTTAAAATCGGTAGAACTCCTTTAAAAAGCAATTCCAATAAACCAAAAGTGGGAGATGATGTTATCTTTCTTTGGAAAAAGAATGGCAAATCTGAGATAACTTCCGTATGTAAAAATATGTTGGAAGAGTAGTTTATGGTAATGGGATATGGCTTATAGTTGAGAAATTTACTTAAATAGACTAATGTAATAAGCTTTTGATTATTTTTTTAGCTTTCAAAGAAAAAATTAAGCTTTCGGATACAGTATTATTTACTGATAGCCGGAAGCTTTTCGTTTTTTATTATCAATATAGGTTATGAATGCCAAAGAAATACCTTGGCTCTTATTTAATTTTTATGTCTGGAAAGTTTGTTTTTGTCTTATTATTTTATTTGGTAAATAGATTTATGATTTATATTAAGAAGATGCTCTGGATTTATATAATCTTTTGTAGTATAATCTTAGCTCAATAAAGTCATCACTGAGAAAATATATATTGATTTCTACAATCAGATTATTTAAGGCTAAGTATTATTAATTTAACAACAAGAATAGGAGAAAAAGGGTGAATTTTGAAATTAAAGAAGTCCCTGTTGAAGATAAATCAGTTTTGCGTAATTTATTAGAGTTATACATATATGATTTTACCGAATTTGGTCCCTATGATGTCAATTCACATGGACTGTATGGCTATAAGTATTTGGATTTATATTGGACAGAAGAAGGACGATACCCATTTATATTCAGTGTGGATGGGAAAATAGCAGGATTTGTACAATATATTTCAAAAGTATTCGGGTTTATGGGAGATTGATGAAATGGAAAGCAACAAGCCGGCTCAGGATTTCTGGAGAAAAGTAATTGGCGAATTTACTAATGGTGATTATGAAGAAATTCGTAAAGAAAATTGGAATGGTCCTGTCCAAAGATTTAGGTCAAGAGTATTAAAAGTGACAGATAATGGTTGATTTTTGCAGAATTATTATAAGAATTGATTGAAGTGTTTACATTTTTAGCATATAATGGAGTCATATTATTTTAAATGCTCGTAGTTAATTATTAAGCGTAAGATAAAAGCATAAGTAACAGCAAATAAGATATGTTAGGAATATAAATTACCTGCTTACGGTAATTTTAAATAAAAAACATAAGAAAGGAGAGGAAGTTTTATGTTATGGAAAGATACCTATGAACTAGGTGTTCCGGAGATAGATGCGCAGCATAAAGAGTTATTCAGGCGTGTCGAGGCTTTTTTGCAGGTATTGCGTTCTAAGGATCATTGGGAAGAAAAACTCCCGAAAATAATTGAAACTCTGGAATTTATGAAAGGCTACGTTGTAGAGCATTTCCGGGATGAAGAGGAATACCAGAAAAAGATCAATTATCCTAAGTATGATGCTCATAAACAGGTACATATGGGCATGGTAGATTATGTTTTGGAAGTTTCTAAGAAATTCGAAGAGTCAAAAAATGATGAGAATTTAATGCAGCAGTTTGGAGGAAAGCTCCTTTCATGGCTTATTAACCATGTGGCCGCCGAAGACCAGCAGATTGCAGCATATGCCAAAAGTGAAGGGGTGAGCGGAAATGTTAGATAAGCTCTATAAAGCCTTTATAGATGCAACATATAATGTATTTAATCTTATGCTCAATATATCAGAAATTTCCGATCATCCTTTAGATGAGTTTTCATGTGATAATGGTATTGATATTGTTGTTGAAATAGTCGGAGAGCTGCAGGGGAAAGTTATTTACAAGTTTCCGGTTGATACATCCCTTAATATTGTAAATATTATGAGCGGTATGGAGTTTGATGAAGTGGATGTTTTCGTAATTTCTGCCGTTTCAGAAATTGCTAATATTATCAGCGGCAATGTAATTACAGCCCTTTCCGATAACGAGCTTAGATATGATATATTACCGCCGGTACAGGGGACTTCTGATGATGATAAGGAATACGAGATAAAAACAGGCGGCTGTATAATAACACCTATCGGAGAGGTCTGTCTTGATTTAAGATTAAATCGGGCTTAATATTAATTTAAATTGAATACGGTCCATTAATAATAAACATTAATACCCTGAAAAGACAGTTGTAAGGATGTCAAAGATTAAAATATAGTATATAGAAATGATTTTATTAAAGGGTTTTCATACATTTTGATTTTCTTCAGATTACTTTACTGAAGGAGTCAATGTTTGAAAATCTTTTTTTTTCTTAAGAAAGAATATCAAATGTAGGCTTTTAATATGATTGGGACCACATCACTGCATTGTACGCAGTATTTTCTGAGTCAGGTTATAAATTACGATATCGCAAGATGGTTTAAAGTCGTTTATATAATTGGCAAGTATTTCAATTGATATATGATTTTTTTGGTGATATACTCTTATCTTATTAATATCGAAAAAGGATGAATTATAGCATTATAAGTTAAAATTTTCTCAATAAAAATGGTGTCTGCAAAACACAGATTTTAACAGAGTGTAGAAAGGCGGATTTTAAGAAGTTGGATTATAAAGAAAAAATTCCAACTGAAAATGAAGGTTTATCATATATACAAACAAAAAGAACACACTATATACCGGTTAAGATAAAGTTTGTGCTTAGCCACTTGTTTGCTATATTGTGGACAGTTATTTCAGTTATTTTATCCATCCCATGGGTGAAAGATTTATCAGAAATTGTTACCTTACCTCTAGCATTGTTTATTATCACAGGAATTGCTTATATACCTGGTTATATGAATGCTTTTTTGGTGGTTAGTCTTATTTTTGACAGACAGCCATCTTTTAAAAATGAAAATCCTTCAAAAGATATAACAATTCTTATCGCAGCCAGAAACGAAGCAGAGAATATCGGAAATACATTGGTCTATATTGCAAAACAGGATTATAGCGGTCATATCAAAGTTTTTGTCATTGATAACGGTTCAAGCGATGAAACCTCATCTGTAGCCTTATCATACGGGGAAAATCTTAATTTGGATGTTACCGTAATTAACGAAAAGAAACCTGGAAAATTCAATGCATTAAATACCGCGTTAAAATATGTTACCACAGATCTTGTAATAACATTGGATGCTGATACCTTGCTTCATCCGTCTGCCGTTAGATTTTTGATTGCAAGGATAGAAAGTGCACCTAAGGATGTATGTGCTGTGGCCGGTTCGGTGTTGGTCCGCAACAGCCGCGAAAATATTATGACAAAGATACAAGAATGGGACTATTTCCTTGGTATTGCATCTATCAAAAGATTACAGGGATTATATCAGGGAACGTTGGTAGCTCAAGGAGCTTTTAGCGTGTATAAAACTGATTGTGTTCGGGTAATCGGGGGCTGGCCTGATGCAATAGGAGAAGATATTGTACTGACATGGAACCTCCTGAAACATAATTGGAGGACATATTTTGAACCTTTGGCTGTTGCTTTTACCAATGTTCCAAACACCTTACGTATTTTTGCAAGACAGCGGTCCCGCTGGGCACGTGGAATGATTGAAGCACTTAAAACAACCAAGCCATGGCAGCAGCCTAGTACATATACTAAATACCTGACCGGTATAAATCTGCTTATACCATACCTGGATTTGGCTTATACTTTCTTTTGGTTACCCGGGCTTATTCTTGCATATTTTGGTTTTTTCTGGATCGTTGGACCTGCGACATTACTGGTACTTCCGCTTACATTTATAAGTTATTCTGTTTTATATACATATCAGAAGTATGTATTCAGAAAACTTAATTTGAAAGTAAGAAAAAATGTTGCCGGATTTTTATTGTTTATGTTATGCTATCAAATGATAATGTCGCCTGTTTCAGTCTGGGGTTATACGCAGGAGGTTTTCAGACTAAAAAGGGTGTGGAAGTAGCAGGCAAAATGCCTTAAAAGTATTTTAAATTGTATAGTTGGGGGATTACTTATGGCTGATATTGTTCAAATAAACGATACTACCTGGCGTATCGAAGACAACGGAGTACGATTCTTCTTACTTGCCGGAACCGATAAGGCACTGCTTATTGACAGCGGTATGAATACACCGAATGCAAAGGATATAGCTGAAGGTATTACAAAACTGCCAATAATGCTGCTTAATACGCATGCAGATCCGGATCATATATCAGGTAACGGAAGCTTCGATTATTTTTATATGCATCCTGATGAAGAAGATAATTATAGAGCCCATGGTGGGTTAGGAACTATTGTGCCTGTAAAAGATAATGACGTCATAGATCTTGGAAGCCGACCGCTGAAAATCATTTTCATACCTGGGCATACACCCGGAAGCATAGCTATATTGGATATAAACAACAGGGTACTTATTTCGGGAGATACCGTTCAGGATGGAAACATTTGTATGTTTAGGGAAGGCAGAAATTTGCTTACGTATGTTAAAAGCTTAAAAAAGCTGTCTATGTTTACAGATGACTTTGATACAATATATCCGTCCCATGGCTCATTTCCGGTAAGCCCGGAATTAATTGAAAGGCTTATTGAAGGTGCAGAGCAAATTATGAGTGGGACAGTAAAAGGTAAGATTATAGATATTTTTGATACATCGGCTATGCTCTATAAATTTCCATATGCCGGTTTTATCTGTGATATTCCTGAATAAAAAAGTAAATGGGCTACCTGACATCGATTTTTTCTTGGCTGTTATGCCTGAAGAATCAATGGCAGGAAGGCCTTATTTTTTTGCTTACAAATATAACGGCCGGGATAAAGATCATAAAGTTAAGTTGCAGATTAAATAACCGTTTTTAATATGGCTAAGAAAAGGAATATTACGAGTTGTTTTTGCTTTATTGGTTATTATGTATTAAGACTGTATTAAATATTAGTTAGGGTTGAAAATGGAACTGTTGTTATCGACAAGTATCAACTATTATGGAAAAAAAGCAACCAAAAAATGATATCATTACCTAAAATAGTTTATGTTTATGTATAATTCGACAATTTTAAAATGCATGAAAAATGATTACATTTGGCAACCAATTTGTGTAAATTGATAATACTTATCAATTACAAATCTTAATTAAACAATTAAAAATGCAAAAAAGAATAAAGTTATGCGGTCATAAAATATATGTTATATATAAATTTATTTAAATATATAGATAAATTTGGTGCTTAAAAGCAAATAGTCAGAATGATATGTAATTCGTAGTCTGATGTCAATCAATTCGAATTGACAAGTATTGGAATACCAAATAAAATTGGGATTGAAGATTTAATTCTTCCGGTTGGCGCTAACTGAAAATTACTCTTTAATTTGATATAAATATAATCAGAAAGGGGTTGTGCTTATGTTTCTGAAAAAACTTTTTAAAGTTGCATTGATTTCTTGCCTAGCAGTTGCATGCATATTAGGAAGTATCACATCATTTTCTAAAGCTTCTGCTGACGATTACCTAAGTAAAGTATATAGTACTAAAAATTATGATCAGCCGTATGCAACAGACAGAGTGATTGTAGCTTATAAGAAGGATACGGCAAGCCTTTTGGCAGCAAGCGGTCAGTTAACGGCTTATGAAAAGAATTTAAGTGGTAAATTTGGTTTAAGACTAAAGCATAATTTATCCAGAAAAAATGATAAATATGATGTAAGGCTTTATACCATTGATGATTCATCTCAAACCGTTCTCGATGTCATTAATGAACTGAAAGATGACCCTAATGTAGCATATGTTGAACCTGATTATATTATCCGTGCTACAGATAGAATTCCAAATGATCCATATTATTCAAATCTTTATGCACCCGGTAAAATCAGTGCTCCTAAAGCTTGGGACACCCATACCGGATCAAAAAATATAGTAGTTGGCGTGGTTGATACTGGCATTCAATATACGCATCCTGATCTTGCAGGCAATATATGGGTAAATCCCGATGAAATTCCGGGGAACGGAAAAGACGATGATAATAATGGCTACATAGATGATATATATGGCTGGAATTTTGTAAGTAATAATAACAGGCCGCTTGATGATAACGGTCACGGTACCCATGTAGCCGGAATAATAGGAGCTGTAGGAAATAACGGCATTGGTGTAACAGGTGTTACATGGAATACGCAGATAGCAGCTTTAAAATTCCTTGATGCAGATGGTAGTGGTTATACTTCAAATGCTATTTTAGCAATTAATTATGCTGCTGAAAAAGGATTTGATATTCTTAACAACAGCTGGGGCGGCGGTTCATATAGCCAGAGTTTAAAAAATGCAATTGACGCTTATAAAGGTGTATTCGTAGCAGCAGCCGGTAATGAAGGAAGAAATAATGATAGTTACCCTACTTATCCGGCAAGCTATACTTCAAGTAACATTATTTCAGTTGCTGCAACTACAAGTACCGATGCTTTAGCAAGTTATAGTAACTATGGCAGAACAAGTGTAGACTTAGGTGCTCCCGGTTCTTCTATTTACAGTACATACATAAATAGCAGGTATGCATCATTAAGCGGTACCTCTATGGCGGCACCACAGGTTTCCGGAGCCCTTGCATTGATTAAATCCTATAAGCCTTCTTTAACGACTGCTCAACTGAAATCACTTATTTTGAATAATGTTGATAGTGTATCAAGCTTGAGTAATAGGACTGTAACCGGTGGCAGATTAAATGTTGCAAAAGCATTAGCAGCGGCTAAATCTAATTAAATCATAAAAAACTGTGTCGGCAATTTATGCCGGCACAGTTTTTCATAGAAAATTGTAAAAAGTAAATTATGTTTATGTTTTTAATAAAAGCTTAGCCGTTTTTGTAAAATTTTTATTATGTTTTAGTTTGTATTGAATTTTATTTTTTAATTATAATAGTATCATTTTAAGAAACATTTAGATAATAGATAACATTGTATGGTGCAGCAGGAATTTGCTGATTTGGCAAGGAAGAAAATGAAAGATAGAGGATGGCTTAAAGATGTAATAATTAGTGTATGACCATAGCAATTGAGTGATATTTCTGTATTAATATCTGAAATAATAACAGACAATAATGAACAGATTCTTTGTAAACTCCAAAAGCAAATATCGGCTTATAATATGCTACATAATGTAAAGGAATACACACTGTGCGGTTTTACTATTCCAAACGGTGTGTTTTTTTATCTTAAGCAGAGTACTTTACTTATTGTTGAAATTACATGTTAAAAAAATAAATGTCATTTGTTAATATTGTAACATATATTGGGAAAATAATAAAAATACTTACAAAAATAGTCATTTTTAACATTGACAAAAATATAACAATTAAATTAAAATACATACAAAAATTTACATAAATTTAAATTTTAGGAATAAAAGACAGTATAATGGCTTTACGCTATTAATTAAAAGGAGGGATAAGTACTATGAAGAAAACTTTATTATCATTAGCATTAGCGTTATTACTTGTATTCAATACTGCTACATATGCCTTTGCAACTTCTGGCTCACAATCAACAACTAATAGCAGCTTATCAGCAACCCTGACATCCAATGCATGGATCCAAACTATTTCTGATTTGGACGGTACAGGAGAATTCCAGGTTTCTGCCGTCTATAGCAGTACTAACAGTGCCTACAAGAACCCTGACTGGATAAAGACTGCATGGGATTTCTATGCAATTGGTATCGGTGTTTCTATTAAATTTACAGAAAGTGTCAGCTCATCAGTAGGTGGAAGTGGTTACACATCCACATCCTCAGGTTACTGGATCAACTCAAATGGTGCAAATACAGCTTGGTGGAGAGGAAGAGTTGGAGCCACTGGACTTGCACTTTATATTGGATTATATAATACTGCCAGCGCATACAAAGCTGGTGTTACAATGTCAACAACTGTTAAAATCTGATAGATATCAGTTATGACATTGCCTGTAATATGATTTAAAATTGCAGCGTAAAGTCATATACTGTCTTTTATTATATATTGAGGAGTGAGCTAATGATAAAACAGGGTAAAATTAAAAATGTGTTAATCATTGTTATATTGTTTTCATTAATATTTATGTTCGCATTACTATATTTTCTGAAAAATTCTGCAAAAGATAAGTTGGAAACAGTTAAATTGCAATATAGCAAAAAGTATTCTACAGATAATCCGGATGTAGTAGATTATTTTAAGTCATTTATAAAAGATCAAAATATTGTAATGCATGAATTTACCGATGAAAAATCTAATTTAGATACCTTAATTTATTACTATTTTACATTGGAGAAAGATAACACCAATTTTGCATCTATAGCAGAAACTATAATGAATGATATCAGCATCAATATAGATGATTCCAATTACCTTCAATCTAATTTGTCAAATATTGTGGATATCATATATTTATATTCCAATATAGCACTAAAATATGATATTCACAATGATAAAATAAATAATACCATACAAAAAATATACATACCAATTAATGAATACATAAACTCTTTTACTCAAAAAGATATAGGATTATATGTACTAAAATGGAAATTATGTTATTGTTGTGCTATATTAAATATGGATATGTCACCTTTTGAAAATTGGCAAGAGTATAAAGTAAATATTACAAACCAAGATATTTTATCTGAGTATACAAAAGAAATTGTTGATGTGTTGTTTGAAAAAATAATTGAAAATAAGAAAAATGATATAAACGGCCTTTGTAAAAAATACTCAGACTTATATATTTCAAATGTCATTGATATTGACACATATGTTATATATATAAGTTTGCTATCGGATTTGTTTGCTTTAGACAATGAATTAATTTATAGTACAGAAATTTTTAATTTTTATAAAGAAAATTTCTATAGCAGTTCACCTTTTCTTTTATTCTGGGCTTTTAGGACGGTTGAATACTGTAATAAATCTTATAATTACCGGATAAAGGAATTATATTCAGGAACTCCTTTAAGTGATGACGGGTTTGCGTCTACTGCGGCACTTATAATTCCAACTTTCCGCAGGTTGTATGCATATTTGGAAATCTGCCGTTTCCTTGGTATAAACATATCTGATTGTAATGTTAAAAATTGGATTGACAAAATAGATAAAAATGCAATTATGATTGATGATTTATATTATGCAAGATTAATATTTAACGAATATCCGGATTTTGAATATTCCTTAGATAATACAATAGATAATATGATGAAGAAACTTGATCATGTTTCGGTTACTGAAACGAATAGTTATCAATTCTATTCATTTTTGAAGGCATTATATTATTTCGATAAAAACGGAAAGAAATTATATAATAAGTACAAGTCTTATATCAACAGTAAAGGAGATGATATAAATATTATTGAAAAGTTGTGGAGTATGGAGCTCGATTATTTATATAAAGGGAAAAAACCTGATTTTTCTGATATAGAATCATCAATTTTAAATGCCGATGATGAAATTAAAACAGATATATATTATAATTATGTTAATTTGTTACATATTAATCCAAATGATTTGGATGAATTAGTAAATGAAAAAATATTAGCTGAAATTCAAAAATATCGAACTAATGGAGGATATTATAATAATCCTGTTTTTAAGTATGTTGATATATATAAAACTTACCAGATTATGCATGTCATGAATTTTATTCAAATCAATTTATATTAGGAGGGGCTCATATTGGGCAACATACTGGAAGTACATAGACTAAGCAAAAAGTACGGTAATAATACAGTATTAGAAAATATAAATTTTTCACTGAAAGAAAATGAAATAATGCTTATAAAGGGAAAATCCGGTGCTGGTAAGTCTACATTGTTAAATTTATGTTCTATGATTGAAAATCCGGATACCGGAGAAATATTTTTTAACGGAAGAAATATGAATTCTTATTGTGAGAAAGAAAAAAGAGACTTGATAAGAAATCATCTGGGTTACATTTTTCAGGATTTTAATCTTTTTGAAGACTTAACCGTTTACGATAATCTTTATATATATCTATGCGTAGTATCAAAATTAAGTAAAGATTATATTAATGAATTAATTAAAAAAACACTCGATGAAGTAGGACTGTTACAAAAGCTGAAGCATAAAGTAAAGCTTCTTTCAGGGGGAGAGCGGCAGAGAGTTGCATTGGCAAGAACGTTACTTCTTCCCCGTAAACTTGTATTTGCGGATGAGCCGACTGCAAATATAGACGATGAAAATTCTGCCGTAATAGCTAAAATTTTTCAAAAATTAAAAGAAAAAAATACTGCAATTATAATTGTATCCCATGATGATATATTTGACAGTATTGCTGATAAAATATATTTGTTAGAAGGTGGACAGCTGTGTTAAATGTAATTAATGTGTCAGAAATATTTTTAAAATCAAATTTTAAAAAGTTCATTTCATCTATTTTATCACTTGTGACCTTTTTGCTTATAGCCAATTTATTATTGGGCTTTATTTTATCAACAACCGGTGTTCTGTCTGATTCTTTAGCAGACAATAATACAATGCATTTTATGGAGATCTTAATTGACAGCAGTATAGAACGTGACATAGAAGAAATAAGAGAAAATCTTCAAAAAATAAAGCATGTCGAAAGTATTATATGGGATTATTCACATCCGATTCTGCTAGAAGCCGTTAATTCCGATTCAAATGCCATATTAAATATTATTGGAATACCTAAAGCCGCTTTAAAATACTTTGGTGCAGAAACAGATAAAGAAGAATATTTTTTTATACCGTCAGGCAAAAAGGATTTATTTGATATCGGTTCGGAGGCAATATTTGAGGAAGGCGAGTATGTCATAAATGATGACGGTAAACTGGATGCCATTATAACGGATCATTATGTAAAGATTGATGGTTATTATAAAGAGTTTGATTTTGATATGCTTCCTCCTGAGCTGGCTTTAATTGATGAAGCCAGAATGTTGGCTATTGTAGAAAAAATGTCTCCGGACGGTAAGCTTTATGTTAAGAGAGTGATTTTAACTGTTGATGATATATCGTATATGAAAGAAATAGAAACACAAATAAATAAAATATATCCTGATGTTACAATTCGTTATTCCCTCAAATACAGTAAAGATTTACCTGCTTTTTCTGTTATACTTATTGCCGGTAGCAGTATTATTATTTTATTCCTGTTAATTATTTGTGTTATCAATATAAGAAATAATGTTAATCAGATATTAAATACACGGAACAGAGACATAGGTTTACTGTCATTATTCGGAACTGATGAAAAAAATATTAAATTAATTTTTATACTAGAGTTTGCATTTTACGGTTTCATGGCATTTATTTTTTCTACTGTTTCTGTCGCTTTAATATTCGGATTATTTAAACTGGCATTGAATGTTGATTTGCTGACCAATTATTTTTATTTCTATGTGTTACTTGATTTAATAATCTCAGTTGTGATTTTCTGCCTGATAAGCATAGTCCAAATAAACAGCAGACTGAAAAAACTTAACAAAGAAAAATTATTTAAGGAGTTTTTAAAATGAAAAGAATGATTTTTATCATAGGAATATGTGTTTTTATATTATCAGGCTGTTCGGGGAAAACGAAACTTACGAGTTTACAAAGTATAGATTCAATTGGCTATATTACTGATATAAAAAACGGTAAGCTTTATATGAGTACGAAAAACTTAAGAACTGATAAATCGGAAATAATGTATTATAAAAATTCCTTATTAAAAAAGAGTTTATTCGTAGATAATTCCTCAGTTTCATCTTATCATTTATTAAAAGGAAATAATGAATCAATGAGTTTGTTATTTGATTCTAAGCAAAGCAAGCTTTACAAAATCGACTCTGAAAGAACCAGAATTTTAGGAGAAACTTTGAATTACGTTTTCTTTTACATAATAGATGATGACTATATTCACATACATCAGCTAAATAAAATAACAGGAGAAATAGAATTTACGGACAAAATAATAGAAATTACAGGTGAAATTATTGGATCAAAAGCAACCAGTAATTTTGACACCGACGAATTATACTGGTACTATAGTATGGATGGGAAAACTTACAGGTGCAAAATTAATTCAAATAATTTAAAATTAATAGAGGTCTTAAACTACCCTACAAGCAATATATTTTGTTTAGATAAATCAGGAGACATATGTTTATGCTTATATAATGCAGCAAATGTACCGTATTCTTTTGAGCCTGTTATAATAAGAACAGATTCTTCATCAGTTGAAATTACTTTACTTAATAATGATTTGGATGAAGGAATGATAGATTTTTCACTAATATATAACGACACTTTTTATATGGGGTACAGAAGTGGTAGTCTGTTAACTCTCTACTCCTGGAATCAATCAGACAGCCTAAAAAAACTCAAAGAGTACGCAAATGTCCGTGATATAGCCTGGACTATATATGATGATAAATTATACATATATTATGATGAAAAACTGAGCAGAATAAATTAATTATCAAAATGTATTTTCTGCGGAAGTTTTTAGTAAGCCGGAAAAACTTAGAAAATTTGACTCTTTGTCAAGTGTTGAGGTATGATGTATTTGAATCATGCTAAATTACTTGGCTTATAGCCTTTTTAACATT
>ERZ777010.756-NODE-756-length-28336-cov-732.099996_pt1 | contig 28336 bp, 42 predicted proteins | sample MGYA00374963_ERZ777010 | MGnify/ENA primary metagenome ERZ777010 (study PRJEB29309, sample SAMN06268256) | bioreactor metagenome | isolation source: Joint BioEnergy Institute, California, USA | place: USA:Joint BioEnergy Institute, California, USA | collected...
TTCAATGATTTATAGTGCTTGTCTTCAAAAAATTCATCCTCTTGGATAAAACCTAATATTCTATCAGTTTGTGAATCTGTGATGTGGATCAAAAGTACTCACCTCCCCTATAAGAAACGTTCTCGGTATCTTACCCTGACTGCGAAAGAGTTTGACGGAAGCACGACGAAAATGTTTTCGCCTTTTTGCAATTTGAAGAACGTTGCGCCAAAATCTTTTAAGTCGTTTCGATTTTCACCGTTAATAAGCAATTCTTTTGTCACATGGTCAAACGTAATAATATCGCCAACATCCGCTATATATGGCACTTTGTTCGATTGATTAGGATTAATTTTGAAGATATTGATCGAATACACGCCGCATGAAATCGGTTCGTTTGAACCATATTGACCGACGTGAACAACAATTTGAGCAACTTGTCTAGTGAATTTGTTCTCCGTATCAACCCACTCGACTGTACGTCGAGTATGATGCCTTCCTGTCGATGTGTCTACCATTGCAAAATATGCCCGCCAACGGTTTCCTTCTCGTGATAGTTCTACATGGCCGGCAAAATCGTTCCAGTTTCCGGGCTTGTCACCGTATTCGTTGATTAGATACTTATAATTGTTGGCGTCACCTGCTCTCGCTTCGCCCCAGGCCAACGATTGTAATGTACGGGTATCTTTCATAGCGACTTTTCCGACTTGGTTGCCGTTTGGGTCAAGTAAATATATTTCAACTCTACCGACTTGCCGTGCTGCGTATCCGTTATATAAAGCGATCCATGCCGTCATTTTAAAATCCTTCAGCACTTCCGGCAAACTTGTTTTGATTGCCGGCCCGTGCCATGTTGAGCCGGTTCCGTAATCGCTCGCTTGGAACCGTGTTCCGTTTGTCTGCATTGTTCCCGCAATGTTGCCGTCGATTTCACCCGGTGCAGCTGTCGTCCAACCGGTAAGACTATCGCAATCCGAATAAAAAACACGCTCATACTTCGTGTATGGCGTGTCTGTCACATCGATCGGCTTCCCGATCATCATGTATTCATTGTTCTGATTCTGTATAAGTGCAAAGGTGACGGGCTGCAAGGCTTCTAGTTCAAAGATCGGATCTCCCGGCGCTGTTCCGTTGTAATTCAACGAAACAACGTCGGACGGGAAAATGGCTTCTTTTTCGGGTCCGTATTTGTATGGATCAGGACAAATAAATCTGATGATTCCGTGTCCCCATTTCACGATTTCTTCTAAATCCAATGATTCATCTACAACCGCAAAGTATACACGGTCCGGTTCATCGTCGAAAATCAATTCTTGCGGTGTATCGGTCACTAACCACCATGCTAAGTCTTCCTTTAACTTTTGGAGATCGGGGAAACTATTAGCTTTAATCAACACAGGAACTTCAATTTGTCTTGGATTCGTTACGGTATCTGTCAGGTACCCGCCCGGCAAACCTGGTACAGTCAAAATATTCCGTTGGAGAGGTGCCCAAGGAGGACGTTTTCTGCCTCGAATTATTGTGATATAGTCTTTTCTAATTCCGCGAAAAGTCATTCCATACACGAAAACTACCTCCCCCTAAAACGTTTGAGCCGATTGTCATGCAATGTGTTGAGATCGTTAACCGGTTTACGAATTGCTTTTGCGACTTCATATTCTCCGATCTGCACAACAAGTGATTGGTTATTGATGGCTTCAAGTTGATTTGTCTGCACCTGAAGCATCATTTTAAACAATTCAGCTAACTGATTGAATCCTTCTCTCAAGATCATTAATTCATTTTGTAACGATGGGCTATCTACCTGATGTTTTAAAAGCAACTCTTGTTTGTTTGCTTTAATTGCTTGTGCTGCAGAACTAATATTAAGTGAAACTTTTCCCATATCCGCGTGGAATTTTTCTTTGGTAGTTTTCACTACATAATCTATTGCTTTTTGTATATAGCCAATATTACGCTTTATACCTTCTGCAATACCGGCAGGAATCCACGGAGCAACTTCATCCCGCATTACTCCTGACGGAGAGTGAATCCTTAGCGTTCTCTTAATCTCATTTTCAATTGTCTTAGCAAGCGCTCTAGCTTGTTTTCTTAACGGGCCATCCATGTTTCTAAGACCTTCAATCAAGCCTCTTACAGTATCTCTTCCAAGCGCTTTCCCGCTATTTCGTAAACTTCCTAATTTCGCTACGGTTGATGATAAAGATAGCAATTTATTAATAAAATCTTTTTTCGCTTGGTCCAATTCTTTATTTGCAGCTGCTGTTAAACTTTTGATTTGTGCCTGTGTTGCTTTCTTCAACGGTTCTAACTCAATTGCCGCCTGTTGTGCTGCAATTTTGTGTTTTTGTCTCCACAGATTTACATAATTATTGAGCTCAGTAGCTGACATGGACGCAATGGCTTGAATCTCATCAGCATACCCGATGCCTAACTCCCGCAACTCGTTCACAAAATCTTTTGGTGCTCTTTTTGATAGCTTTTTAATGTTGTCATAAAACAGGTTCATCACTTGAAGCTGATTTTGTAAATTTGAAAACAAAGATTGTTTAGAAACCTGTTCGATTTTAACATCATCAAAGAGCCCAAAACTTTGATAAATTTCTTTTGTTCTTTCCGCCAACTGTTTATTGTAATTCTCATTCGCTTTTTTTATGTCTTGAGCAAGCTTATCATTAATTGACTTGACCTTCTTTAAATAAGCATCGCTAGCAGACTTCACACTTTTATTTAAGCTTTCCCTAGCTTTCTTTTCTGCAGCAATCTGTGCAGCAGTTCTTTTTGCTGTTAAATCTTGTATCCTTTTGATTTCTAAGTTGACTTTCCTTACTTGATCGGCAGTCTTAGCATAATGGGAACGGATATATTTTAGTTCTTTGATATATCCAGAAGTACTAGTTATGCCCATTTTGTATTTATACTGGGCCTTAGACATTGCTTCATTGAATGCCTTTTTTACGGCATTTGCCATCGCAGTGGCGCTCGCTACGGTCTTTTTCGTGTTTTTCTTAATCCCAACAGAAAAACCAGCAGCATAGTTTTTCCCTTCCTTCTCCGTTTCTTTAGAAGGAGAATGGGAATCAATTGCTCTTTTCAATGCAGAAAGAGCCATTTTTCCGAGACTCCATGCTGCTCTCCCAATAGGCCCGCCACCTGATCTGATTCCGATTTCAAATCCTTGCCAAAAAGCCGTTCCTGCGCTGCGCGTTCTGACACTCCGTAATCCTGACTCACCTTTACTTGCGACTGATTTACCTGCTGAATAAGCTCCTCCTTGTTGCGATCTTAAGCCGCCGACAAATTGTGTTCCAGCTCTTCTACCGCCGCCACCATCAGTCGTTTTTCCTAATGTTCCAGACACCATTCCGCTTATAGTGTTTGCTGCGGATTTGTTACTCATATAAGTCGAAAGAATTCCTTGTTGATGTTTACTACCTTTTTCTTGACCATGTTTTCTGGCGCTATCTTTTCCTTGAGCCAAACCTTCATCCGTTGCACTTTTTACGCCTGCTGCAGCTTGTTTGTTGCCGGCTTTTGTGCTCTCTAGTCCTTGTTTATGAGCCTGTCCTTTGTCCTTACCTGCTTTACCCGCACGATCTTTCCCTTTCTCCATTTCGGCTAAGGTTTCATTGACCATTTGTGTTGCTATTTTCTTAGCCTCATCTTTTGTCATTCCTGTAGATTCGAGAAAGGTTTGCAAGTGCTGTTGGTATAACTTTTTCGTTTTCTCAGAAAAGTCAGCACTTGATTTTAAAACTTCTTCCGTGTGAGCTTTCCACCGCTCAATGTATTCTCGATCGGATTCCTCAATTTGAACCGTGAATCCGTTCATATCGGTAAAAAATTTCTTTTGCCGTTCGAAAATTTTTCCGGTTGCAATATCAATCAATTGTCCGCGAGTATCTAAATTCTTTGCTAAAGAGCTAAGAGCTGCATCTCTTTCTTGCGCTGCTCGCGCTAACATTTCATTAGTGCGAGTTTCGACTCCGACCATTAGATTGTTATATTGCTCTTGACTAATTTTCCCTTGCGTGAGGGCTTTCTCAAAAGTTTTTTGTTTTTCCGCATACCATTGATTCGCGGATTCAACTGATTTCTTATATGCATCATTAATTGTTGTAAGATACCCTTGAGCTTCTTCTGTTAATATCTTCCCTTGATTACTAGCGATTGATTTTTGAATAGCAATTAATTCATTTTGAGATCTTGCAAATTCCAGGGAGCCTTTTTGCATTATCGAAAGAGCTTCCTGGTATTTTGCCGCAAATTCAGCCGGCATTTTTGATAGATCATTTTGGTACTTATCATGAGCCACTTTAATGGTGTCTAGTGCTTTTTTATAATTAGCAATATCCTTATCAAAATTTTCAATGATTTGATTAGTCATCTCTTGGGCTTTCTTTTTCCCTGCATCGCCAGCAATACCATAAACATCATTAATCGCATTAACTAACTTGTCCCTTTGGGTTTCGAGCGCCGCAATGACTTGATCAGCCATCTTAGAAAAAGCATTGACCACTTCTTGTGAAGTTGCTTTCGCTTTTTCTCCCGACATTGTTTGAAGGGCTGTTAATTTTAACTTTGCGCCCTCATACAGATCGGTATAACCTTTAACGCCTTTCAAAGTGCCGGCACTCAAATTTTCACCGTATCTTCGAGCTATTTTTTCATGTTCTTCTTGTTTTCTTTTTAACTTTTCTGTGGCCTCATGCGCAGCATAAAGTCCTAGTCCCAATCCGCCTAACGCCGCAGTTGTCCCAACAATCGCTAGACCAACTGGACCTGTGAATGTCATTAGTGCCCCAATTGCTGCAGTTAGGGTTCCAACTGCTCCGACAACACCAGTAATTGCAAAAGCTAATGCACCTGTAGAAGCAATGACTTCCTGAGTATCACTATTAAGTGAATTCCATTTGTTAGTTAAATCTGTTATAAATCCCGCTGCACCTTTCAATGCCGGAGTTAAAGCATCAGTCAATCGTATTTTTGCTGTTTCTAAAGCTCCGTTCATTTCTTCTACAGCACCAGCTAGGTTATCTTTCATCGCACTTGCCGCTTTTTGTGAGGCCCCGTCAGATTCACGTAAAGCTCGAGACAAATCACTTAATGCTTTTGGACCTGCATCAACCAAGTTTAAGAAGCCCGTCATTGCTTCTGTTCCAAAAATCGTTTGGAACGCGTTTAATTTTTGTTCTTGTGTTAGATTTTTCGTTGCCTTTTGAAGTTTACTAATAACCTCCGGAAGAGGAAGCATGTTTCCTTGAGCATCTTTTATATTAATTCCCAACTGGTCCATTACTGCTGCCGCATCTTCTGTTGGTGAAATTAATCTTGTAAGCCCCATGCGGAGTGATGTACCAATCTGTTCAGCTGCCATTCCTCGATCCCGCATAATTCCTGTTGCTGCAGCTAATTCCTCAACAGAAATTCCTAACTGCTTCGCGATCGGTGCCGCATATTTGAAGGAGTAACCCATATCTAAAATGGATGCATTAGAACGGTTCGCTGCCATTGCAAATACATCGGCAATATGAGCCGATTTAGATGCTTCTAACCCGAATCCGCGAATGGCGGCAGCCATAATTTCAGAAACAGTGGCCATATCTTCTCCGCTTGCCTCAGCTGCGGCAATAACACCAGGCATTGCGGATAAGATTTCGTTAACTTTAAAACCGGATGCGGCAAGCTGTTCTTGACCTTGTGCCACTTGGCTAGCTGATTTAGTTGTAGACGCCCCAAGTTCTAGAGCTTGATCTTTCAATTGTTGTACTTGTTCAGCTGACGCTTCGGAAATCGCACCAACACGGCTAACCTGATAGCCAAACTCCATGCCAACCTTAACAGCGTCCCTCATTGCAAAGGTAACAGCTGTAACGCCAGCAGTCGCAGTTACTCCTACTGACGTTCCGATTGATTGCATTCTGCTGCCGATTTTATTCATGTTATTTGTAAAACCAGCAAATGCAGAATTCTGCTTGTTCATTTCCTTTTGCAACTGATCAATTTTCGATGTTGTTTGAGCCAACTCATTTTGAAACCCATTTAAAGCCGCAATAGCTTTATTCTTTTCAATGATAAGTTTTTGAGTTTCTTCTGACTGAGCTCCGGTTACTCTGATAACCCGTCTATATTCCTCTTCGAGACGATTAATAACTTTTTGTTGGACTTCAATTTTTTTCGTTAATTGATCTGCATAAAGCTGTGTTTGTTTTAATTCATCACCAAAAACGCCAGCTTCGGAAGCTGCAAGCCGATATTGAGACTGAATCTTCTGCATTTGCAAAGATAAAGCATTCATTTCTTTGTTAAAACGAATGCTCTCTTGCTTCTGCTTAAATTGATCAATGTATTCGTTAGTTTGTTTGATTTGATTTTGTAATTTATTTAATTCAGCAGTTGCGTAGTTAAGCCGCCTTGCTAAATTTTGAGTTTCCTTCGCATCTTCGCCTTTTTTTGCGACTGAATCTTTGTATGCTTTCTCAAGTAGAGAAACCTTTTTTTTCTGCAAATCAATTTGTCTGTTTAAAAATTGACTTCTTGCCTCAGCTTGTTTTAATTCATTCCCCCAATTTTTAATACTAGTACGGGCTGCTTCGAATTCAGATTTAACAAGTTTCATCTGTCGTGCGACAGAGCTCATTTCACTTTTAAATTGAGTTGAGTTTGAGTACAAACGGATTCGGACATCTTTAGCCAAGTTCTCACCTCCCTCCTACCTTAAAACTTGATCAATGTAGAGAACTTCACTTTCTTTCTTAGAATTTTTCCTTCTCGCCAATAACTTTAAGTGATAAACAATGTCCATTTCGTCTATTTGATTTTGAGTGAAGCCGATATCAATTAAAGAGTTATATAAGTCCTGAACGGCTTCACTCATGGTCAGTTTTTTGATTCACTTTGATCATTTTTACTTTCTTCGTCCGAAAGCATTTGAATAGCAATTTCAACATTCCCTATCACATAATGAGTTGTTGCGTAAACCGTATTAAGAATTTTTCTAGCATCCATACCATTTTCAAACTGCTCAATATCAAATTTGTTTTCAAAAACATCGCAAACAAATTGAAAATATTTGTCGAAATTTACTTTGTCTACATTTCCTTTTTCGAACTCGTCCGAAATTTCACTGGCTTGTCGAAAGAGCTTACCAGGAATAAAGCTCGGAGTTACAAAACGTTTGTCTTTTCCGTCAATTTTTAAAGTGATTGATAATGATTCCATTTATTTACCCCTCCAGTTAAAAATTTAAAAAACAAAAAAAAGAGAGAGCATAAAATCTCTCCCTACACTCCTGCAAATACTGCTCCTTTATACACAACCTGATCGAACCATTTATTACCTTGTGTAAATTCAGTTCCATCTTCCGCTTGCGCTTTCCACCGACCATTATATTCCAACGGCATAAAACGAATGGTTAGATTCGCAGTTTGCGGGTTAGCATTTGCCTCATCTGTCTGCCCTTCAATAGGGACTAATTGAGGCTTACCTTTCAAGAACCAGTAATAACGATATCCACCAGTAGAAACTTTCGAACGAAAACCAAGAGCAATTTCACTGATATTATCGTTAATGCTAGCAAATTGCACACCATTTTCTTCTTGATGCCCGAAAATTTCTTTTTGCAAAGATAACGGTAGATCTGCCACTCCTATAGTTACTTCTATATCACCCATGCTGTTCAAAACAGCATAAGCACCGTTATCTGCATAAAAAGTATTTGATTCCGTTTGAGGATTTACCGAAACGTTTACCGCTCCTGGAACAGGTTCAGGTGTTGCATAGACAGGTTCTGCGTCACGAGAATCTGATGTAAGTTTTGCTATATGAAACATATCTAAGCCGTGAATAACTTTTCCCATAATAAAAACCTCCTAGAAAAATATTTTTTGGTATCGCATCGCTTTATGGTACACATTTACATCTTCTTCATACAGATCTACTGAACTGTATCTCGAATACCCTAAAGACTTCATCACTTTATCGACTTCTTTTGCAATCGGTGTTTCTTTTGAAACGGTTGATTCGTTTGTAAAAATACTGATCTGAAATCGTACTTCTGACGTGATTACTTGGTTATCTGCAAACGAATCGTCGGCATTATTGATTTCTGTATACACAATTCTTGGAAAAGCGTTAACATCTGGCGCTTTTCGGTTATGAAAGCCTCCTGTACATAGCGAAACAAGTGTAGAATTCGCCTTTAGACCCGCTAATAATTCTGTTTTTGCATCAAAACTCATTGTAAACACACCTTATCAAGCTCTATCAATCATATCCATATACACCTTTTCCATTGCTTCCAAAGCCTCTCCTTCACCTTCGTCGGCACCCTTCTCTACGAAGGGATACGGAGGCATTTTGGACGTACCATATTCCAAAAACTTCGCTCTCCAAGCTACTTTTTTATTTGGACCTACCGTAACAAATTTTCCTTCATCACTTTCCTGCGGGCGTGAAACGGTAATATTGTCCTGAATATGAGGTTGATTTTTACCGCTTCGGTTAACATTTTCTCTTTGATATTTGGCAATGATTTCGCCACCAACTTTCAACGCCTGATTATCTACTTTGTCTATGTCATCAGCAAGCTTCTCAAAAAACTGCCCCAATTCATCGATTCCATCAAATTCAAAATTAGCCATTGATATCAACCTCATTGCAAATAATCTCAATATATGACCTGGAATTTCTTGCATAACCAAAGTCCAATATGTCAAAAATACGACCATCGTATATAGCTCTCATATCATGCTTCAACTGCTTATTTTCTCGAATGACGATTTTCCTAGGTGCTTGTACTCCGTGAGCACCCGCAATCGTAACCTCTGGATTTCTCAAGCTGACGACCCCTTCAATCGAGCCCCAAACCGTGAATGCATCCTCATATCCTTCAACCCAATTACCTTCGTTGTCCTGAACTCGGGTTTTTCTTTGGAAAGTGATGCGTTTATTCAGTTTCGCTATTTTCATTTTCATTGGCGTTTTTACCCCTACCTTTTCTTGCAGGTTGCTTTATCTCATCGCCAAGAAAACCATTCTGTTGCAACTCTTCCGCACGCTCTAAATCGTTCGTGAAATACATCGAACCTTTTGGATGATACTCTTTTGTAAACCTATCGATAAAATCTTCTAAAACAGGATACTGTTTCATGATGCATCACCTCCATATTCCTTCAACTGCAACACAATACTTTCAAAAGCAAAATTTAATTTGTCAATTTTTACACTTGGATCTCGATTCTCATAATGCAGAGAAACGTATAGCATGACAGCAAGCTTGTATAGCTTACTTTCTGATTCAGGAACACCTGCATTTTTCAAATATTCTCTTGCTCCATCAATGAGAAGAGTGAGGATATCATCATCCTCACTCCCATCGATACGCAGATATTTTTTCAATTCTTCTAACGATAGATTCATTTCTCATACCCTCAATCTATTAAGCTTGAGGCGCAACTTTCGCAATACGGAAGGCAGATTTTAATTTGATTTGGTGGTCAAACCATGCTGTTACAACGAATGCTTGTACTCCAGTTTTAACATCTTTATCAGTTTCATAGAGAGCGTTTAGATCATAGTTAAAGTGAGAATAAGAGAAATCACCAACAATCGGATGAACCGCTGCATCACAAAATACAACAGGCTTACCAAGGATTTGTTCAGGTTGAGCAGTATATAAAGTGGCGTTTCCGTTTGCTAAAGTTTCAATAATATCGGAATAATCTTGATAAGTCATGACAATTTTCGCATTTTCACGGTAATCTTCGTGTAAATCTGCAATTGCAGCCTTAATAGCTTTATATAAGTTTTCTCCCGTCACTTCTTTAATTCCGCTAGAATAGAAGGACATATGTTCTTCACCAGATTTTGGAGTTGTAGCAAAAGCAACTTTCTTTTCTTTTGCAGCAACACCGGATTGAAGGGCTTGTTCTACTTTTGCTACTAGGTTTGCATCTGTTCCATTCAATACTGTTTCAGATACACCAGCAAACACTTTAAATTTGTGTCTCCCGAATTGTACGTTAGAACCAGTTGCTTTTAACTCTTTTGCTGTTTCTGTATCTGCAATAAAATCGTCATCATCAAGTGTAAAATCAATTTTTGGTACTTCAAGATTTGTAATTTGAGTAAATGTAGATAGTTCGCGTAATGGGTTTTTCACAAATGGCTCAGATAAAATTTCAGTTGAAACAGTTTTCGGTAAGAATTTATTACCGCCTGTTGTCTCATTATCCCCAAGGGCTTGACGAACATCAACAGAAACAGGACGTTGGTTAATTGTTGCCCGAATCAATTCTGCTTTCGCTTTAATCACTTTCTCTTTAGGATCATCGACAGAATTAATTCCATTTTTTGCTTCAAATTTCGCTTTTTGCTCTGCCTCTAACGCATCATGTTGCTCTTTAATCACGTCAAAACGCATTTTTAAATCGTCACGAGACTTTTGGAGGGCTTGAATATCCTCCATTGTAGCGTTTGGATCAATTGCTTTTGCCGCTAATTCCTCTTCTACTTTTTTTAGTTGCTGACCAACAGTAGCCAGGTTTTGTTTTAGTTCATACAATGTTTTCATTAAAACATTCCTCCTAAAATAGTGTTTATATAAGCTGAATTCGCCTTCGCTTCATCAGCAATCCGCTGTCTTTTGGCCATTTCTTCAGCAGAAATGACCGTTTTTTGGTGGTTTTTCCCCTGAATTTTCAGTTGTTCTGGAACGTTTTTGTACTTAGAAAGGAATTCCTCACTTATGCAAGCAGCCATTTGATTCGCTTCTAACACAACATCACAAAGGCCATATTCAAACGCCTCATCAGCTGAAAGCCAAGTTTCGGCATCTAGCATTTCTTGCAGTTTTTCTTCCGTCAGCTTATCTCCGGCTTTTTGCAAATAAGTTTGTTTGCTGGAATTGCCTATTCGATCCAAATCATCAGCCACTTTTCGTAATTCGACAGCATTTCCCCATGTAAAAGTCCATGGATTGTGAATCATCATCATCGAATTTTTAGGCATATAAATAGTGTCACCAGCCATTGCGATGACACTTGCGATCGATGCGGCTAAAGCATCAACATAAACATTGATCTTGGCTTTATGCCGTTTCAGCATATTATAAATGGCGATTCCTTCGAATACGCTGCCGCCTGGTGAGTTAATATAAAGGTTTATGGCATCTACATCGCCAACTGCATCTAAGTCCTTTTTGAAACTTACAGCCGATGTGTCTGTTTCATCCCATTGATAAGAAACAATATCTCCATAAATAAAAATATCTGCCGAATTTGATCCATCAGCAGACATCTTTATTTCCCAATATTTATTCTTTTGGTTCGCTTCCTTTCCCACTTTTATCACCTCCTTTACGGTGTCTTGGATCCATATCAATCGGGTAAAGATCACCCGAAATCCATAATTGATCAGCTGCACCACCTCGGGGCGGAACGTCTTCTAAACGCCTTACTTCATCTGGAGTGAGGGCACCACTCCGCAACATCACTTGATAAAACTGTGTTCTTGCAGCAGTATCACCACGTAACAAGCCGCCTAGGTTAAATTTGAAGTAATAACCGGCTTTTCTTTCGTCTACAGTAAGCAATTTTCGGTTTAATTCATGCTCATATTGCCTAACGATAGGCGTTAAAGTCATTTGAACAAACTGAATCATCATTTGTTCGTTTGAAGAATAGCTTTGCCCCTCGTTGTCATTCAAGAAAGAAACTGGAACATTAAAAACGTTGGCCACCCGAGAACGAGTAATCCGTTCTGAAGCCAACGTATCAGAAGCAAAATATTTACGCTCGATATCTTTTACTGTTACACCCGGTTCTTGAAACAAAATCCCACCGTTTTCCCGGTAAAATCGCCTAAAATCATCGATAATTCTTTGTCTTTTTTCCTCATCAACATTCGTCCCGTATTCCAAGATAAAACTATCCTTTTTCTGCATCTCAGACAAACTAAACTCCTGGACAGCTTTATCATAATCGAGGGTGTTTTTTAATACGTTCAGTGGATTGATACCCGCCCAGCGAGATGCGCCGGTAATGTGCTTGACGTGGAACATATTCATGTTGTGAAAGTAATAAGTTCCATCTGTCCCACGCACTTCATACCATAAATTGTTGTCGTCCGTATTGATGAAAGGCGTAACATAAGCTGAATCTATTGGAACTAAGGCTTCCGGTTGCATTCGAATATCACGCATGATGATAGCGTAACCATTGCCGGTTTCATTCCGGGAAACCTCTACCTTGTTGATCCACTCAAACCCGGACATGTTCGGATTCGGATTATTAATCACGACATCTGCCGCCTGATTAATGACGACATCATAGTCTTTATATAGTTTTAATGGTAACGATGATAAAGTGTTTGCTAAACGACTAATCACACTGAAAATCGTTTCATTTGTGGCTAATTTTGAGTTGTCTATACCCCAAAACCGCCGTCCGAACCATGATGAAAAATCAAATGTTTGACCTTTCCATCCGGCAACAGCTGCCTTAATCGATTGCTTCAATCGACTATACCATTTCAAGTTCTCACCACCTTTCATTACCTGAATAAATCGTTAACCGATACAAATTTGATGTTCCCATTACCATGCGGTGTAACCATTTTTTTCATCACTTCTGTATGTGCATTCAAAAAGGCCGCAAACCCGTCTATTTTACGGTAGCGACCTTGTTTTGTTGGTAGCCAGTTTCCGTTTCTGTCTTCAACTAACTTAACATTATTGATATACCAACGAAATAATTTGTTTTTATTGAAAATAACTTTTCTGTCCAAGAAAAGTTCTTTCGCATCTTTTAATGCTGGGCTTAATGTGAGATATCCTTGACGAACAGCCAACGTATTAAACCCATAAGACTTTAAATCTTCCACAAGTCGATAAGCATTGGCAGGGTCAAACGTGATTAATTCGATTGTATATTTCTTTGATTGCTCCACAAACCAATCAAAAATAGATTGATAATCAACGTAATCACCTTTACATATTGAAAGAAGTCCTTCTTCTTCCCACTCTCGATATGGGATTTTTTCATTAGAGCTCAAAACTTTTTTCTTCGGAATCCATGAGTGAGATAACACAAAAACTTCACCTGTATCTAACGGAAATTCAAGGCATGCGCTTGTAAAATCCTCTGTTTGAGATAAATCAAATCCGCCAATACAAGTTTTCCCCTCTAATTTCTTTAAATCCAGGACCTTATCATTACGTTTTATTGTTTCAAAATCCAAAAAGGATTGTTCATCTGACTGAACAAAAATATTAAAGCGCTTCGTAATAAAGTCATTTCTTTCAGCCGGAATTCTTTTCGCCTTTTCCCATTCCTCGATCATATCTTCCAGCTTAATTGAAACGCCAAGGTTAGGATTCGCCTTCACCCACATTTCCGGTTTATCAAATTCACTTGGATCATCCAATTCAGCCAGGTAATAAAATGTTCTTTCATCCGTCACGGCACCATTTAAAACGTCACTACCCAGTTCATAATAATCCACCAACGGGCCGTCAAGCTGATATCCGGCTGTCGTAATATAAATGAGCAACGGTTGTTCCCTGGACCCGCGCGAATTTTTAATGACGTTGATCAATTTATAGTCTTTATACTCGTGAATTTCGTCAAATATCCCGATATGTGTATTTAAACCATCCAATTTTTCTGAATCAGAAGCCTGCGGTTCAATTTTAGAAAAAGTTTTATCATAATGAATAGCATCCCGCAATGTTCGAAAATGTTTTTTTAATTTCGGAGAAGATTTCACCATTGCTTTTGCTTCATCAAATAAAATCCTAGCTTGTTTCATTGAGTTTGCAAGCAACGGTATCTCAGCCCCATTTTCCCCATCTTTGCTTACTCCATACAATGCAACACCTGAAATTTTAGTAGTTTTTCCGTTTTTTCGGCCAACAAAAATAAGGCCCTCTTTAAAGCGCCTTAATCTTGTTTCTTTATGAACCCATCCAAACAGGCTGCCTAATATGAAATGCTGCCATGGTTGAAGGATGAGCTGTTTGAAATTTCCTTTAGACGGTTTACAAAACTTTTCTATAAAACGAATCGGTCTATGTCCTAATTCTTGATCAAAAACATAAGGAAATTTATCTGTTCCCGCTCTTTTTAGGTCATTTAAATGACGTTTGCAAGCCAAAATTACGTTTTTTGAAGCAATGATGTTTCCCTTAACTACCTGTTCAGCATACCAAGTTGTTAGTAAAGTCGGTGAAGGTTTTGAAAGTACGTGAATTACTCCATTAGAAGTCTTCGAAGTCATCTTCATCTTCATTCACTACTTTCTTACGCTGAGCAGGCGTCAAACCGAGTGATTTTAACAAATTGTTCAATGTCTGAACAGTTTTTGTAAGCTCGATAGCCAATGGATTTTTCACCAAATTAGTTGCTCCAGCCTTATTTGTATGCTCCATCAACAAGTCAGATTTTTTGATTTCATTTCTTAAACGTCTATAAAACTGATGAGTCTCGACATACAATTTTATTAATTGCTCATCAGATTCCTGGTAAGAGTCTCCAAGATACTCACGTATTAATTTTTCCGTTGGAACTGCCATTCTTTCGTTACCCCCCTTTCATGAAAAAATTATCCGCGTTGCAAACGAAGGGCCGCGTCCGGTCTGGCGATCCCCTGTTCCCACTTTTCGGGGTAGGGGGGATATCTTAATAAACTTCTGGATTGTTTGGTTTTGAATGTATCACCTTAATTTTATTACTTGCTTTCTTCTCCTCTTTGCTTGCTGCCTTCTGCCCTTTCTCCGGATGCTCCTCGTTGTGGCAAACATTGCAAAGACTTTCTAAGTTTTCAGGATCTAGCGCTTTTTCAGGATGATCTTCCAGATGTGCCTTGTGGTGAACAACATCAGCAGGCTTAATGATTCCTTTTCTTAGACAGCGTTGGCACAGATAGTTATCCCGTTTGAGTACATACTCTCTACACTTGCGCCAGGCTGTACTGTTATAGAATTTCTTTGCTTCTTTATTGCGTTTGTATTTGTCGTAGTATTGATGACTGTTCATCAAAACCACTCCGGTTTATTCCTGCTTGTTTCTGTTTTACGTTTTTCTTTTTCGTCCAAGCATTTTTCACAAAAGAAATAATCAATTCGTGTCCATTCAGTCATTCCTGTTGTGACATAATATACTTTGCTTGTTTTGCTATCGAAATGAACATACTTATGATCACACATGTCGATCGCCTCCAAATAAAAAGCGCCACGAAAGTCCCTAGCTACAATAATGGACTATATTTTCTTTCCGCACTTGACACATTCAGGTATTTCAAGATAAACTTCTCCATCTTTATAAATCGTAGTTGTTTCAATATCTCCACAACAATCAGGACAAGAGTTTAGAGGATCCTGAAGAGAGATTGTTTTCTCAGTAGGCAAGCCATCTTCCTCATCGACGTATTTGATTGTGATATTTGGTAGATTAAGATTCTTGTCATCTCTTGTTTTCCAATCAAAAGTAACCTCTACCTTTTTATTAATTTCTTCACCTTTATAAAAAACTCTCGGCACACTTCCGTATGAATCAAGTTCAATTGTTAGGAGTTTGTCTTGTTTCTGAATTTCTGGTTTCAACGGTTGATATAACACATTACCATTTTCAATAGGTTCTAGTCCTTCTTTTATCCTGATTTCATTAATTGTTAAAAGCCCCATTTCTAACATTCGTTGATATTTACTTTCATACGTTTCGGTTTTCATCATGAATCCCACTCCTTTATTTTCATTCGTGTTCACTCCAAATAAAAAAGCACCCCGAAGGATGCCTAAAAGTTCGTTACACTTCCATCATACAATTTAGCCAACTTCCCTTTCCCCAAGCATACTGGGCATTTTTCATCGAACATTTCTCTGCCACTAGGACTGAAACGTTTATTATTACTCTCAATAAGTTTATCAGTTCCGTAAACATCTAATTGTTTCGGAGGATCGTACCAGTTTAGTTTCTGCCCAGTTCCTTCGCATCGCAGGCACGTAACATACCCTAAATTTGTAGCCATATCAATGCATCTCCTCAATAATTCATTTACTATATTTTATCAAACAAATAAAACAAAAAGCACCCCGAAGGATGCTTAAAAGTCGGTTATCGCTATGCGAAATCCAACTGGCTTATTCTGCACCTGGTAGATAAGCACGTCCGGGCTAACCCCGAACCCTATTGGAGAGAACTCCGCCTCCCCGTCCTGCCTTCCATTCTAGCATGCCGATTTTTCCTTTGTCGAAATTGTATCCTTTGGAACATTTGGAACATCTGGAACATTTTTCGCTAATTGTTCCACTATAGAATCTTTCAACCTTCTAATATGAGAATGAGATAACCCCATATGCATTGCAATCCATCTGTAACTTTTCCCATCTAACAACCAGTGCAGCACTTCAAATTCACGCTCATCCTGAATGACATGAATGCGCTCTTGAATGATTTTCACTTTTTTCTCATACTGTTCAATTTTCTTCCATCGTTTCTCACGGCGCAAATACTCCCTATAAATCGGATCGCTCGTAGTTCCTTTTCCTTTTGGCAATGAAGCATCAATTCCGTACTGAGTAGTGATGCCTTCTCCTGCTTCTTCCATTGATTCCCTCATGATTCGGATTGAATTCAACATCCAATGATAATCTTTTAAGATTTGTTCGATTTCTTTCTTATTCATCCCGATCATCTCCTTGTTGATCATGCGAAAACCCATAACGCTTAACGCACCGGACAAACGGACATAAATTCCCTTTTTGTAGCCAAAAACATCCTTTGCAATGGTCATCAATAACTCGAATTTTCATTGTTTCATCTCCTTCAAGAACTATTGATTACAAACAAAAAAGGACACCAAACGAACGCAATTTTGCGTTGGTTTAGTGCCCTGGTTGTTCCAGTAGCAGTTATTAAATTTTTGACTCATATTGTTCATCAATCGTTAATTGTTTTCGCTAATGGATGAACTGTTCTAACTTCATGAAATAATCCTGTTTCTTCATAGGCAAATTTTGCTGAATCATACGCTTCTTCAGGAGTGTCAAACTTTTCAAGTAACAATCCATCTAAAAAAATCCCATATTTCATCTCTTTCCCTCCTAGTGTCATTTTTTCGTATAACTAATCTTACAAAGAACCGGCTTTCCGTTTTGCCAAACAATTGTCTGTTCACCAAATCCATTCCCCGGAACGTCTACTTTCTCCAGCTTTCCATCTATCACTCTATAAACAGCATTTTCTAAAAGACTAATCTCAGCCGTCATTTTTTCAATGTTGATATTCACCGGAATCCCTCCCGTGCTATAATAAAGTTAGCCCACATTGCCGGGAGAGATCTCGGCGTTTTTTTGTAAATTGAACATTTTATTCGAATTGCGAATTACTGATTAAACAGTTTCAAACACTTTTTACATGTAACTTTTGGTACGTTCAAAATCTTAGAAGTGTCTTTAATATCCCCAAACCCATTGTTGCAATCGTTGATAAGGTTACTTTTGCAATATTGACCACACAATGTTTTAAAAGAATCTTTTGAATCCGTAATATGAACTTTTCCTGTAGATAACTTCGTGACAATAAACAAATCTATCACCTCTTATGCTGTTTTCCAGCTCTCCACTTCCAATCCACAACACCAATCCTTTTCGGTCGATTGGAAAGATCGCATTTCCAGCCTGTGCGAATACGTTCTAGCTCATCTTGAGAAAGTTTATAGACTTTTACTTCCCCATGCATTCCGTTCCCTCCATAACTTCTCTCAATTTTTCGTAAATAAAACTTCTCGTTCCAGATCCGCCTTCATTCATCCGTTCGATGCATTCTTTTATTGCTTTTTCATACCGTTCAACCTTTTCAGCTTGTTCGATAAGCCAATCAACATAATCAGAATGCAAATTAGATACATTTTGACCTTTTTCTTGATGCTCTTTTATTCTTTTTTGAATACCTTTTATCATTTCTAAACGTTCTTTATCGTTCATCCAGTTCCCTCCAATGCTTCTTTTGCGATAGCAACAGCATCATCTATGTCGAGTGGAAATATCGATATAACGATATTTTCCAAAGCCTTCTTATACCGTTCTGCTTTCTCCGCCTGCTCTATGAGCCATTCGATTGTTTCAATATCTGACTTTTCCACTTTTATGGGTTCATTGACTTGGTAAAAATCTTTCATTTCCGACACTATCTTTTTTGCGAGAACTAACATTCTGTAGCTCATTCCGATCCCCCCCAATAACTTGTATATGTTGCTCTCGTATATGTTGCCGATGACTTCTGTTTCAACTTTTCTTCATCCTTTCCGACAAGAAATTCAGCAAATGCTCACGGATTTTCCACGCCATTTTCGGGCCGATCCCCTCGATCTCCTCTAACCGCCCTAGCCATTCCATCATGATTTCTGTGTCTTGTTTCATTTGCTGCTTGGCACCTGCTGCAAATCCCTTGTTCCAAGCTGCCATAACCTCTGTATGAAAGGGAGAAGAAATTTTCTCCCTCTCACGTTTGATTTTTCGAAGTGATTTGCCCATGAGATCACCTTCATCGTTCGGATTATTTTCGTATCGAATACTGACACTCTGTTGCCAAAACATATCTTCCATCTGCGAGTTGGATTATTGTTAATCCCGGTTCTTCTCTATCGTCACGAACGATCATTCCGTTAATAGTTTTACTTGTATCATAGTTAAAACAAACTTCCACAAATGATCCTAAGTTTCTTCCTTGTTTTGGGAATTTATCATAACCAACATTCCGATGAACACCCATTCATTTACTCTCCTTCTACAAACTGCGAATTAATTTACAGCGAACCATCTTCATATTCAGATTCATAACCACATCTAGGACAAATTGTAATTCCATAAAACCGATAGTCTGTACCATCCGGTGTACCTACTGACCATGTTTTTAATAGCTTAAAATGTTGACCTGTATCATCCATTGATAAATTTACTGGGTCTCCGGATTTAGAACCGCAATGGTAACATTGTCCTCCACTAATAGCAAAACCTGCTGTTGTTTCACCTATTCTATGAATTATTTTTGCGGGCAATGGGTAAGTTTGTCTCCATCCGTTTGACCATTTACAAAAAGGTCTCCATGCCTCGTAATACAACCATTTGAAGAATTTAAATATCGTTTTATACAGTAGCCACCAATGAAGGTTTGGTAGTCTCCATTTATCAAAATCCTTTTTTGGAACTAAACGCAAACTTGTATTAATTATCATTTTCCAGAAGAACCAACGTATAGGACGAATAATAATCCAACCGTATATTTTGAATAGCATTTTTATCAATTTCATATTCCCTCCAGTCACACAGTTTCGTTCAACCCCGAACCTTTGGAATCTCGCTACCGATTTTGCCTTGCAACCTCAAACACTCGGTTTCTATCATCAAGCGATCGCCATACCCAATGTTTTTTCTCATACTGATCAAACCAATATGGTTCGAAGTCTGCCCGTTGAACATAGCCTTGTTGTGTCCGTCCGTCTTCGTACAACCACACATCAACCCACAAATACTCGTCATTGCGCCTAATAATCGCTGAATAGTCCTCTTGTTTGCCGTCCTTCCAATTCCATTCGTATGTCTTGGTGTATCCGATCACTTCCCAGCCGGGAAAAGCACTCTGTATCCTGTTCAATATGCTGATATCCGCTATCTGTCCGTCTTCCACAAAATCAAAGATCGTCATCTGCATTGTAGTTACCCCCGAACCTTTGGAATCTCCGTTCCTCCTAAATGCTTGCAATCATTCCCCATCCTGCTACTACATTTCCGGAACAAGCGACAGCGTGTCATGCACGCCATCAGCTTGTCCTCACGAATCATCCATGCCGGCCGGTCGTCTGCGATCAAGACGTTTTGCATACTTCCAACTCCTTTATGGCGATTTCAACCCTCGGTGTTTCGCTGTACCATTTGGAAATATGCAAGTCTACCACTTGGCTGTCGTCTTTCCAAATGACGTTTTTGAGTGCATCTTTTATTGATTTCGCATAGTTATCTACATCGGGCTTACTTGTTGGCCGGAGCTCACCAGCTTCGGCCGCAGCGATTTTTTTCTTACTGAACGATTTAAGAGATTTCTTGTAAACCTTCACTGTAAGAGAAATAGGACCTTCCAACAGCTTGTCCGGTCGGTGTTCAGATGCAACAAGCCGGACGTAATTTTTAAAATCGCTCGATTTTTTCGGGTCATACATTCGGATATGGCCGTTTATGTTTGTGGCTCTCGGTCGCCCTTGAGCAACTGGTTCCCCATAGACAGTGAATTGAATCATCAGTATCCACTCTCCTGGCGCTGGTGATTGACGGCGTTTTTCCGCAGATACGCTTCTTCGATCTCCGACCATGTGAAACCGAGCATTTCGCCCAAATGAATGAATTGCAATAACAAAAACTCATAATCAAATTTGAAATTACCGTCATGGTATAGGCCGTTATATAGGTCAGTTACATCGGCCATAAGCCACAAAAATTGTTCGGTTATGTTGTCCGCTTTGGTTAAATTCCAACGTTTAAGGTCGAGCATGTCCGGTTCTGTGATCTCCAATCCAATCGACAAGATGAAATGCAGGCAGTCTACGTATTCTTCAAGGAGTGGATTGGGTCCAACATACTCAATAACGTCATGGCCCAAAATTTCGTCATAATGTACTGATGGAATTCCTATTCTCGGATCCTGGTCATGGCTCCAATATTTGAAAAATCTAGCCTCATTCGCCAACTCACCAAGTTCTACCAATAACGCAAGAATTTTCTTCGCCAGCCGATCTTCACCTTCTTGTCTCGGATGTTCCCGTTCAATCCTTTCGTCCAGCTGGCGCTGCAACTCAAACAACTTTGACAGATTCATCGTTTAGCCTCCCTGTGCATTTCTATAAGAGCATGGATTGTGTTTTGCTTGATTTCTTCCAGTAACTGAAATACCTCATGTGGCGTCAATCCTTCATCCTCTACAAGCCCAGCCATTCCCACAACAATCAACTGTTGGTTGATATTGTTTAAATCAAGTTTGCTCATTCCGCCGCCCCCTAAAATAGCATTCCTACCAAAAATCCCAAGATAAATCCTATCGACATGGCTAGTATTGAAAATACCGCATAAGTCAGAGTGTATGTTTTCACGATTGCACCGCCCTTTGAGTTGCTAGTAAATGTCGCAAAGTGTAGTAGTCCAAATCATAGATGGATTGACCTTGATGTTCATGAACTCCTAGATCAATTAGCTGTCTAATAACAATTTGTCGCTTCAATTCCTGGCTAAAGCTGATCGTTTCAATCCTCAATCTTCGACATCTCCTTCCCGATCTTGATTCTCTCTGCTATATACATGTGTTCAAGTTCTCCAAGCGACAATTCGTACAGCTGCCTGCCATCTTTCGATTCATACACCTCATGATTGATCAACCAATCAATTAGAAACTTCTTTCTCTTTTCGACTGCTTCTTTTGGAACTGCCATTTCGTTTAATACCCTCCATTCTCTTTGCTAACTCTAAGAACCATTCACGATCCTTTGTGTCTAGTGATAAGTCAATCAATATGTTCAAATCATCGTCACTAATAGATTGATCAAGTTTTTCAACACGATAAGATTCAAACATGCCGAGATTGTTTCGATATCCATAGAAATATTTTTCATCGCTATTAATAAATTCCGTGTAAACCTTTCTTAGATAAACATTTTCAGATTCCGAAATATAATCAACGTACCCGTAAACATAACGTTCATTGACCTTCACTCTCACCCAATCCCCGACATTGATCACCTACTACACCTCCTAAATCCGCCCTCTTCTCCCTCGACAAATGGCTAATATCGCCACTTCGTCTGGATCACGATCAAAATGTTCAGCAAGTTCTTGCACGATCTCAAACGATGTTTTTCCATCCTTTTTCAGCTCTTTCCAAAGCCGGTCAAATTCCTGCACTTCTTTCGAATCCCAAACAAAATTGAGGTTTTCACAAGCTATATAAATGCCGTTCCTGCATTCCGTCATATACCGATTTTCAATCCCCGCAACAGCTTTTGCTTCTGATGCCAAACCGTTCATATGCTTTTTCAATCCTCCTTCTGTTTCGCTTCATCCGTTCATCAAAAGTGCTGTTTGCTCTGCAAGTACAAGGCTGTATTTTCCATACTCCGGGAAACATCTCTGTATATGTCCGACCGTAACCGTGGCAGTGTTTACACATTTACATCACCTTCCTACCTAAGCCTTTATCTTCTTTCTATAGTCATCCGTAAACAAATCAATAAAGTCAGATTTTTCGTACATACGGCTTGATGCACGTTTCCCGACTACTTCCGGCAATGTTATGTCATCAAAATTTGTTGTATATACTGTTGATTTTCCCTTTCTGGCATTTACAAGCTTCGTCCATTCGTTGACATGCCAGGAAATATCAGCTTGTTTATTTGTTTCTAACCCAACATCATCAATAACCATGACATCAAAACTCTTAAACTCTTCATAAAACCTTTGATAGTTTGTATCATTTCCGAATGTCTGTTTAATAAGACCGAAAAGGTCAACTGATTCAATGTAAGCTGTTTTAATTCCCTTGGATTTTGCTGTTTTGGCAATCGTCTTAGCAAGATGTGTTTTTCCAGTTCCTGTTGAGCCCATTATCAATAAGTTTTTTGTTTGCTCATTAATGATTGTTTTTGTATATTTCATTGCTGTATCTAGCGCATTTTTGGTAATCTTGTTATATGTCTCGTAATTTTTAAATCCGCAAGCATCATCTTCATCTATGCGATACCATTTGTTGAGGATTAATTGTTTCTTCCGGTTTTCCAATTCTTGAGTAATCTCTTTTGAATATTTTCCTTTCATGCAATTTGAACAAATTTTTGATACAGAGTATGTTTCTTTTTGTCCGTCGAGTGTATATTCCCACTCGAATATATTCGGTCGTCCGCAACGATCACAAAGTACATTTCGAACTTTAACGTTTTCAATTTTCCCTGATAGATCAGGGCGGCATTTGTATATAAGATGTTCAACACGATGTAACCCTAATAAATTTAGAACTGTAGTGAATTCCATACAAACACCTCTTTAGTAAGGCATTTCTTCAACCATTTTTCTCAATTCGTTATCATCTATCATTTCAGCTCTTGCCTCAGCTGCAGCTTGTCTCCTTCTGCTTTCTTCTCCTTGATCAAATAGTGACCGTTTTTTATTTGAAGGGTATTGGATTATTTTCGATTGTTCGTAACGTCTTTTTTCTTTCATGACATCATCAACCGTAAACAATTTACGCCTGTACCAATCATTCAAAATTCGTTCTAAATATCTAAAGGGTACTTTAGGATTTTTTAAGGCTGTTTCTTTAATCGCTAGGCAAATAACTTTTTTATTTCCATTGAAATCATCTACCCATTTCCATAAACTTTCCATCTGAATTGGCGTTAATGGATAAAAGTTTTTTTCGTAAAGTGTGATCGGGTTCTCTTCTTCTTCTTCTTTCTTTAATATTTCTTTAATATTTCTTTCTTGGGTGAACTCTGGTTCATCTGGTGAGGTGAACTCTGGTTCATCTGGTGAAGTAACCTCTTCTTCTACAGGTGAACTCTGGTTCATCTGGTTGCTTTTAGTTCTACTGTTTACTTTCCATTCGTCATAATTTTTGTTAAAGGCTATTTTTCTCGTCTGGTTAAAACTAGCTTTTTTCGTTTCGATCAAAACATTCATTTCTATTAGTTGGTTAATCGCTTCTTGGACATTCCTTTTAGAAAAACCAGTACTATTTACAAAGAAACTTACAGACAGTTCATGATCTTTCCTATTAAATCCATAAGTCATTCTCCAAACAACCATCAAAACGTTTAATTGTGTTGCTGTAAATTTTCTTTTTACGACTTCTTCTAAAATTTCATGAGCAATAGGAGTAAAACCGTTTTCTTTTTGTGGACTTGCCATATCACCTCGCCTCCCTTTAACAAAAATTATTTCTTCTTGCAAACCGCCTTCATTCCATCAATCTTAATCAGTTCCAATTCTGGATGCGTAATTTTCAAGTAACCTATTACATAACGTTTGAACAGAGAAGGGCGATTTCTCGCTCCTTCCGTCAGCCAAACGTAACAGTCGGGTATAGAAACAGGTATTTCGATCATTCAATATCAAAACTCTCCTGCTCAAAGGCGCTTGGTTTTTCTTCCTCTTTTGGTTCCTCATCTTCTGTAAGCTCAACGGCTTCTCCATCAATTGTTTCAAGTTCTTGTGCTTCGTCTGTGATATCCTTTACCTCTCTCGTTTCTTCATCTTCACTAAATGCTTTTTGCATTTCGATAGAGAGAATTCCCCATTTGGAAAGCATATTTTTTAGAACCGTTTTCTTTGCCATGGCATCCCAATCTTGTTTCCATCCATAATCAGATTTGCTGAAACGTTTCCGATGCTTTTCAACTTCTTCTTTGGTCCAGTAAACTGTTTTCCTGAATCCATTAATTAATTCAAAGTAAGCTGCGTAACCAATAACTGCGTCCGATTTTTTTCCATCAAAATCAATTTCAAATTCTTCTGTTAGACGGTTCCACTTCTTTAATTCACCTTCATATACCTCAATTACATTGATTGATTTATACTGACCTGTTCTAAGTGCAAGCTGAATATATCCCTTGTAACCTAACTGGAATTGAGCCTTATTGCCGTATGGAATGATCCATGCGTATCCGAGATTTTTGTCTACCGGAAGGTCCAATGTCGCAGCAACCATTGCGCTTGAAATGATGGACATTGGGTCACATTTTTGTAATGCAGCCTCGCTGCTGTATAAGTTCAAAATGGATGTCGCGAATTGCGAGGCCCTTTTGCCAAGAACCTCTTCTAATCTACTTTTTACAGTTTGACTTTGAAGTAAAGATTTTAATGTAACCCCAGTAGTAGGTGCTTTGTTTTCTTTTTTAGTTGCTAACTTGTTTTTTAAATCTTTTGTTGTTGCCATTTATTTCATCCCCCCTATCCAATTTGTTTGATGCTAAATTTTCGATAACTTGAAGGCTTGATAACCTGTTCATAAACCTGCGGAAATTGTGACTTTAGTTTTTTGGTGTCTACTCTATTAGATGTAACGGACTTCCAACTAACCTGATAGTTTTGTACAAAACCAGTTTCTGCATCTTTCAATTCGTTTTTGATGGCATTTTCAAGGGCTTTTGCTCGCTCATCTAGTTCCTTGATGGTCTCTTTTAAGGAAAGGTATTCATCGATTTTGTCTTTGTACTCACGTTTCAAATCAATACTTTTTCCTTGTTCTGCCTCTGCATACCGTTCCTTTAAATACTGTTCTGCTGCCGACGATCCATCTAATGCAGGAGGAATATTCTTTTCAACGTGATTTTTCCAAAAATCAATTTCCGCTTGGAAAATCATCTGGATTAGTTCATCATCACGTTCGATCTCTTTCCAGATGAATTTTTGTCCGCCGATCAAAACTGCGAAATACCCTTTTTTGTACTCTGGACCAAGAACGCCGAGATAATGCTGTACTTGAACGATGTATGCTTCCGGTATTTCATCACCTTCCCATTCTTTCGAGAGAAAAGCAGAAGCTGTTTTGCATTCCAATATAGCTTTCTCACCGACAACGAATCGGTCGATATTTGCGATAAGGAATTCATGATGAGGATGTTGAAACATCACATTTCGTTTCCGTACTTTTTTCCCCGATCTTTTTTCGAATTCTTTTGCAACTAAATCTTCCAGAAGTGTTCCAAAGTACGCAGCATCATTTTGTATTTCTTGCGGAACAACCTGACCCGTTTTTTCAAGCCACAACTCGAATGGAGTTTTGTATTTGTTCAAACCTAAAACTACAGATGCATCAGAGCCACCAATCCCTTTTGTTCTTGCTTCGAGCCATTCTCGACGATCCATATCAGATGTTTTAGCAATAACTTGCATACAATCGCTCCCTTCGAATATAATGAATGTAAATCGATTTGTTTTTTAGGAGCTCACTTGGCAGAGTGAGCTTTTATTTTGCAGTTTGAAACTTGAAATCATAAACTTCTGAGAGATAGCGTTCTAAATTGTCTCGCAATACCGTTTCTCCAGTGTTTGGGTCTTCCACAATATCGTCATCAATAAGAATTTCTTCTCCGAAATAGTCAATTCCAACATGTTCTGGCTGAGCAACCATATTCGGATAGCCTGTCCGTAACGTTCTCGTGATCGCTGGATGTTCGAGCATAATCTCACCTTCCTGTCTTAGTTAATTTCAAACTCAACACCACCTTCCCACTCGTCAATAATGACATCGACCATTTTGCTAAGTTTAAATGTTTCGCCATCTTTGAATGCTACAATCTCACCTCCCATGTCACTAACTCCCCAAAAATAACCTACAAGTCGACTTCTGACATATTCGCGGTCAGATTTGTTATCTTCAACAAATCGCAAGATGAAATCTTTGATATCGACGCTATTTTTGCCAGCAGAAATGATGACTTTTACCAAAATACTCACCTCCTTATAGCCTGTCTCATCAGCGCCGGTAGGCTAATTCCGGCGGACAGAGGATTGCTCCTCTGTTTCGACTTGTGATATACTGAAATTATCGATTGATTATGTTTGCAGTAAGCTTTTGCTTGCTGCTTTTTTATTTTTCTGTTTCTTTCCAAATGATCATTGATGCACCTGCTATGAATAACAATCCCCATACAGTTAATACCTCGATCATTTCATCCCTCCTAAGACCCTGAAACCTGCTGATACCAATGCATCCAAGAATTGTTTTTCCGTATGAATTTTTTTCATAGTCTCTAATGATCGAATCATGTCGTAACAGCGTGATATCGCTAAATCATAATTTTGATTAATCATTTTTCCTTCAATTTCAATAAGGAGATCACGTACACATTCCATTTCTTTTACCATCTGTTTGTAGTAGCGTTTTTCGTATGAGTTCATTTCACATAACCCCTTGATTTCAATTTCATCCGATGTTTGCTCCACATCTTGATCCAAGAAAATCCGTAGTCCTTGCAAATGACCGCAACGTATTGAGTAAGTGCAACAATTGCGTCAATCGCTTGTAAAATCGCTTCTTCAAGATGTTGCTTGTCAAATTCTCTAATGGATCGTGGGTGATTGGCGACACAAACATTTTCGATGGCTTCTAGAGCTTCTGTGAGCTCCTCGCGAGTTTTCATCGTAACGCTCGATCTGTGGAGATCTACCACTTCTCCATCGAGCTTAACTGGTCCCCACCCCGTATATTCTGCTGCCGCCTCAAGTGCAACCCACGGGTCGTTATGCTTTTCGGTAAAGTATCGTGCAACATTTGGTTGAACACGATACCGGCCGTTTTCTTGTTGAGAAATAGCTTCTCGTGATTCGAATAAATCCATTGATAATTGCAACTGTGTTTTCCCAATCTGTTTTCTCGCTTCCTTCGCAGCTGTGGCTGCTCTACCAATCTTCAATTTTCAAAGACCCCCAATCTACCATCATTTTTGGAAGGAAATGCTAGTATATATTCAGAGAGCACGTTTGAGTAATCCATGTTTTTTAAGGAGTTTTGCAATATAGTCCATACCTTTGGCTGTCACCAATGTTTGTGGTTTGTTTTGAGTGCCGCTGCTTCTTGAGATAGGAACTTGTCTAATACGAAAGTAACCTCGATCAATAAATTCTTGGTATGGCTCATTGTTTTGACGCAGAACTCCTTGCTCTCTCAAGAAAGCGAATAGCCTGTTTCGTCCATACCCTAAAGTTTTTGCTACGATTGACATCGTTTGTGCATTGTCAGCACTAAGTGCGACATCATACATTTCAGCTTTTGGTGCAGCAATTTGAAGTTTTTGTTCGATTGCACGTTTTTCTTCTTGCTCTTCAATCCAACGCTTTGCCCGTTCGATTGGATCGTCGATCATGTAAGAATCCAATTTTTTAATTGAGTAATAACCAGTTTTGCGGATGGATGGGATGACTTCGTGTGTTACCCAGCGTTTGAACTGTTTTGCTTCTGGTTTATTGCTAGTTAAAATAAGTGAATACAACCCAGCTTCATTTACTATAGTTGTTTGTTGCTTACGCCCTAATGAATCGGTGAGGTAAACTTTGCTTACCTCATCTTCATCTAGTCGAGTTACCGCTACTTTATGATTTGAGTGGTTTAATACATCACACACATCTTTCGCGACAAACCAAGGTTCGCCGTCTTTAATGACTGTTCGAAGTTGGTGCTGTTGATATTGAAAAATTTGTTGCAACTGATTCATCAAGACGCCTCCTGTTCTTTTTGTTCTTGTTCTCGTTTCTTAATGTCAGCAAGAATTCTTGGAACCGAAGTTCTCATGAAGAACTCGACCATTTTTCTTTTTGTTTCTT